>Ga0222715_10001317_pt1 | contig 23827 bp, 20 predicted proteins | sample C33_9DmetaG_FD_165056 | JGI IMG/M metagenome (GOLD analysis project Ga0222715, IMG submission 165056) | Estuarine water microbial communities from San Francisco Bay, California, United States - C33_9D | ecosystem: Environmental > Aquatic > Marine > Unclassified | place: USA: California...
ATGAAAAGTTTATATAAAAGAACAAAGAAAAACTATTTACCTTCATATATGGCTTCGCCTGAAGAACAAGAATGGAAATTGTTTTGCACAAGAAAAAACATAAGAATTTCACCTTGGGCAATGCCACAAGATGGCCAATGGAAAATATGTATAAACTTAGGTCCGTATCAAAAAGGAGAGAAGTGTAACTTTGCTCCACACGTATACGATAAAGAAACACTATGGCCAGAATATTATAGAATGTGTAAATATTATTATGATAAATATAGAAAATGAATATAGAGGATTAGTTGCTGCAATATTACAGTCAGCTCCTAATAAAGAAGACAGAACAGGTGTTGGAACAAAATCTGTATTTGGCAGACAACTAACACATGATATGTCTATAGGCTTTCCTTTACTTACAAATAAAAAAATGTATTTCAATTCTGCAAGAACAGAATTACTATGGATATTAAATGGTAGAACAGATATGAAATACTTACAGGATAACAATGTATCTTATTGGGATGCTGATTATAAAAGATCAGGTAGAACAGATGGTACTCTTGGCCCTGTATATGGCCATCAATGGCGTAAGTGGAAGATAGCAGATGGTGCATACACAAGATATGCAGATCAATTGTATAATTTAGTTAAAAACATTAAAGAAAATCCTAGTTCAAGAAGATTATTAGTTAGTGCATGGAATGCATCTGAATTAGACAATATGGCATTACCTCCTTGTCATTATGCTTTTCAAGTATATATAAATAACGGTAAGATGGATTTAATGTGGATTCAAAGATCTGCTGATGTGTTTTTAGGATTGCCTTACGATATAGCTATGTATGGTTTATTATTAGAATTATTATGTAAAGAAACAGAATATATTCCTGGTAAACTTATAGCTCAACTGGGTGATTGCCATATATACAATAATCATATTGATGCTGCAACCTGTTATATGTACAGAAGAGAATCAAATAACCTACCCGAATTAAAATTAGATGAGGGTATTAAAATAATAGATGATAAATTACATATACCAAGTAAAGAATCTATTAAAATATTAAACTATAACCCTTTGCCAGCAATACCGGCAAAATTAAACGTTGGAAAATAATGTATTATTTATATCACATTCCAGGTAAAAAAATCGGCGTAACACGTAATCTTAATAAAAGAGTTACGCAAACGCAGGGTTATAAGCCTACTGAATACGAAGTTTTAGATCAGTCCGACGATATAGATTATATATCTCAGAAAGAACTAGAACTTCAAAAGTCTTATGGCTATAAAGTAGATATTAAACCTTATAAAAATTTATTTAAAATGAAAGTAAACGTAACTGAACAAACTACAACGTTCCCTTGTCCGGTAAACAAACTAAAGGGAAGACTAAACGATAGTTTAGGAATGCGCTGGAAAACAGATCATGGTGAATTTAATATTAATGAAGATTCAATTAGATGGATCATGGATAATGTACAAACGTCTATGTTTAATAGCGAAAGAAGCTATGTGTACAACAAATCTTTATCAAACTATTTTAAAACATTTAAAGAACACTTTAAACCATTAAACACAATTGGCGGCCTAACAATGCCAAAGAAAGAATTAATGATGTTTAAGAAAATTAGAAAGTGGGCTGAAGATAGAGGTTTATATAAGCAAGGTAATCCTATGACTCAATATGTCAAGCTGCAAGAAGAGGCTGGCGAGTTAGCTAAAGCTTTATTAAAAGATGATCAACCAGAGATTATCGATGCTATCGGCGATATAGTTGTGGTATTAACCAACTTAGCACATCTTAGGGGTGTTACTATAGAGGAATGCGTAGCCGACGCTTATAAGGTTATTCATTCCAGAACTGGGAGCATGATTAACGGAACGTTTGTGAAAGATGAGTAGTTTCAGAGACCCTGTTGTTGAAAGAGTCGTAGACAAATTCAAACAACGATCAGATGTAGGCTATAAAAAATATGGCATTACACTTGAAGACGATCCTTCTAAAGTAATTGATTGGCTTAATCATTTGCAAGAAGAACTTATGGATGCTGTTTTGTATTTACAAAAAGCTAAAGAAACATATGAGAAAGAAAAGAGTATATAAAAGAAAAAGAGGCCCTGTTGTAGCTAAGAAAGTTATTTATGACGGGATCCACTTCGCTTCTGGTTTAGAAAAATATATGTATAAAGCTTTAAAACAAGCTAATATAAAGGCTAAATACGAGGGCGAAACTTTTGTATTAATAAATGGTTTTCATTTTGAAAACAAAGTATACGAAAGACAATCTAATAGTAAAGGTGTATTTAAAAATAGAGGCTGTAAAAGAATACTACCAATTAAATATACGCCAGACTTTATAGGAGAAGACTTTATAATAGAAACTAAAGGTAGACCTAATGAATCGTTTCCAATACGTTGGAAATTATTTAAACATCTAATGACAAAACAATTTCCAGGTTATACTTTATATAAACCACAAAATCAAAAAGAATGCGATCAGGTAATAGAATTAATAAAAACGCCGGAAAGCATTTAGCTCGAAGGAAATATAAAGAACGTAAAATAGATACGTACATTAAATGGTCAGTAAATAAAAGGGGCTATTTAAAATGGAAAGATCTTATAATGATACACGAACAATATAATATAAAATGTTATGGCTAAAGCTATTATATCAAATTATAAATTTAAAACAAAAACAAAACGTCCGGGATGTCATGCTAAGTCTAAGACGTCAAATTTAAAATCAAGTAAAAATTATGTCAAAAAATATAGAGGACAAGGGAAGTAGCTGGTCAATGGCTTTAGGCACTTACCCGGGTATATTGTTTGGGGCTAGAACATATCACGGACCAACCCATACACAACACGTTTTATATCTACCATTTGTAGATATTGCAATTGAAATAGAACATTAATATGAAAGCACCATTATTTACAGAAAGAATTCCGTACAAACCATTTGAATACCCTGAGTACTATACAGAGGGTTGGTTAAAACAAGCTCAGGCCTTTTGGCTACATACAGAAATTCCTATGTCCGGTGATTTAAAAGATTGGAACGAAAAACTAAATGACAAAGAGAAGAACTTGGTCGGAAACATACTACTCGGCTTCGCCCAGACAGAATGTGCAGTATCCGACTATTGGACGCAGAATGTTGTCTCGTGGTTTCCAAAGCACGAGATTCAACAAATGGCAATGATGTTTGGTAGTCAAGAGACTATCCACGCCGTTGCATACAGCTACTTGAATGAAACCTTAGGTCTTGAGGACTATGAGGCATTCTTGCACGAACCAGCTACAGCAAAAAGATTTGAAAATCTAGTTGCTTATAAGGGTGATGACCCTGTTGGTATTGGTAAAAGTCTTGCGGTATTTTCTGCATTCGCTGAAGGTGTATCTTTATATTCTGCATTTGCTGTGTTATACAGTTTTCAAATGCGTAATATGCTTAAAGGTATAGGTCAGCAAATGAAATGGTCTGTAAGAGATGAATCATTACACAGTAAAATGGGATGTCAGTTGTTTAGACATATGTGTTCACAAATACCAGGTCTAAAACAAGAGTGCGAGCCACACATATATTTGGCCGCTTTAGAAATGCACAATGCTGAAATGTCTTATATAAATAAAATGTTTGAGATGGGTGATATAGAAAATTTAACAGCTTATGACTTACAACACTTCATCAAAAAAAGAGTTGGTGACAAACTTGAAGAACTCGGCTACACTGAAAGAAAATACAAGCAGTGGGACTGGACAGAAAAATCGTATGACCAAAAAGCAATTAACAAAATGGCTTGGTTCGATCATCTTACTGGGGGTCACACTCACACTGATTTCTTCGCTATTAGGCCGACTGACTATAGTAAAGCAAATGAAGGCGAAGATTTTGAAGACATATGGTAACAAAAAGAAAAATACTTAAAATAATAGCAACAACCAAAAGACTGACGCCACTTGAAAAAATGTCTACCCGTATTGGATATATGGGTGCAGGTTTTCTTGTGGCTGCGCAGTGGACAATAGAACCGATGCTATACATTATTGGTTTTATTTGTGTAATGATACAAACAGCAGCTAGAAAACAATGGAATCTAGTCACGTTAAATATCAACGGTTTGATTGCCTGGATTAATCATTTATTAAAATAATGGGAGTACAAAAGAATATTAAAAAGTTACAAGAGCAAATAGAAGTTTTGGGTGGGGCTTTAACAAGAGCACTAAAAGACTTAGATGCTTTAAAAACTTTATCGCAAGGAACGCTCACTGCCTTTCAATTACACATTGGAGAAGATGAGTGGAGTAAATTAGTAGACGAATTAAAAAACTTAGAAAATAGAAATGTGGAACCCAAACTGGAAAAAAAATGAAGATTACCCCTCGTGGGGTGATACGGACGTGTATAAAAAAACAATTGGAGGTGGTTACCTTATAGGAAATGAAACCCCAAAAGATGCTTATATGCGTGTTGCTACAACTGTAGCGAAACGTTTAAATCGTCCAGAACTAGCTGAAACTTTTTTTCAATATATATGGAAGGGTTGGCTATGTTTAGCGTCTCCTGTGCTGTCTAATACTGGCACGGATCGAGGTTTGCCTATATCATGCTTTGGTATTGATGTTGGAGACTCGATATATGAGATTGGAATGAAAAACTTAGAGATGATGCTACTCGCAAAACACGGCGGCGGAGTGGGTATCGGAATAAATATGATTAGACCCGCCGGAGCTAATATAACTGGAAATGGAACATCTGACGGAGTTGTGCCTTTTGCTAAGATATACGATTCAACTATACTTGCCACGAATCAAGGATCTGTCCGAAGAGGAGCTGCAAGCGTTAATATTAATATTGATCACCCCGACTTTGAAGAGTGGTTGGAAATACGAGAGCCTAAAGGAGACGTTAATCGTCAATCGCTCAACTTACACCAGTGCGCTGTGGTCGGCGACAAGTTTATGCGAAAACTTGATGCTGGCGATAAAGATGCGAGGAGGTTATGGGGTAAGCTACTTCAAAAACGTAAAGCAACTGGAGAACCTTATATCTTATTTAAGGGGAATACAAACAAAAATAATCCAGAGCAATACAGAAAGCACGGATTAAAAGTACATATGACAAACATATGCAGTGAGATTACATTACATACTGATGAATCTCATTCGTTTGTTTGTTGTTTATCATCGTTAAACTTAGCCAAGTACGATGAATGGAAAAACACGAATCTTATATACGATAGTATATGGTTTTTAGATGGCGTGTTAGAAGAATTTATACAAAAGTCCAAAGGTAAAGTTGGTTTTCATAATTCTGTAAGATCTGCTGAAAAAGGTAGAGCTTTAGGATTAGGGGTGCTAGGCTGGCATACTTATTTACAAGATCAAGGTTTGCCGTTTGAAGGACTATTAGCACAATATGAAACAAGAAAAATATTTTCACAAATTAAAATTGAAAGCGAAAGAGCTTCCATGGCGCTTGCAGAAGAGTTTGGTGAGCCTCTATGGTGTAGGGGTTCAGGTTTTAGGAATACTCATCTCCGCGCCATTGCTCCTACTGTTAGCAATAGTAAACTTAGTGGCAATGTTAGCCCCGGTATCGAACCCTGGGCCGCTAATGTATTTACGGAACAAAGCGCTAAAGGTACTTTCATTCGCAAGAACCCTACATTATTAAAATTATTTAAAAAACATAAAATTAATAATGAAAAAGTTTGGAACAAAATTTTAAAAGATGGGGGTTCTGTACAAGGCATTAAAGAACTTAATGATATAACTATAGGCAAATGGGATACGCCAGCAAAAGAAGTGTTTAAAACGTTTAAAGAAATTAATCAACTAGAATTAGTTAATCAAGCAGGTATACGTCAACAATATATTGACCAATCTGTTTCTTTAAATTTAGCTTTTCCTTCTGTGGCTACGCCGAAGTGGATTAATAAGGTACATTATGAAGCATGGAAAAAAGGTATTAAAACCTTATATTATGTGCGAACGGAATCTGTTCTGAGAGGTGATATTGCTGATCAGGCAATGGATGAAAATTGTTTAGCGTGTGATGGTTAAAGGCTAAAAGTTATAACTATTAGTTATTATAATAATTAAAGGGAAGTCGTAAGACCTCCCTTTTTTTATTTCTATTTGTTATTCACAAATGCAGTAAGGGCAATTACAATTTTCCATAGTTTTATATTATATTTTTACTCTAATTTCTCCGGTTGCTGTTTTGTATAAATAACCAGTTGTTAATCCGCCAGCACCAGCAGCAGTATCATCAGCATACGTGGGCAATGATAGTTTAGTACCTATAGCATCAAATGTTACAACAACAACTCCGTGTCTTTGTATTCTTACAGCTGAATTTGCTTTTTGATACTCAAATATACCTGCATTAATTTGTCCGTCTTTTCCAACAACCACATATGAACTTCCAGATGTTCCGCTATTTGATAATACAGATATACCTGCAGAATTTCCATCAATTAGTACTTTAAAATCATCTGCACCACTAATAGGTGTTACGGCTAACGTGCCAATAGTATCAGAAGCGGTCAAAGTAACCCATTCTAATTCTGTGCCCGATGAAGGTACTCTTAAAACTTGCTGAGCTGAACCAATTGTGTTTGGTATTGTGAATGCGCCAATAGTTGCTTTACCAGGTATACTAAATGAGCTTTCATTTAATGTTCCAATAGTAGTTGTATCAGCATAAAATTTTATTGATGATCCACCACCTCCTGAAACGAATGTTTCGCCAGCAGGTAAAACAGTTAAATGTGCACTTGATTCGTAAGATACGGGAGCAGACATTGTTACTTGAAAATATGCAGCGCCTGTTGGATCAGTAGCAGAAAGAAATTGACTACTTGCATTATAAAAACCATTAACAGAAGCTACAGTTTCGTCTGTATTACTTTGATAATTAGATCCTCCACCTAAACCATAAATAACATCACCAACTTCTATAGTGTCAAATATGGTATTTGAATCTAATAAATCTCCAGATGTTCCATTACTATATTGATTTACATTAAACTGAATAGCTGTTCCTCCAGCATTGCCAAATCTAGTCCTAAATAATTCAACACCCCAAGTATATCCTGTGTCATTATCACTATCCGCCCTCAATCCTAATTCCCCGTAGGCTTTTATTTCTGAAGCGGCATCAGTTGTTTCGTTACCTAATTGTATATCCCCAGTAAATGTAGCTGTTGTACCTATTAAACCTCCAGTTAAAGTTCCCCCGGCTAAAGCTAAATAAGTCGTTGCTGCATCTGCAGTTTTTAAATATCCTTCAACATTATCCGCGTATATGTTTCTCCATATTTTATCTGAAGCACCTAAGTCGTATGTGTTTGTTATGTCAGGTATAACGTGTGAATTCACATCGGCACTAAAAGATACTGTGTCTGTATCAGCATCACCAAATGTTAAATTACCTGATATTGTTGCATTACCTGTTACTGATATATTGCCTGTTACTGACAAGTTACCCCCTATAGTTCCGTTACCCGTTGTAGTAACTGTAGTAAATGATCCCGCATTAGTACCACCTAATACATAATTACTTATACCTCCTACAGTATAATTTCTAGTTACGTAACCGTTATTAGGATCTCCATCAGACCCTATTAGTTTATCTCCGGCGGTTATTGTACCGTCTTGGGCTACTGTGTGTATTCTTGGCATAGTTAAATTATTTTATATTTAGTTTTTCCGTTTTCTTTATATGCTTTCAGACATCTTTGTCTGTTGGAATCATGGTCAACATAGCTAACATGAACCCAATTAGGGCTATTATCATCCCCAAATTCCCATATGAGCTGATCAAAATCAAGATTATTTTTAATGTATTCGTACATGTCTTTATTTGACATGTAACCGCACGTGTCATCTATATCAATTGCGCGGCCTTCACAATGTTGTGATTTACTTGACCCGCCAATTGCAGTATTTAATTTATCGCAGCGATAGAATGAGTTTATAGCTATAGGTCCATTAACTGCTTTTCTTAATGGCTCAAATATTTTTTCAGCAATCAATTCCATATTTTGCAAATGATACGCGGTAGGTGTGTTTTCAATACCTAATCTTTCCGCTGTTTTGCTATACACACCTTCCTTGTAGCTAATGTGTTCACTTATTTTATTCATATATTATTTAATTTGTTGATGCTCTTCTTGCTGGAACTTTAGCACTATCAATTATTTCTTGTACAGCTTCATAACGTACTTTTAATTTCATTGAAATATCCGCTTGCCATGTAGCTATAGGCCTACCGTCTTTTAATATAATAATAGCAGGCACAGATCGTATTGCTTGTTTTACATTTGGAGACTGGTCTTCGTAATCAACTTTAATGATTTTAGCTCCTTGTAATTTGTTTAAATGTTCGTAATCGTTTCTTGTATTCCAATGAGAATTCATATACAATACTTCAATTTTTTGTGAAAATGCGTGAGTAGATAGGAAAAGTAATATTAAAATTAAAATATTTTTCATGATTATTTATTTATTATCTCAAATAGTTTTTCGTCTATTCGGTCAAGTTTCTTCGAATTTTTATCTACCTTTTCATCTATATCTAATATAGTTGAACGAATTAATTCATCTTTTAAATCAAATTCAGTTCTTGATACAGGTGGTTCCGGTAATTGCTTAGCAAGCTCTATATCAGCTTGTAATGCAAAGTACATTGCTGCAAGTGATATTGCTCCACCAACAATTATTCCAATCGTTTTCAAATCAAGTTGTACTTGTGTATTTTCTGATATTTGTTGAGCCATGATGTTAAGTTTGTATAATATATGTAATTACCTATTTTTTACGTCTTTTAAGATTTTTTACTCTTCTTGGTTTGCCAGCTGGTTGTCCTAATGATTTCTTCTCTCTAATCTTTTTTGCTTTTTCAGATGAGGACATTTCGCCAGATGTTTTTGGGGTTTTACTAGATACTCTTTTACTTGGTCTACAATATGGTACGCCTCTACCATCACCTTTGCGTCTTCCGCAAGGTTTACCAGTTCTAACGTCTATCCATTTTTCTTTGAACCAACGTTTTAATGCTGCACCTTTTTTAGTTTTTCTTACAGCCATTATTTCTTTTTCTTTTTGCCTTTGTTTTTTCTACACTTAGCTATTGCTCCACTAGCATATGCTGATGGGAATACTTTGTATTGTTTTTTTACTTTATAGTAACACGCATCTTTAGCCATAATTATTTTCTTAGTTTTGGTGATCTTAAATTTCCACCGCTTAATTTTGGTGTTCTTAAATTTTTGTATTTTTTTCCATGATTAGCAGGTTTAACTCTTGGCTTTGAATCTTCATCAACACCTAATTGATATTTTGTCCAACCGCCAAGCAACGCTATTCTTTGCCAAGCATCTAAATCTTGAGTCACTGCGGTGCTAACATGATCATATTTTCTTAAAACTCTATCTACAGGTACATTTGTAAGTGCAGCTGTAACATTTGCCCCCGCCATCCAAGCTGGGTTTTTTAAGCCTATACCTTCAGATTTCATTTCGTCCATATCCCATTTTAAACTTCTAGCTGCCATTTTTAATCTTGTAAATTTAGCATCAATAGGCGGGGATAAAGCAACAAATTCATCTGCAACTTTTTCATAATCAGGATTCTTTTTATTTGACTCTTGCATTAATTTTATAATTGCATTTTTTGCTACTGAAAAAAAAGCCGCTTTAGTCCCCATACCTCTTAATATAGAGTCGGCCATGCTATTGCCTACATCAAAATATTTTCTTTTATATTCTTCTTCTTCTTCATCTGTAAATGCTAATGCAAATAAACCTTTTTGTAATGCATTAAATATAATATTTTGTATAACTGCATAATAAGCAATTCTTTGCATTCTTATTAAATCACTTTGTAATAAAGTTTTACCAGGTATTTTTCTTCTATTTATCATATCAAGAATATCTTTCTTTTTAATTCTTGCATACTGAGCAGGTGTATTTGCCCAAGCTAAAACAAGCCTACCTAATTCGCTTGCTTGTTCTTTACTAATTTTATCCGGTCTACTTGATTGCTGAGATTCTTCAGCTGTTTCTTTAAAATCTAAAAATGCCTGAGCTTCAGCTTGATCTGTGGTCATTCCTTGCTTTTCATATGTTTTTACTCTGTTTCTGTAAAATGATGCACCACCTAACGAAATTGCAAAACTATCTGCCATTTGTGTAGGTAAAAATCCTACTTGTAATATTTTAGCAATAACTCCTTTTGCACCTCTTTTCTTTGCAATACTAGCAATATCAGATTCGCTTACATTTAATTTTAATCCACCTCTTCTGTCTCTTAAATATTTAGAATTAAATAAATTTATAAAATCTTTCCAAAATTGTTTTTGATTTGCAAAAGCTAAACCAGCTTTAAACATGTTGTTATCACTATAATTTATAAAATTAGCGGTAGATATTGTTTGTAGTAATGCCGATCTGGTGTTAAAGAACATTGTAACACCAATTGAGCCAGTCATCCAATCAATAAACCCTTGAACCATACTGTCTTTAGCGGGTTTTCTGTTAATACCGCTTTTCATTCTACGGATTATATCCTCTACAGCTGCTCTATATTTTTTACCGTATAAAGCTTCTAGCTTATTTAAATTTTGTTTAGTAAATATTTTATCAATATTTTCATTAAATTGTGTTAAATAATTACTTCTTTTAAAGCTATTAATATGTTCTGCCATATCTAAACCAATAGTACCAGCTACCCAGCTTTCATCTGGTTTTGGATAACTATCATTTTTATATGTGGCTATTAAACCATCTGCAAATTCTTTTAGCTTAGGATCTTTTCTTACGTAATTAACTAATTTTTTTTCATCTGTTTTTGATAACCCTGGAATAGTATGACCAGCTTTATTAAAAGCATATACTCTTACAGCATCTTCTTTAGTATATGGCTCTCCAGGTATTTCAGTAGTTAAATCTCTATTCTTTATACCAACTTGTTTTTTCATAGCATTAAAATCATCTAACATAGCCATTCTAGCGTTAGATAAATTATTTATACCTCTTGCAAATGGATCTAAAATATTTTCTTTTACCCAAGCAATTTGTCCTTCTCCTAGTTTTCCTTTACCCATAAATTTATACATAAGACCCATAAAGTCCTCTGCTTGCGGCGGAATAAATATATCAAATCTTCCTTTCTTCCTTCCTGCTACTTTTGCTTTAGCATCACTATATCTTTTTTCTTTAGCAACACCAGTTGTTTCTTCAATAATTTTATTAAAGTCAGCATCTAAATCAACTTCATTAAAATATGATTGCTGCATTTTAGCATTCATATCATCAATTTTTTGAGCCTTATCTAATACAGAATTATTATTATCTGTGTTTACATCTGAACCTCTTAACAATGGTGCTTTCTTAAGATTATTTTTTGCTGTTTGTTTTGTTGCAAACTCACCTTGATTATTAATACCAAACGTTTGTCCAATTGATTTGCCGTCTGTAAATATAATATTATTTACATCAATACCGCCATCAATATTTCCAACAGATGTATTAAAATATCTTTGCCACCAGAAGTTTGACATTACTTTCCAGCCAGGTAACATGCTTGTTCCAACGCCGCCTTTAGCTAATTTTTTGTTTTCTTTAGCATCTAAAGCAATTAATTTATAATTATCAACAATAGCATTGTAATCTGCTTTGAAGTTTCTATTCGTTAATATACTATCAAATAAATAAGCATATGCACCGGTAGCGGGCATTGCGTGTTCCATTTCGTATAATTTTAAAATACCATTTTTATTTACGGCTCCTTCAGGATTTAATGAATATCCAACAAATTCAGCACCTAATCTATGCGGATGATTTTTATTATTACTAACAAAAGAATAATACACAGCTAATGCCCTAGCTGCTTCTTTGCTTTCTGTAGGATCATTTTTTATAGCTTCATTTGTTCTTTCCCACATAGCGCGATGTATACGCATATTTTTCTCATTCCATTTTTTTATTGGTGATTTACCATCTTTACCAGGAATTAAATTTCTAGCAATTTTTTCAGGAGTTTTTATCATTGTATCATATGAAGATTGAGATAAATTATCTATATCAACTTTTTTGCCTTCTTCATTTGTATACGTATAATTTTCACCATAAACTATACTATCATCATTTTTTAACTCTTCTAATTTTTCTTGATAATAAGCATCCATTTTACCGGCAATACGATCGCTAACTCTCATTATAGCTTTTGTTGCAAAGAAAGCATCTTTTGGAAAATACGGGAAAACATGATTTTTCAATGCTTCTACAAAATTATCAATTCCTTTTTCTGTTTGAAGATCAAAAGCTTCTTCAATACCAAGATGTTTTAAAACTTTATTTATTATTTTAGTTCTCCCCTCTATAGCGGTTTCAGCTTCTAAAATAAATTCTCTATCAAGTATACTATCGGCTTTTTCTTGCGGTAATATTTCCGCTGTAAGCCCCACATCAGAATATAAAAAGTTTGATTTACCAGCTGCTGCATCTGCTCTAGCTTGCTGTTTTGCATCTGGTTTTATATCTAAGCTTTCTATTTTGTCAGTCGCAATTTTATTTACAGTATTTGCTGCTTTTACTTTAGCATAACCCTTTAAGTTCTGACCAATTTTTCTATCGTAGTTATTTAATTGGCCAGCCTCTGTAATACCTGCAAATTCAGACTGTACTTTTTCAATTGTTTCATTTAATATTTTTCCGGTAAATTCAGGTTTTAATTTATGTACAAAAGAGTTTTGTCTTCTTTTACCAGTATTATCATAAAAGAAATTTAAAACGTTTCTAGGTAAACCTATAGAAAGATTTTTTGCTTCTTTTGAAACTTCAACTTTTAATCCAGACTCATCAAGTACAGATATGTCACCAGATATATTTTCGGGCGCTAATGATTTTACAAACTTTCTAACTTCGTTTGCGTCGGCTAAATCCCTTTGTATATTACCCGCTTCAGAAGATTCAGGTATACCATCAGTTATTCTTTTAGCGTAAGTTAAATTAGCTTTTGGATTATCAATTTTATTTGCAGGTATATCAAACATTATACTACCAACTTTACCAGCAAACTTATCAGATAGTTTTTTATAAGTTAATCCTTTATAATTTTTTTCATTAACCTTAACAGCATCTTTTATAGCATCAACATTATTTTTTACATTCTTATATTCTAATGGATTTACTCTTGTTTCTTTTGTAGTTGTAGTTTCTTTAAATTCTGTTTCAGTCATTGTTTCTGTGCTAAAACTTTCTTCAAGAACTTGATCACCCATTTTTTTAGCTCTTTCAAATATTTCTGCTTTTCTACGCCCAAATACAGAGCTTAAATACGTTGTAACTTTTTCAGGTCCTGTATAATTTTTTAACACAGGGATTTTTCTTGCAGAAAAACCTTGCATTGCAGGAAATATACCATTTAATTGTTCTTTTACAGCATCTTTTACATTTTCCATTGTATATGGGCCAGATGGTGTAAACTTTAAAGCGCTGCTTATTACAGGCCAGTTGTGTTCAACAATTGCTTCAGTAATAGAAAATTTTGATGAATTATTGGTCGAAGGCGAATTAAAAGTTTGAGCTAATAATTCATTTGTTATTAGGCCTTCATCTAAATCTTTTTTAAATTCTTTACCTAAATCAGTTACTACATCGGAGCTTCTAAATTTACCTGTCTCAATATCTAATCCTGCGGTTTCAACTTCCCCTTCAAACGCGGCAAATTTTTCTTGTAATGCAAGCTGTATATTTTCTCTATTTATTCCTTTTGCATTTTTAAGCTTTTTTCTTAATTCATTTGCTGTATTTTGCGTTTCTAATTCATTAACCTTTTCTATTTGCGATTCAATTTGTTCTCTTCTTCCCCTTCGCATTATAGCATTATTTGGACCCATATCTTCATTTTCCTGTATCATAGCGTTTAGCTTTGCTATACCCTTTAATCTATCTGATTCTAATTCCATATTAAACTCAGCTTTTCTAGTCTTTATTTCTTCTTCTTTTACAGGCGCTTTAGGTGTTGTAATAGGCCCAAGCTTAACTCTTCCTGACTTTGCAAAGGTTTTATTGTAATTTTTTAAAAAATCAAATGCTTGTTGACCAGTTTTAATATTAGCTTTATTTATTTCGTCAGCTGATAATTTTAATTTATATTTAAAATAATCATTTATTTTATCAGCAAAGTTTTGCCAAAATCCAGTATCTTGTCTTTTCCAATCAATATTTCCAATGTTTATTTCATCAGATATTGCAGTAAAAACTTCTTGTGCATATTCTGCTTCTGTATATACTCGTCCATCTTTTTGCTTTCTACCTACAAATGTTCCGTCTTCATTGTATTCTCCGTAAGTTCCTTTTAACCTACTTAATATATTATTTACAGTGCCTTCAGATATTCCTTTACCAGACTGTTCTTGTAAATAATTGTTTAAATCTTTGCTAATGTTTATTATTTCTGCATCAGTAAAAGTACGATCTAAAACGGCATGCAATACTTCATGCGGCATAGCTGCAGACAATACATCTAATTTTGATTCAAACTGTGCTTGAGTACCACGAGTTCTTATTAACTTTTTATTTAAAAATATAAGCTGTTTACTTCCTTCAGTATATGGTGTTACAAAAGCAGGAGCATTTGAATTATTTACCGCTTCTTGCAGCTCTGGAGATATATCATCAGTAAATTTAAAATTACCATTTTCGTCACTTTCTACAAGTGTTACATCATCAGCAACACCTAATGATTTTAAAAAGCTTAATCCATTTTTAATACCTTTTTCGTAATTTTTTATATAATCATTGAAAGTAAGAACTCCACTTTCACTGAGTTCTCCTGTTGAACTTAGCTTACTTATTTCTTGATCAATGTCACCTAGCTTGTTGCTTTTTGTATTTTGATCAGTAATCATTTTTCTTGTATGCAATAAGTCAGCAAGCCTAGCTCTATTTTTATTATTTGCTTTATTGCCTAATTTAGCATTTGCTTCATCAAGAAATTGAGAATTTTCTAATATTTGATTTCCAACTTCTTCACTAATAAATTTTTTCTTTTTTAATCTATCTACAAATTTGATAACCTGTTTACCATCATAGTTACCGTTAACCATGTTATCTAAATTAGTAAGATTTTTTGCTAATTTTACTGAAAATCCTTTTGTTGAATTTTTGTACATTTCAAAAGCAACATTATGATAAGTACCTCCAATGCCACCAATAGCTTCATTAAACCCCTCTGTAAAACTTAAATCTTCACCAGCAGTTTGTTGTGCTACCATTTCTCCACTAAATTCAAACCCAGGCTGCACTATAAGTTGTGACCCTAATGCTCTTGTAAATTGTTCACCACCGGTTGCCAAAGGTTTTACCATCATACCCGCCGCTTTAGCACTCATAAAGTTTGCAATCGCTATAGGTATACCTCTTTTAATTCCTTTTTCTCTTGCTTGACTTTGTATTTCAGGATTCATTAAAGCTTTTTCTACTGTTTCGGCATTGGTTATATCTATTTGATTTTCTTGCATAACATCTAAATATGCGTTTCCATATTCCATACCAAAACCAGCAATCGCTGTCCATGCTTGCAATGCCTTAGCTGCTGTTGGTGCACCCCCTATAGCTGCACCACCACCTACAATTGGAAAAAATATTTTTGAACCACTTCTTATTAATTGGCTCATTGAATTTCCAAATAAAGCTGTAGAAATTTCAAATGGATTTTGACCTAATAATTTTAATTGTTCCGCAACAGAGTCAGCATTTAAGTATTGTTCGTATACTCTAGAATTTAATATACCTTGTTGGTATGCTTTTTCTGTGGCTATTAATTTTGCAACTTCTGCGGCATCTTCAGGGTTATCCATGTCAACGCCACCGTAAAGTTCTGACATAATAGTAGAATTGATTTTACCACTACTCCAGCCGCTTTTTATATTATTTAAAAAATTCTTATATTGATCTGTATACTCACCCCTAGTTCTTTGCACATCATCAAAGTTAAGCAACATTGTTGAAATTTCATTTAAATCGTTTAAATTTTTAGAACGTTGATATAGTGCACTGTGCTTAGTAGAAAAATCATTTAAAGGTTTTGCATTATTAACAATAGTGTTTAGCGCATCTATTTTTGAATTTAATAAATCATTTTCTTCTTTACTTTTTGGTTTATATTTTTCTAATTTACTAATATCACTGCCAATAATTTGTTCAATTTCTTTTGTTGCATTATCTATTTGACTGTTAAATTCATTAACTTTTAATTCAAAATTTTTATTATTAAATTCTAAATCATATGCTTGTTCCCATTCTTGCTGTAGTTTTTTCTGCTCTTGTTCAATTACAGGAATTTCTTTTTCAATTTCAGCTCCTGCTTTATTTTTAATCTCAGCATAAAATAAATTTAAATCACCCTCTGCTTTTAAAAAATCAGGGTTAGTAGTTATATTTGAATAGTCTTTATTTTCCTTTTTAAATTTTTCTAATTCTGATTTTAAAATATCTCTTTTTGCAAAGCCATTTTGATCAAAATATTCAGGATATTTTTTTATTTCTTCTTCAGTGCCTTGATATGACCTTTGCATAATACCTGGCGCTAAAAGTTTTATTGTTAATGGAATTGGCACACTACCAGGTTGTTGATACCTTGTTGTTTTAAATTGAAGTTGTTCAATAAAATTAATTCTTTCTTGATTATTTTTACTTTTATTTTTAAGGTTTTTTATGTCTTTATAATTAAACCCTCGGCTAGCATACCAATGATCAGCAAATAATTCTTCAGTTTGATCTTCGTCATACATTTCGCCAGAGCTTCCTTTAAATTGAACTTTGCCATCAACTCCAGATTCTATCATTGATTTTTTCAATTTTTGAAATTCTTTAAGATCAAATTCTTCAAGCTTTTTAGGTGAAGCATAACCTACAGCGTCTTTTTTATTTGCTTTAACAAATTCTTCTAATTCATCAAAACTATTTCCCCCTCTGAATAAATCTCTTTTGTTAATTTTAAATGTTTTTGTTACAGGATTTTCAGCGTCAGTTGTAGATACTTTTACAAAATCACCTATACCAGTTTCTTCAAAAACAAAACCATATTTGCCAAATCTTTTCATTAATTCTGGCTGTACTTTTTCTTCCGTAAAGTCTTGAAAACTAACGGCATTTGATTTTCTAGTTCTTATATTTTCAAAGTATTTAAAATCTTCTTGTTCTTGAGGGGTAAATTTACTTGCACCTCCAGTTAAAATATTAGCTCTGCTTGGCGCTGATACCGATGAACCAGGATCCAATTTGGAATCCGTACTGCTTAGGTTTTCTAACCCTACACTCGCAGTCTCCTGTACAGGGTCGTTTGACTTTCCCAGTTTAAACTGAGTTTTAAACGAATCAAAATCTTTTGTATATAAACCATCTTGCGATAGTTTATTATGCAATTTTTGAGCCGCTTCATCTTCTTCAAATTGTTTTAAAAAATCATCATAGGATTTTGTATATAATTTATCAGAAAATAAATTATTATATAAAATTTTTGGATCTGCCATATTGTTTAATTTAAATCGTCGTAAGCGCCGCCAGTATTAGCTGGAGTATTTTTACCTGTAATTTCATTCCATAGTGGGCCAGTTGCATTTGCTTCATTTTTTTGGGCCCATTCTTGTAACCATTTTTTACCTGACTTTGTTCTGTTTAATTCGTTAAACCATTGTCTGTATCTTGCATCTTTAAATTTGCCTTTATCAGCTAATTCTTTTGCCCTTATTATAATTTCGTCATTTGCTTTAACTTCATAATTTCTAGGATCTTTAGCTTCAGCTCCAAAGTTTATTAACAACTTTTTATAATCAGAAGGACTATAAGCACTAAATGTAACTTTTTTAGCGTCAGTATCTGCTAAAAATTTAACATTTGCTATAGGTACATCTGGGTTATATCCAGGATCGCCTTTCTTTAATGTTACCTTATAGCTTTTTGGATCACCAGCATAAATAGTTATATTGCCATCGTAGTCAACGTTCACATCGGTAATTGATGTTTTTTCACCACCATCAAACTCGTATTTTTTGTTTTTAAATATACCTTTTAGTTCTTCAGCGCCTTGATTTACTTTCATATTGTCAACTTCAAAACCTAAATCAATAACATTAGTAAGATTATTTAAACTTCTATTTAAATCATTTTTTTGAACATTATAATATCGGTTTTCATCATAAATACCTTTTTTCTGAAACTCTGAAAGACCTCCCGTTTCTTGTTGTTCTTTTGGTTTATTAAATTTATCTAATACACCATTATTTTTTATAGATTGTATTTGATAATTTCTAGTTAGTTTATGTTTAGCCACTAAACTAGCTCCATAAATTTTATCGTATTTATCTTCATTTATTTTTAATGGGCCGTCTAATCCAACAATTCTATCATTTTTTAAACCTCCTACTCCAACTTTCATAGCTTTATCCATTATTCTATCAATTTGATCATCGCTTAATCCATGATCATCACCAAACGCGGTTTTAAACGCAGCTAATTTTTCACCTGGGCTTGCTTTAACTATATTGTTATAAAAATTATTTACTCCAGTAATATCTGGTATTTTTGAAAAATCATACGTCCCATCTTCATTTTTTATTTTTAGATCGCCATTGTCATCCAAATAACCTTCTAGGCCGTTTGTTCTATCAATTGCTGTTTTTATTTGTCCCTCAGCTTCAAAATATTCTTCATCATCATCATACGATGCTTTGGTAAATTTTTGGTTTAATATATTATTAACTTCTGCTGTTATAGATCCATCACCTTCTTTTTGTGTATACGCTTTATCCCAAGCATTATTTATTTCAGTTCTAGCAGCTCTAGTGTCAGTATTCATTGCTAAATTCATTTCATTAGAGCTTATAACTTCACCAGTTGGGTTTCCCTTTGCGTCTAATACTTCAAAAGATGATTCAAATCCCTTACCTTTAACAAGTTTAAAATTAGTTTTTAATCTACCTTCTTGTTGTAAACTTTTATAATATAATTGTTTTTCCTGTCCCTCGCCACCTAAATCTAAATCTTCTGATGGTATAGTTTCAACATCCCCTGCTACAACACTTAATGCTTTAATTGCAGCATACTCTGATTTAAAACTATTAGTATAATTTTTCATTTGTACGCCTTCTATTCTATTTTCTTCACGAGGCGTAAACAAACCTTTTAGACCTTTTTGTCTTTCTCCTTTTTCAAAAGCAAATTCATAAAATTCATTTAGAGTACCTTGCATTGTTTCCGCAGTCATTTTAGCATTGCCTACAAGTGTTTCTAAATGTGCCTCTAGTTTAGCTCCTTCTTCATATACACCTTCTTTATATTCATCTCTAGCTTCTTGTCTTTCTTGAAAAATTTTTTCTCCTTGAGCTAAGCCTCTTTGAAACGCTTGATCAAATGCTTTTGTGCCTGCAGTATAGTCTACTGAGAAAAATTTTGGATTTTCGTATGCTCCCATATTTATTATTTTATTAACCTGTGTCTTTTGACCCTATAATACCTCCTGCTAAAGCGCCGAACGCACCACCTAATGCTTGGCCAAACATTTGATTTCCTTGGTTAGCATATTGAGAAGCTTGATTTGCAGCGTTTTGCTGTTTTGCAGCTAATCTATTTAATAATTGATTGTCTCTTCTTTCTTGCGCGCCAAATTTAAACACAGCACCTTGTGCTCTTGCTTGTTGCACTCTTCCCTCTTCTCTTAATTGCAGTTGTTGCATTTGTTGTTCACCTTGTGCTCTTAGCCTAGTATTAGTTGCTTCTTGCTTTTGTATATCTGCAGCAATATTTGCTTTACTCCTCGATGCTGCTTGAGCTAATGCCGTAGCACCTCCAGCTCCAGCTCCCGTTGCTCTTAATGTATCTAGTGTAGTTGCTAATGATATATCCTGTTCTTGTGCTCTCATTTCAGCTGCAGCAGTTGCAACTTGCAAGTTTTCAAATGGATTACTAATCATATTACTAAGATTTTTAATATTAGCATATGGATCTATTACAGCTTGTCTATTTGCTTCAACATTTGATATTCTACGTTCTAAAGCAGCAGATTCTTTTCTTGCTCTTCTCGCCGCTCTTCTAGCTCGACCTGCACCAAATAAGCCACTTATTAGTGATGCCCCGCCGGAAATTGCCATTGTAATTGGGTCCATATTTATTATTTTGATGATTGCGCAACTTCACTTGAAACTGCAAATAATTCTTGTTTACTGTTTTCTGTTGTATTTAATGTAACATCCATATACATACCCTTAATCCCTGAGATATGTTCATGACCAAATAAAATTTCATTTTCACCTGGTGCGCTAGATTTATTTTGCAATATAGAGAAATATTTATTTTCTTTTTTACTAAACATAGATGGTAAAATACTTATTAAATCATTGTTATTATCATAACCATAATCGTACTGATATTTTGATATATTCTCTGCTGTGTCAGATGAATTATTATTATCAGCATCTGTTTTTATATTATTAGCATACCAACCGCTAGTTCCTTCATACCCTAATGTTTTAAAGTTTTTAACTGTTGAAGCATCTGTATTTACAATTAAAGAAATTGTTGAAGCATTTGAAGATAAACCATAAAATGTATTATAGCTACCAGATGTACTATGATGCTCATATATATTACTTTGATAAAAAGTATAAAATGTATTATTTAAAGTAAACCCAGCTTCTGGATAATATGTATAAAAACTTGTCCAGCCTCTAGAGTTCTCATCATAAGCAATTGTTTTTGCTGAATCTTTTAAATGTAATATATATTGGTCTTTTACATTATCATATAACCCAACTAGCTTTGTATTATTTTTAAGATTATCTTTAAAATAATCATGCATACCATAATTTGATATTTCTGTTAATCCGTCTCTTGTTAATCTTAATACAACACCTCTTTTTCTATCTGTAAAATATTTTCTATTTCCTTTAATAGCAAAACTTTCTGGGTTTAAGCTTATACCATATTTGCCTAAATACGTTCTTACCTGCCCAATTACAATATTTGATGCTGTTGACAACGGTTGGCCTTCCGCTGTAAATATAAAATCTTTATTTATACCTGCCGCATTTACTTTATCTTCTTGCAATATAAATAGCTCACGATCTTCAGCATGAAGTTTTTGTATTGATCCATCTGTAATATCAACTGCTTTTGTAATATTTGCACCAATAGGAAATTGATTTAATTCATTAACACCAGTTTTTGAATTATAAATACCAGAATATATCATGGCATTTTTTCTATTTATTACAGTATAATCGTCATTTACAGCATACGCACGGACGCCTTGATCCATTTGGGTATTATTAAATCCACCCTTTATTCTATTTTCTTCTATATGGTATTTATTACTAGCATTACTAGAATAGTCAAAAGACTTTACAAATATAGAGTTAAAATAACCGATTTCTTTAATAGCTGCCATATTATTTTATTATTACATATTTTCTTAATTCTCTAAGGACCAGGGTATCCGCTACAATTGTTGTCTTGGTCAATATATCGAACTTTACCACCAACTACTTCCGTATGTATACCTGTGCCATCTCCCCCTCCAACAATCTGTGTTATAACAGCACCTGAATTAAACGCGGTAGTTAGAGCAGCGTCTGTATATACCTCATCATTATATTGTGGTGTTAATGATGTTGACGTATTTGATGTAGGCCTTTTAATATAAAAGTTTTGACTAGGGGAATTAGAATTTATAACACCACAAATATCAAGTATTGCTCCATATAAATAATTACCCCAAAACCATCCCCCCATTGTAACATCACAAGTTGCGGATGCAGAAGTTAATCCGCCATCATCAGTAACAGTCATTGTAATTCTATATATTTTTCCAACTTCACTTGCTGGAAAATTATGATTATTTGCTGAAACAGCGCCAGTGCTCCCATTTACTGTAAATTTAGAAATTTGTGTGCCACTACTGTCTTCATCATTACCCCCTGGGTCATATGTAACACCAGTTATTGCATATGCACTTGTGCCTGTAAATATATTATCTTGATCAGGGTCTGCGCTACCATTTACCGTTGTATTTAATGGACTAAATACTACTGCTGTTGATCTAAAATGTATATGATTTGCTGTTGCTGGTAAAACTAAAGTAGGTGTTGAATTATTCAAAGTAATTGTAAAATTTTGATATATTGCAGGATTATTTTGATTATCTAATACTTTTATCCTTACGGTATATGTATGTCCAGACGAACCATAATAAAATTCAGCATTAGTTATTCTTAATTGATATATGCTATTGCCTGCGTCGTGAATTCCAAAATGTGTTTCTGATGCTTCTTGCAATGGTGGAGTTGCCCCATCTTCTAATACACTAACAATTGAATATGTCAAACCACTAGGAATAACTGTACCATCTTGATCCAATGTTTGCAAATTAGTACCTACTTGATTAGGCGCTGATAATCCTTCATCAAAACTTGCAGCTGTAGTGGTATTATTAAATTGTATAGTTGTTGGTATTTGGCCACTTGGTGTTCCTCCACCGCCAAATCCATCATTAATTTCATTTTTTAAATCAGAAATTAAACCACAAGTTAAAGTCTCATAATATATATCTAAGGCGCTTTCAAATGGTTTTGTTTCCCATACTGAAAACCCTAATGTTCCAATAAATATTAGCGGTTGCTGAGTTGATATATTAGCTAATGAAACCCCAATATCGCTACCATATCCATCTGGTAATTCAGCTAATAAAGGATTTTTTTTCCAATTATGAAATGGTAAATATGTATTACCTGTTTCTTGCTCTACGCCTGTATATGCAGGATTAATTAATTCTAATCCATGATCAATTGCTTTTCCAATACTTGTTATATCAATTAAAGGGCCATCATCCATTATATATGTTAAGTAACTATTTACTTTAGGATATAAGCTTACATTGGTTGGAAATACAGAATTATCACCAACAGATTCTTCTGTTGTATCTCTAGGTACTTTATTTATATTATCACCATGCAATACTAACCAAGTTCTTTTATCTTCATCGCTGTGATATATACCAGAATGAGCAGCCAACGTATTCACATTTGGCACGCCATCTTTTGCCTCTGGAGCATATACGTTATAATAATCTTGTTCTGTTTGTTTTACAACAATTTTATAAGAATACCACCCAGTTGGATTAGCTGTTGGATTAAGTGGGTCATATAGTACTGAATTACTATTTATATCACTATCCGGTATTGGCTGATTAAATTTTATTTTTAAAACTTCGCCATTCCAGCTATTTGAAACTTCATTAGTATTTTTTGCATTAACCTTTACTATTGAATTATCTATATTATCAGATAAAAATACAGGTGATTGTCTACCATATCTATCCGATAATACAATACCAACTTGATATGTTCTTCTTGTTTTTATTGTATGATATGGATACTGTATATGATATTTTTCGCCAGGTTCTGTGCTGCCTTTATTTTCTAAAAAAATTTCATAATCAAATGAATATGAACTATAAGGTTTATTATGAGGATTTTCTTGATAATTACCATAAACAATTCTGTTACCTATTATTTCTTGTGCTTTAGCTTTAGCAGGTACATTATCATATACTCTAGTAACTTGTGCTTCTGGTAAAGTTTTATAAGGTAAATTACCTTTGTACGTATAATTATATATTTTGTCAGATCCAACACTCGCATCTGTAACACTAAGTTGTGCCATAGCTTTCAATGATGGCTTATCTGATTCTTTATATAATATCTCTATTTTGTCAATTTCAAAATCAGTTGTAGGACTTGCTGAGGGCAGTTCAATTTGTA
>Ga0222715_10001321_pt1 | contig 23774 bp, 32 predicted proteins | sample C33_9DmetaG_FD_165056 | JGI IMG/M metagenome (GOLD analysis project Ga0222715, IMG submission 165056) | Estuarine water microbial communities from San Francisco Bay, California, United States - C33_9D | ecosystem: Environmental > Aquatic > Marine > Unclassified | place: USA: California...
GAAAAAGCCCAACTAACGGTGTAAGAACACGCTATCTGTATACAGCTACTGCAGCACAAACAATATTCTCAGGCAGTGACAGCAGTTCTAATGTCCTTGCATACACAGACAATATGTACATGGATGTGTATCAGAATGGTGTGCTACTCAAACCTACTACAGACTATGCCGCAACCAATGGAACATCTGTAACATTAACAACAGGGGCATCAGCTAGTGATGTCATTGAGATGGTTGTCTATGATGTGTATAGTATTCAAGGTAATTACACCAAGACTGAATCAGATACACGCTATCCATTTAAAGGTAACAACAGTATCATACGCCTCAATGGTCAAAGCATAGAGAATGATATTACAATTGACAGTGACGAGAATGGTGTATCAGCAGGACCTATTACACAGAATGCTACAGTCACTGTTAATGGATATTGGAGTATAGTATGACCAGTGTATTAAATGTAGATAGCATTGCAGCAAAGGATGGCACTAGTCCTGTTACGCTTACTAATCAATATGCCATAAAAATTTGGATAAACTTTAATGGTTCAGGAACTATAGCAATAAGAGACAGCTTTAATGTTGCAAGTATTGCTGACGAAGGTACTGGTGATTATACAACTACGTTTACAAATGCTATGAGTAGTGGTGATTATTGCGAAACAGATGGTAGTTTTCAAACAAATACATCAAGAAGCACTGCTGTACAAGCTGACACACATTCTCAAATTGCTGGTTCTTTTAGAATAAAGTATGCAGTTAGTGATGATGCCGCAGATGGTACACAAGCAGCTGATACTACGTTTGTTCAACAAATGTTTGTAGGAGACTTAGCATAATGGCAAGCAAACTTAAAGTAGACGAACTTGAAGGTGTAACCACTGCTGGGTCAATAGATGTGACAAGTGGTAGCACTACAACTAACTTACAGCAGGGGTTGGCAAAAGTTGTTGTTAATTTTAACGGTACTGGAACTGTAGCTATTCGTAATAGCATGAATGCAACGTCCATTACAGACAATGGAACAGGTAATTATACGGTCAATTTTACAAATAATATGGGAGATGCAGACTATTCTCCAGCAGCTTTTACAGAGCAGATAGCATATCATAATGGTCATACAAGAACTGCTTCGGCATATCAGTTTATCCAGTTAGCACACGATGCGGCTGTGGCAGACATAACACATGGTGGTTTATCTAATTTTGGAGATTTAGCATAATGGCAAGCGAATTAAGAGTAGACACATTAAAAGATGCCAGTGGTGCTAACTCCGTTGGCTTGTCGTATGTAGCAAATGGTAGCGCAAAGGCTTGGGCTAGATACAATGGCATTAGTTTAACAAGTGATGCAGACTTAGCAGGAGTAGGTGATTCTTTTAATTATACTTCAGTAGTAGATGGTGGCACAGGTACATACACTTTTAATTTTACAAACAATATGGCAACCGTTAACTGGTCTGGTAGTGCTTTAGGAAAGCATGATGATAATTCAACCAATGATGCTGATAATAGACAGGTAATTCTTATGCATACAATAACAGCTTCTAGTTTTATTACTTTAGCTAGTGAAGCAGGGGCAGCCACACTAAATGATTCAGCACTTGGACATAATCAAGTATTTGGAGACTTAGCATAATGACAACAACACCACAATTCAAAGGCACACATTTATTTGATAGACTGTGCTGGGCTAAAGAAAACCTAGACGGAGTGCAATCGGACTACCGTGTAGTATATGAAGACAGCATAGAAGAATGTGCAAAGATACTTGTGCCTGACCCAAACTGGATGGCTTGTGCATTGCAAGGCGGTATATTACCACCAGTGTGGGTATATTGGGAACTAAAGAAAGATGAAGCACAACCTGACTTCAAGAAACATACTCGTGGATATCTGTTACATAATACAGAACCAATGGAAGCTATGACTGAAGAACAGGCAATAGAATACCTTATTCAGAAAGACGTGCCAGAACAGGTCTGGATGAATTGGGATAAAGGTAATCGTCCAAGGATGGTTATCTGTAGGAAGAATCAACTTCCTGCAACTAGAGAATGGCGTAACTCTTGGCGTATTAGCGAAGATGTTACCGTTATAGAAGAAGCAGCATAACTTATAGGAGAATTAAATATGGCTGTAGCAACTTACATTGTTGACAAGGACGGTAATCAAGCAAATGCCGCTAGTGTAACCGTACCTTCAAACAGAGACTTTCGTGGTGCTTGGACACTAAGCGGTAGCGTTATCTCAGAAGATTTAGACAAAGCAAAAGAAATCTTCAAAGATAAAATCCGTGAAGTGAGAACACCACTGCTTGACGCAGAAGATGTTGTGTATATGAAAGCACTTGAAACTGCTGACACATCTGCACAGACAGCTAGTGTTACAAAGAAGACTAATCTTCGTGATGCACCTGCCGCACAAGCTATCACAGATGCAACAACGATTGCAGAATTAAAAGCCGCTTGGGATACTAGCCTATTAGGTGACAGCCCTTACGCATAAGGAGTAAGTCATGGCATTAACTAAAATAGCTGATGCGGCAATGCCTTCGGGTGCTGTACTGCAAGTCGTGCAAACGGTAAAGACAGATTCTTTTGTTACATCAAGCAATTCGTTAGTAGATATAACTGGTTTATCTGCGACTATAACTCCTTTGTCTACATCTAATAAAATACTAGTTGATATTAGGCTAGGTGGGTATGAATCAAGCACAGCCTCAATTATAGGATTTAATTTATTAAGAGGTAGCACCTCTATTGCAACTGGTACGGCAGGAGAAGGGGCGGCACTTACTATGGCTATAACAATAAATGCCGACAGGGGTGAAAGCACAGGTATGCTTTTTTTAGACAGCCCCTCTACAACAAGTGCTACTACTTATAAACTTCAAATGAGTACAAGTGGTGGAACTGCTGCTCTTAATATAAGAGAATCATTTTACAGTACCATTAGCACAATAACTTTAACAGAGATAGCAGGATAGACCGATGCCATACATAGGAAAATCCCCGACAAACGGTGTAAGAACACGCTACCTGTACACAGCAAGTGCGGCACAAACTATATTCTCTGGTAGTGATAGCAGTTCTAATGTCCTTGCATATACAGACAATATGTACATGGATGTGTATCAGAATGGTGTGCTACTCAAGCCTACCACAGACTATGCCGCAACTAACGGTACATCTGTAACCTTAACAACTGGTGCATCAGCTAGTGATGTCATTGAGATGGTTGTGTATGATGTGTTTAGCATTCAAGGTAACTACACCAAGACTGAATCAGATACACGTTATCCATTTAAAGGTAACGACAGTATCATACGATTGAACGGTCAGACCATAGACAATGATATAACAATTGATAGTGACGAGAATGGTATGTCAGCAGGACCTATTACACAGAATGCTACGGTCACTATTAATGGATATTGGAGTATAGTATGACCAGTGTATTAAATGTAGATAGCATTGCGGCAAAGGATGGCACTAGTCCTGTTGAGTTAACTAAGCAAAGCGCAACAAAAGCGTGGGTAAATTTTAATGGCACAGGTACACCAGCCATTAGAGACAGTTTTAATATGAGTAATCTTACAGATGTTGCAACTGGTAGACACACTATTGAGATTACAAACCCATTTGCTGCCGCTGATTATTGTGCAACAATGGGTACTCAATATATTGGAGGCAGTACAAACGGAGTTTTAGTTGAAGATGGGGGACTTTCTGCTGCTAGAACTAGTACAGCAAGCCTTTTAAAACTGCGAGGTGAACAAAGCGGTGGTACAGATTTAGATTTGTCAGTAGCATCTGCATCAATTAATGGAGACTTAGCATAATGGCAAGCAAACTTAAAGTAGATGAATTTGAGGGTGTAACCACTGCTGGGTCAATAGATGTGACAAGTGGTAGCACAACTACTAATTTACAACAGGGCTTGATTAAGTTCCGTGTAATGCACTCTGGTGATAGTCCAACCGTAGACGAAAGTTTAAATTTATCTTCTTTAGATGATATTGCGGCAGGAAAGTACAGATACAACTTTACTAATAATTTTAGTAATGGATTTTATACACCAACAGCTTTAAGCACAGAAGATGGGAGTGCTGGATATCTTACTATATATTATAGTAGAGACTACACTACACGAGCATCCAATGATTTAGAATTAAATGGAATTAACCATAACAATCAATACGATGATGGTAGATGGACTTCTATTCAATCAAGTGGAGACTTAGCATAATGGCAAGCGAATTAAGAGTAGATACATTAAAAGATGCCAGTGGTGCTAACTCCATTGGCTTGTCGTATGTAGCAAATGGTAGCGCAAAGGCGTGGGTTATGTTTGTTGGCGGTAGTTTAACAAGTGATTCAGATTTAACAGGAGTAAGTGACAGTCTTAATCTTACCAGTGTTGTTGATAACAGCGCAGGTGATTACACATTTACTGTAGCTAATGGTTTTAGCACTGTTAATTATGCTACCGTAACTGGTAGACAGCAAAATAATAGTAATTTTGGCGCACACGCAGATATTAAATACAATACAAGCCCTACTTCAACAGCAGTTAATATGCAATATGTAGAACATTATGCCATTCAAGATACCCCAAGAGGTTCTATTGCTTGGTTAGGAGACTTAACATGAGTAGAGCATCAGATTTAGCGAATGTAATAGCAAGTGGTTCTACTGATATTGTAGCAGAAGGAACTGCAACAACTAATCTTCAGCAAGGTTTGTGTAAGGTTTGGACAAAGGGAGATGGTTCAGGAACAGTTGGTATTACAGATAGTTTAAACACATCATCAATGGATGATGAAGGAACAGGTGATTATACATATAATTTTACAAATAGTATGGCAAACACAACATATATAGTTCAAGGAGTTGCAACAGAAACTGATAAAGCACAGCCTAGAGTTGTTGGTTGTGGAACAAGTGGAGACACAGGATATGCAACTGGTTCACATGGAGTTATTTGTTTAAGGATGGATACTCAAGCCGCAGATGATATGGATGTTGTAAACTCTTCTGTTTTTGGAGACTTAGCATAATGGAAATGGACGCAATGCTCTTCTGGAATATAATCCTAACAATGGTAATTGCACCAGCATTCTGGGCATTCCGTCAGATGTTTGCTGAAGTTAAACGATTACAGATATTGCTCAATAAGACCCGTGAAGACTATGCAACTAAGAATGAACTACGTGATGACATGGCTAGAGTTATGGAAGCATTGCACAGATTAGAAGACAAGTTAGATAAGGCATTAGATAGGAAATAAGCATGGCTATGTTCAAAGCATTTAAGCCTAGTGGCATGGAAAAGATAGCACGTGCTATGGGCTATCAAGGTAACATGCAAGGCTTCCAAGATTACATTTCACAAGACCCAATGAGACAACAGCGTATGCAAGGCTACCAACAACAGGCTATGCAGATGGCACGTGGTGGCGCAGTGAAACGAGCAAATGTTGTTAAGATGCAAGAGGGTGGTACAACTCCACCTGCACCTGTAGAAGAAACACCAACAACAGAAGAAACAACACCAAAGTCACCATCAATAGGTGATATTACTGTAGATAGAATGTCAACAGGTGCATTGCCTGTAGGTGGTGTAACACAAGCGGCAACAGTACCTGTAGCTGGTGAGCAGATGTTACAGCCGGGAACTGGTGCAGTAGGTGCTATGCAACCTATATCAACTGCAGTAGCTGGTGTAACACAGGCTGATACAGTCACAGAAACCCAAGCAAATAAAATGGAAGCAGTTCAGTCTGCTGAAGGTGTACAGACAGCACTAGATGCTACACAAGCTGCACAAGGCACTGTTGACCCTAGAGCAGAGGTAGTAGCCGCACAACAGACAGCATCATCTGTAGGAGATTTAAATGCCGCACAAGGTAATGCCATACTTATGGATAATCCTGTACAGCGTGAGATACAGGATGGTGAACTCATTAGTGGTGTAGCAGATGCAGAGAAAGCCGCTAAGTTTACTGAAGAAATACAAGCCGCACAAGCAACCCCAACACAACAAGCTACTGTTCAAGGTCAACTAGAAGGACTAATGCAACAGTTTGAAGGTGGTCAGACACCTGCATGGGCGGCTGGTGCAATGAGAAATGCACAAGGCATACTGGCAAAGCGTGGTCTTGGTGCTTCATCATTAGCTGGTCAAGCTGTAGTGCAAGCCGCAATGGAATCAGCATTGCCTATAGCACAAGCTGATGCATCTACTGTAGCACAGTTTGAATCACAGAACCTATCCAATAGACAGCAACGTAACATGTTGGCTGCACAACAACGTGCTGAATTTATGGGCATGGAGTTTGACCAAGCATTTCAAGCTAGAGTACAAAATGCAGGACGTATAGCTGACGTAGCTAATATGAACTTTACTGCTGAACAACAAGTAGCACTAGAGAATAGCCGTATTGCTAATACAATGAACTTGGCTAACTTGTCTAATTCACAGGCAATGGTTATGGCAGAAGCTGCGGCATTGTCTCAGTTAGATATGGCTAACTTGAATAACAGACAACAAGCATCTGTACAGAATGCACAGAACTTTATGCAGATGGATATGCAGAACTTGTCTAATCAACAGCAGACAGAAATGTTTAAAGCACAGTCTCGTATACAGTCTTTGTTCACAGACCAAGCCGCAGAGAATGCTTCAAGACAATTTAATGCTACATCACAGAATCAAACAGACCAGTTCTTTGCAAGCCTACAGTCACAAACATCTCAATTCAATGCGTCACAGGCTAATGCACAGGCACAGTTTAATGCAGGTCAGGTGAATACAGTTGAAAGATTTAATCAGGAGATTGCAAATCAACGTGACCAGTTTAATGCACAGAATCAGTTGGTGATTGCACAGAGTAATGCTACATGGCGTAGAGAAATTGCTACTGCTGATACTGCCGCAGTTAATCGTGCTAATGAATTAAATGCTAAAGCAGTGCTTGATATATCTAATCAAGCGTATAATAACTTGTGGCAGTACTATGCAGATACTATGGAGTGGGCATGGACATCTGCTGATAAAGAATTAGATAGAATGAATAATTTAGCAGTAGCACAACTTAGTGCTGATTCAACAAAAGAAGCACAACAAATGGCATCTAGTTCTGCTGCAGGTTCTGCTCTTGGCGGTTTAATTGGAACACTTGGTTCAGCATTTATACAATTTGGTTAAGAGGATATTATAATGCAAACTAATCCAGCATTTATGTTACATCAAAAAATAAATATGGCTATTAATACTGATAAGGATAAACCTAAAAAGGTTGAATCAAAAGGTTTGTTAAGTTCTCCTAATAAAAATAAGAGTACAACAAATGAAAAAGCAGAACCTATTGATAGAACAGCATTGTATGTAAAAATGATACAAGAAAAACGTGAGGAAATTAAAAATGGCAATGCCTGATGCAGTACCCTTTGATGCCCCAATTCCCGGTCAGTCTTTAACTGCTCCTTTGGGTGGTAGACCATGGCAAAGCCCACCTCAATATGCTACTGTTGAAGAAGCATTAGACTATTATATACCAAGAATAGATTCAGATGAAGTATCTAGTCAATTAATTGACGTTATGGAAATGGGTATACCTGTAACTACTATTGCTAATACAATGCAATTATCTGGTGTACTTGAAGGTAAACATAGTGTTGATGTAGGTATGCTTATATTACCTGTTCTAACAGAACTTATAATGCTCATAGGTGATACCGCTAAAGTTAAGTACACATCAGGATTAGAAAAAGGTAAAGAATTGCGAGGTTCTCTTGTAGACTTAGCAGTACAGAAGTTTAAAGATGAACAAGCTAAACCAGAAGAAGATGAAAATATATCAAATGAAGATAGTCCTATAGTGCAAGATATGCAGGAAAAAGCAGAGGAAAGATTTTCAGGTCTTATGGCAAGGAGAATATAAATGGCGTTTTTGGGTTTAGGTTCTTTTGGTACAGGGTTTGTTACAGGTTTTGCTGAATCTGCCAATAAAGCATTGCAAGATGACATAAATAGAATTAACAACAGGGTAGAAAAAGTTGCCGATTTACGAGTAAAACGTGCTATAGATGCACAAGAAGAAAGAAAAAAAGAGTTAAAAGAAATTGAAAGTGCTTTAAAAGAAGGTGCAGCTTTATTTAAAGGCGACCCACGAGCAGCAGAGTATGCTGCATCTTTGCTTGAAGAGCAGGGTAGTTTATCTGCATACCGTTCTTTTGTATCTGAACTAAGAAGTAGTCAAAAAACTAATCCACAAGATTTAACACAATTTATAAAACGTGCTGATGTAGATACTAAAAAATTAAATGGTTCTTATGGTATAACAGATTACGCAAAAGCATGGCAAGGTGAACCTACAACTTTACCTACACAAGCATTGCCATCAGGAACATCTGCAACAGCAGGTTCTTTAGTATCTAAGATACTAGGTAAAGACATAGATGTGGAAGCAAGAACACAGAAGGAAGTAGAATCTCAGATGAAAGAGATTGGTCTTTCCACTGCACCCGATAAGTTAATACCCATGCCTACAATGTCTTGGGATACTGAAAGTTATATGCGTTCAAATATGACAGCGCAGGAAAGGTTAGATTATTCAAGCCAACAACTAGCTAAAGAAGAAGTTATTAATAATGAAGAACTACGAAAACAGTATGAAGATATGCGTAGTAGTGATTTACAAGCGGTTGCTTCGGGTAATAATAAGAAAGAACAAGTATCCGCTTGGACTATGATGCTTGAAACTACTAATGACCCAGAAGAAAGAAAAGACTTAACAGATAAAATTAGAAAAACAAACAGACAGATTGTAAGTGATGAGTTTGAGGCAACTGGAAATACTGCTGGACAATTAGGTGCTAATCTAGGATATGCTCAATCCGATTTACAGAAACTTAAATCTGACCCTACTGCAACGGAAGAACAGATAAATCTTGCAGAAAAACTTGTAAATCAAGCTGAATTAGAAGTGGCTGAGTTTAGTGGTAATCCAGAACAAGTGATACAAGCTAAAATTATACAAGCACAACGTAATAATAACTATAATTTAGTTGCAAAATTAAACAGACAACTAACGGAAATTAAAACAGGAGTTAAGGTAAGTGCTAAAGCTACGTATGAATTAGACCTCGTTGCACATCAAAATAAAATGGTTGAAGACCCCAATTATAAGTCTGGAAATCCTACATTTGATAAGGAACAAGAGCGTCTTGCAACTATTTCTAGAACACTTAATGCTGCTCCTCCGGGTTATGAAGCTAGTTTAACTGATATAACTTCAATAGTTACAAATATTAAAGCTATTACAGAAGAATTAAGTTCTGAGATATATACAGAATCGGGTATGACTAGTCAAGAAGTTACTCAATATCAAAAAATTAAAATGCAGACTGATAATTTTACTGATGAGGAGAAAACAACTTTTTTACAAAACTTAGAACAACCAGCATTGGATGTTTATTTAAAAGGTGAAAACGTAGAAAAAGAAACACGTAAAAGTATTTTTATTGATAGAATTAACTCAGTAGGACCTAGAACAGAAGAAGGTCTAAACTTATTAACTGCTGCAGCAAATTTAGGTATAGACTTAGGTGTTGGTGTAGACCCTGACAAAGCAACTGAAGAGGCTAAATTAGCAGCACAAAAAAAATTAGCAGATAAAGAACAATTAGAACAGGAACAACTTAAATTAAATGATTTTGAAAAAAGTTTACCAAGACCTCTAGTTGATATTAGTCTTGAAGCAGCATATGAACTTCATCAAAAAACGCCTGATACAGTTGAATCTGCTGAAGACATTGCATATCAGTATGTAAGCAATAACACGGATATAGACCCATTAGATATAGAAGCAATGTATAACAGTGGTTACAGTGACGCTTACATAAATGCATTTAAACGCATTGTAGATAGAGAACTAGGAGATGTTGCTAAAGTAAGAAACCTACTAAATCCTACAGAATTATCTGGATTTAGTCCTAGTACAGCACAGAAAAAAGTTATGGATGCTCTAGGAGTAGATAGAGATATAGCAAAAAATTTAATAACTAAAGCTAGGGAAAAACAGGAAGTAATAGAACTTAAACAAACAGAAACAAAACTAACAACTCAAGAAATGACATATAATGAATTGTTAGAAGACGGTTCTGAAGAGGCACAAGCAGAAATAGAAAGAAGAACAACTTTGGCTAAATTGGCTAGTCCACAATTTATAGAAAAAAGAATTAAAGAAGGTTATCTACCTGAAAGTATGAGAATACAAGAAAAAAATCGTGGTGGATTAATGGGAAAGTCAAGCTAAATGGCAGTAACTTTTAGAGAATTAGCGGAGAGAGGTGTTGCACAATCCTCATCTGTTTTAGACGATAAAGATAGGGATGTATTAACTAAAAAACCCATAGGCATTCCTGAACCTGTTGAACAAATAGATTTAAAAAAACCTAAAACAGAAACTGAAAAACGACTAGATTTTTTATTTAGTGGCACAAAAGAAAAAAATGAGGAAGAAGTATTTACAAAAACGTACAATGCTACACTAAATAATAGTGCTGTTCGTGATGCTGCTATTAGGTTTGCTAAAGACCGTTTAGGAATTGATGACGTTACTGAAGAAGAAGCTATGGATGAGTTTCTTGAACATTTCCGTGAGTTTAATGTAAATGAATTGACGGCAGCAGGAGATTATAATTACGTGTCAGCCGCAGCCGCAGATGCAACAAAAAAGAAAGACGAAAAAGCTACGCAAAGATTGAGTGATTACCGCCTTCTTATGCAATCTTTTACAGAACTACCTGCTTTTTCAGGCGGTGTTGGACAAACTTTCGCTGACTATGCGGAAGGATTATTAAAAGCACCTTCTACATATATAGGTCTAGTACTTCCGGGTGGTGGTAAAGCAACAGGCGTAGCCGCAACACAGGCTGCAAAGGCAGGTGTTGTGCGTACTCTTACCACTGCACTGGCTTCCCCCGTATCATCAGTTGCACAATATGCAGCGGCAAGACCTATAAGAACTACTATAGCGGTTGAAGGTTTAGCATCAGCGGCACAAAATATAGCAGCCCAAAAAACTGAAATGGAAGTAGATTTAAGAGATGATTATAAGTTAAGTGAGACAGCACTAGCTTTTGGTTTGGGTGCTGCTGCTCCTGCTGCCTTGGTTGCTAGAGGTGCTAAATCTGCAGCTAGAGCAAAGATTGAAGCGAAAACAGGCGACATAGTATCTGAAGGTTCTGAGGCTATAGCAAAAGCAAATGAAGAAGCTCTTATAAAAGCAGAGAAAATTATAAAAACTAATAAAGTATTAGCTAGTTCTATCAGTGACGCATTAAAACCTCTAGACCCTGAAAAGGTTTCTCAGGGGCGTGTAATTCGTACTGGTATGGAAGCAAGTGAAGGTATATCTAGTGAATTAATTTTGTCTGTAGATAATAATCATACTAAAAGAATTTTTGCAGCAGTTGTTGACATAATGGCAGAAAGCAAAATGGGTTTAAAAGAAGGTGAAAGAATAACTGAAGGTGTTGCTAGAGTAGTTAAAGAATTGGATTTAGGGGAAAAAATTCTTCCTGATATAATGAAAAAATATAATATAACGTCTGATGATTTAGCTAACCTTTTAATAGTGGATGCATCTGACCAAGCAAGGGCTTTTGCTGCAAGAGGTGCGGCTAAAAATAAAGTGTTCAGAAGTTTAAGTTCTGTCGCATCAGATAGTTTATTTTCCATAGATGATTCGGTAAAAAAATCCATAGATGATTTAGGAAAAGCTATAGAATCTGGTGATACAAGAGCAGCACTAGAAGTGGGAGAAAAAATAGAAGGTGTTGGTGTGGAAAGATTGACATTTCAAACTCTTGATGCTGTCAGATTAGCATCTATGACTTCACAAGTAGGCACAACTGTACGTAACGTAGCCTCTGGTTATGCGCGTGTTGGGATAGATGTATTAACTACCGCAGTAGATAGAGGAACAGCATCCTTTTTAAAAAATGTTGGTGTAGGTAAAAGTAAAAAAGGTTTTGACATATTACGTGGAACACCTAACGAAGATATTCTTGCCGTAGTATATGGCCTTGCTAATAAAAAACAAACGGATGCTATAGATGCGGCATTTAAAGCTGGTTTCTACAAGAAGTCAACACAACTATTTCGTGAGTTGCAGGATATAGGGGATGGTTTAGGTAAAAGCGGTACAAAAGGTAAAGTTGCAGCACTGAGAGATTATAGTAGAAAAATAAATGCACTTAACACTTTTTCAGATAATATGTTTAAGCGTGTAGCTTTTGTTGGAAATTTGAAAAGACAGTTAAACGAAAAGTATGCTAGAATTGCTTCTAATACGGAAGCACAAAAAGAATATTTTAAACAGACAGGTAAAAAGTTTTTAGATGAAAAAGATTTTAATTTAGAAAATATAATACGTGAAGGAAACTTTAATGCTATGTTTAGTGGCAAAGAAGGAACTAAAGCATTAGACAAAGCAATAAGCGATTCTCTTTATTTTACGTATCAGCGTTCTCCTGAAAGTCCTTTTGTAAAAGGTTTAATTGATGGAATACATAAAGCACCATTTTTAACTACCTCTTTAGTTCCTTTTCCAAGGTTTGTTGCAAACGCCATGCGATTTACTTATGAATATAGTCCTTTATATATGCTTGGAAAAAATAAAGACGGAAGTAGGGTTATTTCACAACTTGTAGGAAAAGGTAATGAAGATAACTATGAAAAAATATCAAAAGCATTAGTTGGTACAGCTTTGTATTCAGCGGCATACGCTTTTAGAAATAGTGAATATGCTGGTGAGAACTGGTATGAAGCAAAATTACCAGATGGTAAAACATTTGATATGCGACCATTTTTTCCTGCAGCCCCATTTTTATTTATAGCCGATTTAGCAAGTAGATACGACAAAGAAGACCCTATTGTAGGAGATAGAGGTTGGCTTACTGATTCAATACAAGCACTATCTGGAACTCAATTTAGAGCAGGTTTTGGAATATGGGCATTAGATAGTGCTATAACTGATGTATTTTCAGGAGATGCGACACAGGGTGAAAAGTTAGCTAAAATGACAGGTAATTGGGCATCTAATATAGCTAGTACTTTTACAATACCTTTAACATTTGGTCAAGATATGTATAATACTTTTTTATCTCCAGATGATGAAAGAATAGTTAGAAATACCGATTCATCAAACTTAACACAACTAATTATAAATAAATCTCTTGCTCGTGTACCTGCTAACTTTGCTATAGAAAAATGGTTAGAAGAAACTGTAGGGGATAAAACGATATATCAAGCACCTAGCGAGTATGAATCACCATTAAGAGAAGAAACTTTACGAAGAATAACTCCTATAACAAGGCAAACTTATGGTATTTTAATACAAGAAAATAAAAACTTTCTTGAAAAGGAAATGGCAAGATTAAAAATGTCTAGGAGAAAACTTGTATCTAAAACAGGTGTACCAGAAGCAGATGATTTAATAGGTAAGTTGTTTGGTGAATACGTAAAAGATTACATAGTTCCCGTATTAAAAAATAGTGAACGCTATAAAAATTTAGCTAGTGATGAGCAAGCACTTTACATAGATAGTTTAATTGATGATTATAAACAGCAAGTTATGTCTGCCGTAAAAGTTAATTCTAAATTTGGTGGCATGGAACGATATGGTTTTGACCCTATGGAAAGGGTAGCATTTAAAAAGTTTAATAGTGTTGTCAGACGTAAAACACTAGCTTATTATCATAAAATATATGGTGAACCTAAAGATGGTTCAAAGTATGATTTTGAAGAATTAGTTAGGATAGGAAAAGTAATACAAAAAATGGGCGTAAGGTAACAAAACGGGGGCTTAATTGCCCCCATTCTTTTATCTATTATCACCATCACCTTGGATGGCATTTCGTTGTTTCCTATCTTCTAGCTTGTCAAGATTCTGTGTGGCAATAACAGACAGAGGTACGTCTAAGTCTTGTGCAAGTGTAGCGCAGTACCATAACACATCTCCTATCTCAAAGGCTATGTCTATCTTCTTCTGTTCATAGTCTTCTTGATTGTATCCATCACGTATTAACTTCTTTACTTTGTTGGCTATCTCACCTGCCTCACCTGCCAATCCTAGTGCAGGATAAGTTATCCTATATGATTCAGGATAGATTGCATACGACTTTGCTTTCTTTTGATAATCGTTTAATTGCATGTTAGGATATTTCCCCTCTCTCCATTTTGCCATTTCATATTCAAGCCACGTCACTTTCTTTTTCCTTTGTTAGAGAAGTTACAAGTGTATTAGCAAACGCACGTTCTGCCGCAACCATCTGGTCTAAGTCAAACCTAGCATCTGCTATTCTCTTTCTTAATACTTTTACTTGAAGATGCCAGTATGATTCTTTCTCATCTAAGTCAGAAACGTCATACTCTTCACCTTCATATAATATAGTTTGTTTATCTGTCATTTTAAAACCATCCTAACTTTGTACCATTGTGTATAATGATAAAGAAACAAGCAACCAGATGAGTGAGTACCCAAATGGTACGTAGCAAAGCTGCAGTATCACTTTCACTTTCATCATCTGATATCTTGCTCCCAATTGTTTTTGCCCATATACGCCAAGCCTTACTTCTCATAGTTCTTTCTCTGTATCTCCGTATAAGCTAGTCTTTCTATCTCGTGTCTATTGACACCGATATCTTCTAGTTCTCTATCAGATAAGTTGTGTAGTTGACGTATAACACTTCTAGTTTTACGCCAATCTATAATGTATCTTAGAAATCTTGTCAAGTAATTTTCTAGTGCTAATTTTTTCATAATAAGTTTGTATCCTCATTAAAATTATCATTACCAAGTAACTCTTCTAAAAGAGTAGCATGTTTACTGTCAACTTCCCCGTTAATATTATAACATAAATCACCCCATGTACTAAGAGATAGATTTAAATCTTTAGGTTGGGCAACATTACTAAGTTTAATAAAGGCGTGGGATGCTAACTCCACGCTTTTTGTGTTTGTATCAAATCTAATATTCATTTTTATATCTCCTATGCTGCTGTTAAATCCACTACTTCACACACACCTGCTGAACAAGCTAACTCACGTCCACCTGATGTGTTATCTTCTTTTTCAAACTCAGGTAACAAAGACCAGTCAACTGTGTCTGGCATACGTGCAAACAACTCAGTGTACTTCTCTTTATTGATATCCTGATACGGTGCTTGTTGATATGTATGCTCACTGAATGGTAAGAAGCTAATGCCTGATACCTCATCAAAGTTTTCATACACCCATGCACCTACGTCCATCCACTCATGTTCCTTCACAGAGATGGTGACAGATGGCTTATGCTCACACCAGTGTCTCTGATACAACAGCCACAAGTCAAGCTGTTCAATAGCTGTCATACCAGTACGTGTTACTGCACCAGATGGTGACTGCATTGGAAAGCTAAACACTGTAGTGCTATCAGGCTTCATTACGTCAGGCTCTGCAGGAATACCTTGTGCTACTAAGAACTGTGTTAGTGGGTCTTTGTTATCACCACGAACAGTACGCACATAATATGGGTTATGCCTAGCATGAATGCCTGATGCACTGTCAACTAATTGACTGACTGTACCACTAGGCTTAACACAAGTGATAGCGGCAGACTGTTCAATGCCTAGCTGTTCAGCAAAGATAGAGTTTGTTTCTACAGCTACTGCCTTTAACTCTTCAAGCAATGAACCAATGTTTGTACCATACGTAGCACTCTTACCTGACAGTATCTGATTATCCATGATACCAGTGAGTGACACACCTAGTAACCTTTCTTGTTCTGTGTTTGTCTTCCATATCTTACGCAAGTATTTGAAGTCAGTCATTGTAGCTTGGAATGTACCAAGTATTGTAGCAATGCGTACCTTCTTACGTAATGATTCCATATTATCAGATGCACGTGCTACTACCTCTGACAAGTTACAGAACTGATATGGACGTAGGATAATCTCACTGCATGGGTTACATCCGAAAGCATGTCCAGTATCACGTCTTCCATTCTTAGAGGCTTGTTTAACTGCTGACGCACGATTAAAGATACCACGCTCACCTGACTTAGATTCATACAAGGATACCCACTCACGCATGAATGTACCCATCTGTGGTTTCTCTTTATAGGCAACAGAGTTATTAGCTAACGCACGTTGTCCTTCATTCTCCCACCACTGACCTGACTTAGCATGTGCCATCTGGTCATCATTAAGATTAGACAATGAAATCAATGCACTACGTCTGACACCACCTACAACTACAACCTCACCAATCTTACACATGATGTCGTGACACTCAATAGGATATAGCCTACGTCCTGATGCACCCTTGAACTTCTCAATACAAAACTCAAACAACTCTATCAAAGGTTGTGGTCCTGATGCTCTACCACCAAATGTCTTCAACCTTGCACCTGCAGGACGTACCTCTGATACATCAAACTTAGGTATCTGACCTGAGTAAAGCATAGCTATAAGTTCTTTCAAAGACTTTGCCCAGCCGGGTCTGCTATCACCTACCTTGATTACTGTATCTGTAGTATGAAACTCTTCATTAACTACAGGTAACTTGTCTACATTACTACGCTCCACAGAGAAGCCTACACCAGTGCCACACATTAAGATGTACATTGTCTCATCAAATGCTCTAGGATTATCTACAGGTACGTAAGAACAGTTGTAACCACCTACGTGGCATCTATCTAACGCAGGACCTGATGTCATCAAAGCCCTCATGCTTGGCATCACACGTTGCTCAAGCACTGCTTCCTCTAACTCACCACGTAACTTATCTTCTAGTGTGAAGTTACATGTATCTTTTAGATGCTTAGTCATGTAGTCAAAGTATCTTGCTACTGTCTCACCCCAATTCTCACGTCTTTGTTCATCTTCCTTCCACCTAGCGTAACGTGATAACGCTATGAAATTTTGGTAGTCGGTAGGTAAATAGTTATTCATCTCTCACTCCTGTATAGTTTTCATACTTTTTATTTTAGTTCCTTCCACATCGTAGAAATATTCTCGTATACCATCTTCAATTTCTTCTGCAACATTTTCATCTGCAGGAACTGGATACTCATCTGGGTCAATATCAATTGTGATAAAAACTTTAACTCGCATTTGGCTCACGACCCTCTAATTGATTAATACGCATATCAATATACCTCTTTGCTTTATTTAAATCTGTTATTTCATCTGTATTGGATTTGTAACCTGCTCTCATTATATACTTTATAACATTGCCCATCCAGAAAGGCAACTCATTATTCATAATGAACGACACAGGCTCAATAGCATATCGCTCATAGTGTTTTGGATTATTAATTACATCTGACTGTGCCATTGCTTGCTTCATGTATTCCTCATGTCTTATTTGACTGCTCATTATGCACTCCCTTTTGTACTGCTACTAAAAGATAATGTAATGACATTATCACTTCTGTCAAGTACTTTTCCTCTGTCAGATTCATCCAATTCAACAGCAATATCTAACTCATCAGATTCGCTTTCTGTTAGAGCATAGTTATGAACTAATTCGCGTAATTCTTCTGACTTTTCCATTAAAGGTACACTTGCACATACCATTTTAGCAAAATGTAAAATACTGTAATAGTCTTCATCATTTAGTGGATTATTTCTACCTGCCATAATAGAAATAGCTACATCACCAGACCATTCCTGCTCATTAACTACAGTTGGTCTTATACATATAACTATGTCTTCCTTCTTTAAAGAATCAATAATTTGTTCGTCTATCATTTTGTTTTCCTTTTAATTTTTATCTTATGTTGAAATGGTATAAAGATAGGATGTTTATCTTTTCCTTTTTCTTTAAGCCAATCTTCAGGTATTATTCTGTCATAATATCTAAAGCCATTCTTAGTACACCAATCTCCATAAGATGATTTTGCACCTTTATATAATTTGCTACGGCTGTTAGTGAAAACAAAACGAATATCTAGTTTAGGGTGTTGTTTTTTTATTGTGATATGCTTGCGTCTATCTGCTGAAGTAAATCTACCCTTAGTTTCTATTATTATACCATTTTGTAAAACAAAGTCAGGCGTATATGTTCTATAAGCTAAGTCTTCCCATTCTATTTTTACTTTCTCATAACGATATGTAATGTTGTGTTTCTCTAAATATTCAGCAGTTTGATGCTCAATACCGCTTCTGTAACCATGTTTACGTGCCATACGAAAAGATTTATGATTTAGCATTGTTTAATTCTACATATTGTACTATTGCAGGTTCTTTTGCTTTTGAAGTAACGCTAGGTATTTCTTGTAAGCTAGGCCAACAATCAAATCGGTATGAACAAAACTTACATCCATTATTAAGTATTTTATTACCTGTTTTTTTCTTATAAAAAGTTTCTTCTACAGGTTCAAAACATCTATCAAACTTATTTTCTTTAAGTTTGTCATGCTTGTCTTGTATCTTTTGTATTTCCTCATCTACGTTTAGCCACTTAGCACGTACATATTTAAATGCTCCCGTAGCTTTGTTTACTACCCACCAACCACCTGCACGTTTACCTGCGGCTTTAGCATAACCTGCTAACTGTGCAACATAACCAAATGAATCACCATTTTTTAATGTATCAAAAGATTCAAACTTATATTTGTATGACCAATCAGATGCAGACTTTATGTCATCAACAGCACCATCAATAACAATATCATATGTTCCATTAATGGATGTGTTATCCAACTCAAGTTTAACGCTATCGGAATCTTCATACTTTACACCTGCTTCTTTTAGAATACCCTTGAAGACAGCTTCTACTATATCTCCTATCATCATATTCATTATAAACGTAGTAGGTAATGGTACAGCAACTTCAGGTTTGTTTTTATCATACCAAAGTTGGCAAGAAGGGCGACCTACATTAGACATACGTAATGTAAAGTCACCCCTGCTTTTACCACTACCAAACTGCTTTTTAAGAGCCTCTGCCACATCTGTAGCTACTTGCTCTATAGTCTCATCAGACATGGTAGAATCACCTTTTACAGCATTTTCCATGTACTGATGTACAGCTAGTTCAGCAGGATGTTCCATTAAGCTACCTCAACTTCAATGTCAGATTCTTCTACTAAAACGTCAATAACATCTACATCATCTTCGTTCATTTTGCTATTGACATTTTCAGACCACTTATTTGAAACGTATGAATTATAATTATCTATCCATTGCATGAAGCTACCAAACATTTCTTGGTCATCTTGAGTTATCTCAAGTGTATCAGTTAAATTAATGGATACAGATGGAACATAGTATTTTGCACCAGATGGTATTTGTCTTTCCTCTGTATTCACAACCATTTTATGCTGTAGAGGAAGACGCTTGTGTTTACCTAGTGTATTAAACGCATCACCTACTGCTTTGTATGCTTCACGATTATCTATTTCCCATATAAATGGGCTATCATCTACAGATACTTTATTACCCTTTTCGTCTTTAGCATTTTCCATTGAAACCATACCGATAACAACGCGAACACGTTTTATGCTACGTATAAGTTCTTGCATGTTCTTTGGTAGTGCTTGCCAATCCTTTATATAACCAGCAGGTTTGCCACAGTTAAAGCCACCATCTGTATCTTTTAAATCAATATTTAAATTATCAGCCATGATGGTCTTTACATATTTATTAGGAATAGTATCTGTACCCTTAATAAATCTTTTATACATGTATCTCTGTAAGAAAGGTCTTATAGTTATGGATGTACTATAAATAGTATTGTTATCGCCCTCTAACTTAAACGTGCCACCTTCTAGTCTAAATGCACCACCTTTTACAACTTCAACATTAATGTCTTCACCATCAATGCTCTTTATACCCATTACAGGTTGGTGGGATATTCGTAGTCTTGGCAAAGATAATCTTTCTTCAGGTGTTGCAGTAGTAGTTACTGATACACCCATTGCTTTTGCCATGTCAGCATAATTAGCTGTATTAATAGTTGTGATGTTACTCATCTTTTATCTTTCCTTTTCTGAAAATAGAATGGTAGTTATATCAGCTTACATCCTTCGTGTCAAGCCAATTTTTACCTATTTTTGATTCTAATAGTAATGGTACATTAAACTCTATTCCCCATCTAAGTTTAATTAGATTAGGTAACTCTTTGTTTGTTTCATTTATTATATATAAAACTTGCTTCTCCTCTTCTGGATGTATATCAATAACTAAACTGTCATGTACTGAATTAACAATACATGATTTCATGTTTGCTAAATACTTCTCAATGTGTAGTAAAACAATAGGCACTATATCTGCTGTAGCAAAAGATTGTACAGGATAATTCTTTATCATTGTAAAGTGGGATACAGAACCATTTGCTCTTCGTGATATGTCAGGAAACGAAAACTCACGACCTGATGGTGTTTTTATTTTCTGCGTGGTGACAGCCTCTTTAGCCAATCGGGAGTGCCATAGTGATACTCCTTTGTACTTTTCATTGAAGTGTTCATAATATGTAGCTTCAGCAGCCGTGCGTCCAAATCCCGTTGCTCCGTAAAGTGGCGCGAATGTATGTGCTTTTGCTTCTTGGCGATTAGTCTTCTGCCCTGCGTCACTAATAACTTGGGCAGTGTAACTATGAACATCAAAACCTGTTTTAACTTCTTCAATTGCTACTCCATCTTGTGATAGGAATGCCGCTACACGAAACTCTAGTTGTGCAAAGTCAGCTTCCATTATTTTACCATTTTCAAATCTTGATACAAACACTCTTTTAACAGGAAACGTACCACCTCTTGGCATGTTTTGCATATTAGGATTAGCCCCTGATAGCCTACCTGTTGAAGTTCTGTGTTGCATCAAACTAACGTGTAACTTACCATCTTCTTTTGTGTAAGTTTGTATACCCTCAACAAAAGATGAGAGATAGGTATCTAATGCGCTTAGACGAATAACCTTCCCAAGAAAATCTGATGCATCATCCATGCCTTTACTTTTAGCGGCACTCTGCAACAGAGCAAGGTTAGCTTTACTAGTACTAAAACCATTGGCACTAGCCCATTTAGGTGTAGGTGGTTTAAATCTTAACCCTGCTTTTTCTTCTGTAGGTCTGAAAAGATACCCTAACTTATTACAGGTTTTACAGGATGTAGCTTTAGCATATGGTGTACCATTCTTTTTTATTTTATGTACAAAGCCTTTTCCTTCACAGTCAGGACACTGAACTGCTTTTGTTTTATACAACTGCTCTGTTCCAATGTTAATTGCAGTACGGAAATCAGAATCACTCATGTATGGGTCAATACGATTTGCCCATTCAGTTTTGTCTAAAACCTTTCTACCATAGATAACCCAACCTAACTGCTCTGGGCTATTTAGATTAATAGGTGTATCACCCATCAGGTTCTTAACATGCTTATCTAAATCAGTAAGAAGATTACTCTTCTCTGTCTGAAACTCTTGACGAACAGTATCTAGTGCTTTTAAATCAACTGCCATACCCCTTTGATATATTTTAGCTAGACAAACAGATAATTCATTTGTAAGAATAACTGTATTCATCAAGCTAGAATGCTCTTTAGTATTTAGCTTAATATTAAGTTTATCTGATAGCTGTTGTGTAGCATGTAAATCTGCACTCAAGTAATCTGACAACTCATCATGTGGTATGTTTCGTGTAGAGTATCCTGCTTTGAAATATGCTTTAAGAGTATCCTGCTTTTTAGTTTCTAATTCATATCTTTCTGCGCACTGCTCCAACGATAGAGGTAACTTAACTCCACGTTGTATAACATACTCAGCAAGCATAGTATCAAATACAGCACCGTCATATTTAAAACCTGATTCCCACAACCAAACTAAATCATAAGCAATGTTGTGTCCTATAAGAACAGTAGCCTTATCAAGCCACTCTTGCACAGTATCATGCCCATTTAAATCTGGTTCAACTTCACTGTGGTCAAAAGTAACAATTCTTTCCTCACCAGTATCTGATAACATACCTACCATAGTAAGTGAATTACCTGATTCAAAAGGGTCAAGATGCATTTTACCATCACGCTCAGTAACGGTGTTTTCAACATCAAGTGTTAGTTTCATTTAATCTCTCCTTATGTTTTTCAAGATAACGCACTGCTTTTTTTACTGTGTCTAAGCTATCTTTGAACCCACCCAAACCAGTATTACAATGCTTACATAAATAACCTCTGAAGGTATTTGTATCATGGCAGTGGTCAAGTACCCATGTTCCTAGTAGCTTCTGATTATGTTTATTCACCTCTTCTATAGTTCTTTCACATATAGCACAAGAGTAGTCTTTATATGGGTATGGATTCGTTAGTCTTAGTTCTTCTATTACTTTTTTATTACCAGAAGCACAAGACTTACACGTGCGCTTTATCTCTGCATTCTTAGTTTTAGTATAGTTCATTTTTTGAAAGTTTTCAATGGGTTGTAATATGTCGCACTTTATACAAACAATTCCATCTTCACATATTTGTTCAACTATATCAAACAGTTCACCTTGCATTATAAAGGTTGCCTATCAAGGGGGTGTTTTGTATCTTCAATAGCATCCATGATATAATTTTTAAGCATTTTTTCTTTTATAGGACCATTTTTTACATTGTATTGTGCTTCAAAATACTTTTTTACTAAGTTAAATTTATAAGTTTTATTTATAAGTACTTCTCCAAAATTCTTCTGACCCCATACCTCAACATCTAAATTTAATTCAAGTAAAATGCAAAGAGTATGTAGCCTTTCCACTTTTCGGTCTAACTCAAAAAATTTGTGGTAACTTAACCAGTTTATTTTATTTTCTTTTGGTGCATTCTTTAAAATTCTTTTCATATCTTTAACGTAATATGCAATATCTTCTTTAAAGTCTGGTATCATATCTTTTGTATATTTTTCCATGTTTACGCTTCATACCTCGCTGTCTTATACAACAATTCACAGTGTACAACACCATGCCATCCAGATAGTTTATTTTTAACTACATTCAAGTGACGTTGTGTATCTTCCTCATCTTGCCCATCTACTACAGGGTTCTTAGCAATCAAAACCATTAAGTCTGCTTCGGCTGCTTTACCTGTACGTGACCCTTCCATCATTGACTGATTTAGTAGCACCTTACCTTCAGCATCCGCAGATAATTGAGACATATAAAACATTGCACATTCATGCTCTTTAGCTATCTGTCTAGCGTGTACTGCATTAGCTTTTAGAGCCTCGTCAGGACGTGCAAAGCCACCTGTCCTAGCAAACTTATCACCCATATCTAAGATGACTATATCAGGCTTATATGACTTGCATATACTTTCTACCCAAGCCATGTCACGTCCTGTTGCATCTTTAATCTTAATGCGTTCTTTAACAGGTGCGTATAAGTCACGTGCTTTAGAAGGGTTCTGCTTTATCTGCATCATATCCATACCAGTAGCGGCAGTGAGGTAACGTGCGGCAACACGATGATAACCTTCTTCATTACATAAGATAATACAGTTAGCACCCTGATGTGCAAAACCTTGTGGTGCGGCAATTAAACTTGCGTGGAAAGATGTCTTACCAGTATTTGGTCTAGCACCTATCTCAATCAAGTGTCCTGAATTAACACCTTCAATCTTACGTGTAAGGCTAGGTATGTTGAATGTCCAACGTGCTTCTAAGTCGTTACGTGATAGTAGTGTGTCAATCTCTATGTCATCCCACTCCACGTTTAGGTTAGGTGTGAAGTCATCACCATACTGTTCAAGTATA
>Ga0222715_10001323_pt1 | contig 23769 bp, 22 predicted proteins | sample C33_9DmetaG_FD_165056 | JGI IMG/M metagenome (GOLD analysis project Ga0222715, IMG submission 165056) | Estuarine water microbial communities from San Francisco Bay, California, United States - C33_9D | ecosystem: Environmental > Aquatic > Marine > Unclassified | place: USA: California...
TAAATCAAAAGGAGTAATCCCTATGAAAAATATAAAACAAATTGGTATAATCCTATTCACAAGTTTATCTTTAGTAGGATTTACCAACTACATGATGAGAGCGGAAGAGAAATCAGTTATTTCTCTTTCTTCCAAACCAATAGAACCGATGTTAATACAACTCGGATTTGATATCAAACCAATAGAGATAAATCAAACAGAATTATTTTTGAACGCCATAGGACATAGAGAATCTTCAAACAGATACGATATCGTAAACAAATGGGGTTATATGGGAAAATATCAGTTTGGTAAGAAAACTTTAAAGAACCTTGGATACGATGTTTCTAAAAAAGAATTCTTAAATTCACCATATCTACAAGAAAAAGCAATGTTAGATTTACTTGAACATAACAAAAAGATATTACAATCATATATTGATTATTGGGATGGTAGAAAAATAAATGGTAAGGTAATTACCGAAAGTGGAATTCTTGCAGCTGCTCATCTTGCTGGTGCGGGTAACGTTAAGCGTTTTTTGAAAAAAGGTGAAGAATTTAAAGATGGGAATGGTACAAAATTAACTTCGTACCTTACCCAATTCAGCGGATACGATATAAATTTAGATTAATATGTTAGAATTATTTACGACCTATAACATCATTATAGGTATATCAGTAGTACTCAATCTTATCTTATTGATTGGGGTACGAAATTTGTTAAAACAAAACGAACAACTCGAAGATAGAGTTGTTCAGATAACAGATACAACAATAGAAAAAGTTCAGAGTGCTCTTAGTAGAATGAGAGATTTGGATAATAGAGAAGTATTTGAGAAAGATGATGAAGTTGGAGTTACTTTCAACGAGTTAAAAAAAGTAGTAGAAGATTTAAACGACCAACTATAACATGCCAAGACCAAGAAGAAAAAAATCCAAAATATATTTTGGTACACCTGCACAAGAAGCAATTATAGAATATAATAAATGTAAAGACCCAGTCAAAAGGTCTAAAATTTATGAAGAAAGAATTAAATACCCTTTTGAAAAACTTGCAGAGAATGTTTTAAATACGTTTAAGTTCTCATATTTTGATGTTCCTAAAAAAGATATTCAAACAGAAGTGGTTTCTACAATGGTAGAAAAAATGCATATGTTCCAAGAAGGAAAGGGTAGGGCATTTTCTTACTTTACTATTATTGCCAAAAACCATTTGATTTTAAAGAACAATGGAAACTATAAGAGGTGGAAACAAAACGCACTTCTTTCTGAAATGCCAGAAACTTGGAATCCTGAAAATGATTATTACGAGGTAGAGGAGGCTGGTGAGTTTAAGGAATTTAAAGATATGATGATTGCCTATTGGGATATAAATCTAAATTACGTTTTTAACAAGAAAAGAGATTTACAAATTGCAGATGCGGTTCTTGAATTATTTAGAAGGTCAGACCATATAGAAAACTTTAATAAAAAACATTTATATCTTCTTATAAGAGAAATGACTGATTGTAAAACTCATTATATTACCAAAGTTGTAAATATAATGAAACAACATCAGAAAAAAATGTTAAACGAATATCTTGAACATGGTGAGTTTAAAGAACCAAACAAGAAAGCATTTTGGGAGCCTAAACAAATCATAGAAGATGATGATGAAGATGAAAACCCATATTTAGATAACGAATTTTTATAGAAGAAAATGAAAGGTTACATTTTAGGAATATCGTGTGGATATCACGATTCGGCAGCAGCACTTATTAAAGATGGAAAGGTTTTAGGAGCAGTTGAAGAAGAAAGATTTACTGGTATAAAACACGATTCATCATTTCCTATTAACACAATCAATTGGTTGTATAAAGAATTCAAAATTAGTGGTAAAGATATATCTTCAGTAGCATTTTACGATAATCCTAAAAACAAACTTGATAGAATTGAAAAATCAGTTAAGAGAGGACCTCTAACTGAAATATTCAATCGAAGTAAAATACTTAAAAGAAATAAAGAAAAGTATAAATTATTTGAATCACAAATATATAATATAACAAATCCAAATATTCAGTTATATTATTGTGAGCACCACCTTTCTCACGCAGCATATTCTTTTTATACATCACCATATGACAGAGCATCTATCCTTTCGGTAGATGGAGTGGGTGAATGGGAAACAACTACACTTTGGTATGGTGAAGGAAATAAAATATCAAAACTACAAACAATTAACTTTCCACACTCATTAGGAATGTTATATTCCGCCTTTACTGCCTTTCTTGGATTTAAACCCAACGAAGGTGAGTATAAAGTTATGGGATTGGCTCCATATGGTGACCCAAAGCCGTTTCTTAATAAATTTAGGAAACTATACACCCTCACAGATGATGGTGGATTCGAACTGAATATGGAATACTTTACATATGATTGGTCAGATACTCATATGTTTAACGAGAAGTTGGGTAAACTCTTGGGTATTCCAAATCGGTTACCTGAAGATAATTTAAATCAACCTCACAAAGATTTATCAGCAACTCTACAACACGAATATGAATTTCTATTCTTTAGGTTAGTAGATAGATTATTTGCATTGAGAGCTTCCAATACTCTATGTTTAAGTGGTGGATGTGCATACAATGGAACTGCTAATGGAAAGATTCTAAATCAATCTAACTTTAAGAATGTTTGGATTCCACCCGCACCATCTGATGCAGGTTCTGCTATTGGAGCAGCACTTCATGTATATTTTGAAAATGGTGGAACTAAAAGACAAGATAATAAATCACCTTACCTCGGCCCTTATTATTCAAACGAAGATGTAGAAACGGCATTAGAAGAATTAGAACTTGATGTTTGGTTTGAAAAGAAAAATCATTCTGAGATTATTCCAATTATTTCAAAAGAAATTACAGAAGGAAATGTAGTGGGTTGGTTTGAAGGAAAAATGGAATTTGGTTCTCGTGCATTAGGTAATCGTTCTATCTTAGCGAATCCTTGTGACCCACAAATGAAATCAAGGGTAAATCGTGTAATTAAAAAACGAGAAGGATTTAGACCTTTTGCTCCTATGGTAAAGGTAGAAGAACAAACAAAGTTTTTTGATTACAAAAAAGATGTTCCTTACATGAATCAAGTTGTACCTGTGAAAGAGGAATGGAGAGATAAACTTCCAGCAATTACTCACATAGATGGTTCTGCTCGTATCCAATCGGTTACACACCAACAACATAGAAGAATACATCAACTTCTATCTCAGTTACACAAAGATAATGGATTTCCAATCGTTTTAAACACCTCTTTTAACTTAAAAGACCAAACTATGGTGTTAGACCCCAAAACGGCAATAGAAACGTTCTTAGATTGTGAAATGGATACTTTGGTGATTCACAACTACATTATTAAGAAGAAGATACTCTAATTTAACACTCACATAACAATTTCTTAACATTGGTATATTTATACTAAAGAGGAATATTATGAAAGAACAATTATTCTATGTAAAGATTGTTCAAATGATATCCATCTTGTTTTTAGCATTACTTACCATTCCGGCTTTTGGACAAGAAACAAAAGTTATAGAACAAGTGGATGAAAATCTTTACAATTACAGAGCCTACAACCAAGATGGTTCTTTACAACAAAAAGGAATGTACTTTAAAACCAATGATAATAAATTACTTATCCATGATTATTGGAAAGATTCATTTGGTAATAAAGCACTTTACAACAAAGGAAAATTAGTTTGGTATAAACCAAATGGAGACAAACGATATACTTATGAGTATATAAGGATGGAAAAGCTTTCAAGGAAAGTCGAGAGTTTAGAAGCACTCCTAGCATCCAAGAACTGACCCTAATCGCAATTCAAATAGATTCGATATGAACCCACCCTTTGGTGGGTTTGGTGTTTAATTTATATATATTTCATTAAATACTCTCATTATTTGAGGATGTAATATATATTCACTATTTTTTTTATTGACTTTACATAGTTATTCTTTGGATATCCCAATGTTTTGTAATATGAAAAAGTTATAGATTGCTTAACCAAAACAAAGGAGATAATTTATGGAATTTCTAAAAAAGATTGGCTCTTGGGCTAGTTCACTAACAGAAATTGGTATAAGTATCATCGCTCTTGGAGTAGTACTTGAAGTATTATTCAAAGGTGCAAAGATTCCTTTCTGGCCAGATAACTCAGTAGTAGATAATCTAATGGGTATTTTGGGTGGATTGAGTAATGAAGGACTACTTGGTTTAGTAGGAGCATTCATTTTATACCACATCCTTAAAAACAAATCATAAGGATTCAACTTCCATAACGCGTTGGATAAAAACCTCTCTTCGGAGAGGTTTTTTTATTTACCATATTTATATACAACATAATATGGTATAATCATGAGTACAGATTTTGAATTATTTCCTGGTAAGAATCTAAGTGGATTGTTTAAGGATATCTACGATAACCAACAAAACAAGAAGCAAAGAATCTCTGAACTGATTGCTGAAATGAAAAAAGTAATCAGACATGCTGGTGATATGGCAGTAATTGGTCCTATCATCAAAGATTTAGTTGATACCTCAGTAAAAAACGATGATGCCTTAATCAAGATGGCAGCAATTGCCCAAAGGATTATTGGTGCTCAACACAAAGCAGAAGGGGATAGTGGATTCCTATCAGATGAAGAAAAAGAACAACTTCTAAAACAATTAGATGAAACTATTGCAGAAGTTGCTGATGAGCAAGATTTAAAAGTTGACGAACTTACTAACGAAATAGAAGAACTAAAACAAAAGGTAGGTAAGTAATGAGTAAAAGATTACAACAATCGTATAACGCTTTACAAACTAACAAAATACCAATCACTAACAGAGTTAATAGTGGTATTGTAGTTGATGTTATCTTAGATGATACCCATCCTAAATTAGTTAAAGCAGATGAGGATACTCAAGATTATTATTCAGATAAAGAAACTGATGTTGTTGGATGTGCAATCATAAGACCTTTAAGTGATAATACGAGTAGTGAAACTCAGCTATTCAAATACCAACCACTAAATCCATCTTTATTAGAATTACCACTTGTTGGTGAAACTGTTGAAATTTATACAATAGGTGGAGTAAAATATTACAGAAGATATTCTAATATAAACATCAATACGGGTGGTGCTTCTGAAGATAAAAACAAAACCACATTTTCTAAAGTAGAAAAAGAACAAGGTGGTAAAGATTATAATACGGTTTCTCAAACAAGTACTACGAAAAATTCATCATCAAATGATAGAAGTACTAAATTAGGTAAATACTTTGAAGAACAACAAGTAAATAAATTAAAGTTTTACGAAGGAGATTCTATATTACAATCTCGTTTTGGACAATCTATTAGATTTTCTGCATATAACAATTCAGAAAATAAATATTCTCCAACAATAATACTTCGTAATAGACAGAATGATGAATCTGTAAATAATCTAAAACCACTTGATTTAGTAGAAGAAGATGTAAACAAAGATGGTTCTATAATTGCACTAACTTCACAAGATTATAAAATACCATTTCAACCTGGTCTTATAGATGATGGTGGTTCTTCCAACTTTGAAACAACTCCAATTAAATTTGAGTTACCTGAAGAATATGTAGGACAAGACCAAATTTTAATAAACTCAGAAAGAATTATATTATCATCAAAGGCAAATGAAATGATTTTCTTTTCAAAAGGAAATTATGGATTTATTTCAGATGGTAAGTTTACAATAGATAATGGAAATGCGGGAGCAGAACTAGATTTTGGTGGAGATGTTATCTTAACCGCAGATAGAAATAACTCCAACTTTATAGTTCAAACTGGAAATGGTCAAATTAGGTTAAACACAAATGATGATAATACGGGAGGAACTGGTAAAGTAGAACCTCTTGCAAGAGCACAAACATTAGTAGATATTTTAGATGCAATGATTACTGCAATTTCAAATCAAATTTATGCAACACCAGCTGGTCCAAGTGGTAAAGGCCCTTTAAACTTACCGGAGTTTGAAGCAATTCAAGCAAGGTTAAACGATATAAAATCTACTAAAAACTTTACGGAGTAAGTCATGTCTTGGAAATTGTTCAAAGTAAATATGTTACTCTATATGAACAATCCACTAGCTATTAGTGGATTTCCTTTATATGGTGCAAAATTAGCACTCGAATATGATTTGTGTATGAGAAGAGGAGGTCAGTTGATAAACAAAAATCCTGTTGCAACTGGTAATATACCATTATTTACATCATTAATGAATGTTGCTCATACCACCGCTTTAACAAAAACACAACCAGGCCGCCATGCTTTCTTAAAAGATGTTGGTAACGCAGTAAAAGGATATTGGACTGGAGCAACATTACTTCCATTTCCTACACCCATAATACCTGCACCTGGCTCTGCTCAAAACATAATTGCAAATTCTGCAATGGTAACTTCACCTGGTACTTGGCCTAATGTTCCATTTGAAATACCAACAGATTCCTGCTTAACATTTTTGGATATGATGACATTGTTTATGCAAATACACCTTTTAACAATTAAAGGAATGTATATGACTACATCATTGTATCCATCGGCACCATCACCGATACCTGGACCTGGCGTAGTTCAGTTTACAGGTTATTCAATACCAATGATACCATTTCCATCTTTAAAATTAGGTAAGGGTAATGTTGCTGGTAAACCAGCAGAAGAATTCGGAACAGATGGAAATTTTGGTTCATTAGATGGAAATACATTTGGAGGGAAAAGTGTACCACTTAATGCAGGTCAACAAGGTGGTGATGCTGAACAAATTGATAATCAATTAAGAGCAAGATTATCGAGTGGAGGTACACTAGAAGAAAATTTAGATGATATTCTTAGAGCGGAAACTGAGAAGGATAAATTGGGTAGAGAACGATTTTTTACAGAAGCTGAATTGATGGTTGCAAAGTTAATAGATGAACAACCTAACAAACAAATTCAAAAATCATTAGCACAAATACGAGCTGAACTTATAGAAGAAAGAAATAAGTGTTGTGATGATTGTGATTAAAACCTATAAAACTAACAAAGATATATTTATATTAGAATAAACAATTAAAAAATAGAAATGGATTCAAAACAATTAGTAAAAGTTATCAAAACTATTGTAGAGGCTGAAGTTGCTAAAAAACACGAACAGTTCTTAACTAAAACCTTTCCTAAGATTTTAGAAGAAGAAGTTAATCGTAGAGTGAAAACTCTATTGGAGGAGAAGGGGGGTGTAGCCGCTTCCTCCACGCAATATATCGTGGAAGATGAGGTAGACCCATTCTTAGTAGCAGAACAAGCTTTACAAGAAGAAAGAGAACAACCAAAAAGACAATTCACTAAAAATAGTGCAATTAACGAAGTTCTTAACAATACACAACCATTCACTAAAGAACAAAGGGCTGGTGGTACACAAGTAAAGTCAGTATTAGATACGTTTAAACCTGTAAATGAAAATATGGATAAAACAGTTTCATTTACTCAACAAGGTTCACCCTTGGGTTTAGAAGGAATGAGAACATCAATGGCAGCACAAATGGGATATGGTGATTTACAACCAAATAGTGGGCCTAAAAAACAAGGATTGGGTGTAACAACAGGTTTACCTGGTTTAGATAGAATATTAAACAGAGATAACTCTGAGTTAGTTAAAAGATTTAAAAGATAATGATTGAAGGATTAATCATATTAGTAATGTTGGGAGCTTCTGTATTTGTACTTGCCAAAACTTTAAAAAAGAAAAGTTCTGGTGATTGTGGATGTGGAAACTGTCAATGTGGAGGATAAAAAGTGGCTTACGAATTAGGAAGAAAAGTTGTATTAGATACCGAAGAATTTGATTCTTATGCGTATGGTATTGCTTCTCCTACAAAAAGAGGTAATGTAATGTTTGAACAAACATTTACTTCTTTCGATGCCGCTAAATCAAACCTTCGAAATTTATTATTAACTCGAAAAGGAGAACGAGTAATGCAACCTGAGTTTGGAACTGGATTACATGAATTACTTTTTGGCCAAATCGATGATGAATTTGAAACAAACATACAAACAACACTAACAGATAGTGTAAATTATTGGTTACCTTACATTACGATAGAAGAAATTGCAATAGAAGCAACCAATGAAATGAAAGATAAAAATCAAGTAGGATTAGAAGTTACATTTAGAGTTGATGATAATGAACAAATAAGTACATTGGGAATAACGTTTCAGGGGTAAATTATGGCTTTAAACGCACGAAATAATACAAGTGGTAGAAATATAAATTATCTAAATAAAGATTTTAATCAATTTAGAAATAATTTAGTTGAATATGCTAAAACGTATTTTCCACAAACTTATACTGATTTCAATGAATCATCACCTGGTATGATGTTTATCGAAATGGCATCTTATTTAGGAGATGTTCTTGGATATTATATTGATGATACATTAAAAGAATCATTTATAACAACCGCTACTGATAGGGAAAATGTTGTTGCTCTTGCAAACTTTTTAGGGTATAAACCAAAAGTTGTTTCTCCTGCAATAACTACGTTATCACTCTACCAATTAGTACCAAGTAAATTAAAATCGGGTCAAAATGGAGAATACGAACCGGACTCAAGATTTTATTTGAGAATTAAAGAAGGTATGTTAGTGGAATCTACTGATAACTCAGTAACTTTTAGAACTTCTGAATTAGTTGACTTTAATGATTCTACCGACAGAGAAATCTCAATTTACCAAAGAGATGAAAATGGAAAACCAGAATATTATTTAGTAAAAAAACAAGTTTTAGCCCTTTCTGGTACTTTAAAATCCGTTCAAGTAACTGGAAACGCATCTGATTCTTTTCAATCGTTTACACTTGGTGAAACAAATATAATTCACATACACGATGTTCGTGATTCAAATGGAAACAAGTGGTATGAAGTTCCTTATCTTGCCCAAGAGATGGTTTATATTGATTATCCAAATACAGAACAATACGATAAAGACCTTTCTCAATTTAAAAATTCAGTATCTAATGTTTTAAAAGTATTAAAAACATCAAGAAGATTTGTGAGACAGATAAATCCTGATAATACAACTTCTATTGTATTTGGAGGTGGAACTGCTTCAAATGATGAAACGTTAATACCAAATTTTAAAAATGTTGGATTGGGATTAAATTCTTCAATTGATAGATTAGATGCATCATTTGACCCATCAAACTTTTTAAAAACTAAATCATATGGTCAATCTCCAAGTGGGACAATGACAATACAATATTTAGTTGGTGGTGGGATTGAATCAAATGTATCTAAGGGACAGCTTGTTAAAATAGAATCTATTTCATATGATGAGGATACTGGAGTTTTCACCCCAAGTGAACTATCATTATATAACTTTTGCAAAAACTCAGTAGCATGTGATAACGAAATCCCAGCAACAGGTGGTAGAGGACCAGAAACGATTGATGAAATTAGAGAAAATGCACTTTCACAGTTTGGTTCACAGAATAGAGCAGTAACAAGAAAAGATTATCAAGTAAGAGCATTATCATTACCAGGAAAATATGGAGGAATTGCAAAAGCATACTGTGCACCAGATGGCGAGTTAGATAACAACTCTCCCGCTTCTATATTAGCTAGTCCACAATCTTTACAACAATTTTCAGATTTAGTTATATCTCTTAAAGAAAAAGATTTATCAGAAATACAAATTAAAGAAGAACTAAATAAATTTTTAGTTGGTAAAAAATCTAATTTAGATGAAAAAAATAATCCATTTGCTATCAATTTGTATTTGCTTGGATATGATAGTAATTATAAATTATCAACTTTAAACAGAGCTATTAAAGAAAATTTAAAAACTTATTTAGGTGAATTTAGACTTTTAACAGATGGATTAAATATATTAGATGGATTTATCATAAACATTGGTTGTGATTTTGAAATAAGAGTTTATAGTGGATATAATACAAGAGAAGTATTAACATCTTGTATAACTGAAATAAAAAGATTTTTCGATATAAACAAATGGGGTTTTAATACACCAATTAATTTATCAGAATTGGAATTAATAATAGCAAGTGTTGAGGGAGTACAATCTGTACCTAAATGTGAAATAACAAATAAATGTAGTGGTAATTATTCAAATGTTAAATACAATATTTCATCAGCTACTAAAAACAAAATGGTTTATCCATCACTTGACCCATCGGTATTTGAATTAAAATTTCCTGATAAGGATATAAAAGGGAGGGTTGTATAATGTATCACTTTGTAACAGCATCCAAAGATGCATCAATCTACTTACAACAGCCAACTCAAAATACAGGGTTAGATGAAATTTTAGAAGTTTCTAAAACTTATTATGGAAACTTAAAAGATGTTGCCCACAGTTTAATTAAGTTTGAAACTACTCCACTATCTCAATCAATTGCAAGTGGTGAGATAACAATGAGTTCAGCAGAACTTATTCTTAAAGAATGCGAATCATCTGAAATTCCAATTAATTATACCATTTATGCTCATATAGTTTCTCAATCGTGGGATATGGGTATTGGTACTCGTTTCGATAATATTAGTACCGATGGAGTATCTTGGAATAAAAGAACAACATCTAATTGGTTAATCAATGATTATGAAGTGGGTACAACTGGTTCATTTAATGGTAAGGGTGGAACTTGGTATACTGGTTCTGCTTCTTCCCAATCATTTTCATACGAAACATCTGATATCGAGATGAATATTTTGAACACTATGAATGTATGGATTAGTGGTTCTTTGCCGAATGAGGGATTTATTTTAAAATATGATTCTTCATTAGAAAATGATACTGTTGACTATGGACAATTAAAATTCTTTTCAAAAGAAACAAATACCATTTACCAACCTAAAGTAAGAATTGGTTGGGATGATTCTTCTTTTGTAACTGGTTCTCTAACTTCACTTACCGCTGATGATATTCATGTAACGTTCAAAAGATTAAAGACCAGATACAAGCGTGGAAGTAAACCTGAAATCAGAGTTTTCGGTAGAGAGAAATACCCTCTTAAAACTTACACCAATCAATACTCTTACACAGATGTAAAATATTTACCATCAACCACATATTATCAAATTAAAGATGTGGTAACTGAAGATGTGATTGTACCATTTGGAGATTACACAAAAGTTTCATGTGATTCAAGTGGTAACTACTTTAAATTGGATTTAACAAATTGGGAATATAGTAGAGATTATTATATTGAAATTAAAGTGGAAAGAAATGGTGTAATCGAATACTTTGAAGATAAGGATTTAACTTTTACGGTAGAGAAATAAAATGGCAATAGATAATCAATTTAGAATTAACGAACTTATAAGTAGTGGTTCTCGTGCTATCATATCAAAAGATAGTATTACGGGAAATCATACCTTTGTACAGGGTTCTAAAATGATTGTACTCGGTAAATCAGATGGTGGAGAGGCCCCATATACTCACTTGAGTGGTGAAAGAGATGGTGAACAAATCGGCCGTATTGAGAAACCAAAATATAATGAAGAAGAGCTTGTAAAGGCAGTAGATACTAAAGTTGATGAGTTAATTGGACCACCAAAAAAACCGCAACCTGATGTAGTACCAAGACCTGTATATGAAGATTTAAGAAGATTATATAACGAAGCCCTTAGAAGAATATCTGAGTTAGAAAACTTAGTTTCAGAATTAGAATCTCGAATTGCTCAACTTGAGGCAGAAAACGAAGCTCTTAGAATAGAAAATGATTCTTTACAACTAAGAACCGCTACGGCAGAAAATGAAGCACAGGCTGCAAATCAGAGATATGGAGATTTGTTAAAAGATTTTTCAAACTCTATTGTAAAAGGAACACGAGATGCAATCGAAAGAGTTTCCTTAAAAGCACAAGTAGAAGGTTTAAGAGCACAGAAAGAAACTTTAAGAGAACAACTAAAATCTCTTAACTTAATAATCAGTCAGTTGCAAGCACAAGTAGAGGCAGAACAAGTTAGACAAGCTGCATCTGAAGCTCTTGAGGGTGTAGTTGGAACGTATGAGCAAAAAACAAATACAGGTTGGAAATTACCTCAATCTGAAATTAAGAAACAAGATAAACAATTATATCTTGAAATTTGGACAGTAAACAATAAAAACGATATTAGGGTTGTTCAAGGAACTGCGATTAATGTTTATAACTTCAATGAAGAAGAACCACAAACATTTACTGCATCAAGTAACGTTGATTGGTTAAAGGTTGGAGGACCTATAACAGTTGAACCAAGAGATGGTAACGAGGCAGGTAAAGGTTATATAGGAGTTCAATGGTCAAGAGGACCGAGAACGAGCAAGAGAAAATTAGAAATACCTGGTACAGTTACAATAACAGCTTCACCAAGTGGAGAACAACACACCATATCTGCTAGTATGTTCAAAGAAGTTCAAAGATTAAATGATAATTTTACAAAAGGTAGCACACGAAGTTCTGCTGGTTCGGAGAAAAGTTAACAAATGGCAATTAGTAATTTTAAAAATATAGAAAATACCAAAGGATACCTTGTTGATGACAAGGATAGAAAAATCTTTGAGAGAGAAATCTCCAAGGGTTATTTTGGTATGAATATAGGTGATGTTATTGAGTTTGTCATATACGATTCTAACGATAACATATTACCACAAGAATCGAACAAAGGAAAATATGTAAGATACATTGAATACAACGATGATTCTGAAAAGAAATATTTTGGTAAAGTTCAAAAAAATAAGACAACACTAAAATCAAATGATTCTGATGAGTTCTTTATTGATACTGAAAAACTAATTAGAGAAGCTGGATATAGAAACGGAGTTTTTAAGACTCAAATATCTCTTTTAAATAGAAGATTGGGTTCTGAAGATAGAGAAAATGATAAAGTGTGGATTCATGAAATTGCTCCTTCAAGAACAGAAATAAGATTATTACCAACAATTGATGATAAGACAGGAAAACCAAACTCTGATTTAGAAGAAAGATATAATTGTTTTATAAACGAAAAAACATTCTATTCAGATATGTCTCCGTTTATAGATTCCTTTGTTGAACAGTTTGATGTTGAAAAAGTAATAAGAGACTTTTTAACATTAAATGGGGATGTTAACTCAGGTCAATCCTATATAAATTTAATTAAAAATGAATTTAAAATTGAAAGCTTTGATTTACTAATTCAACAAATAAAAGAAAGATTTATTAAATCGGTTAATCACTATAAACAAAATAGAGATTCAAATATTTTATCAAATAAATATGGGCAACCTTTATCTAATAATATAGGAATCTGTACAGATGATAATACTGTTTTAAATGATATAGTAAATATCATTGGTAACTGCGTAGAATATTCTTTACCAAAACGAGATATTCGCTCTGAAAACTCATTAACAATTGAACAACAAGAAACACTCGATGAAGTAAATAGAATATTAAAAACGGTAACAAGTAATTCAAAATATACATCATCTATACCCCCATCGGTATCCGCAAAAAGAGTGGGATGTAAAGACCCCAATGCAGCTAATTATGACCCAGATGCTGAAATAGATGATAGAGGACTGTGTGTTTATGTTGAAGAGGTGAAAGAAGTAGTAAAACCCCAACCAAAACCAATACCTAAACCCATACCTATTATTGATTATGGTGAAAGACCAAAACCTCAGGTAGTAGATGTTAAACCAATACCTATTCCAGAACCCATTCCTGTTCCACAACCAAAGGTTGACCCTGATTTCATATTAAATGATTCAGTTGACTTTACGAGAGAGGTGTTATCTGCAGAAGATGGGTTAGACAGAACTGGTTTAAGAGAAAGATATGATACGGGAGATTTTGGCCCATTGGGAGCTATATTAGAAGATTATGTTGAACCTATACGAGCGTATTCACCACCTGCACCTCCAAGACCTCAACCTATTATTACAATAAATCCTATTGTTTTAAATCCAATTAGTGATACCACAACGTATAGTGGTAGGGCTATAGAATCTGGTCGTGGAGAACCATTTGGTGCGATTTTGGAGTTTGATAGAAACGAATCTTTCGGATTTAGTTCTATTCAAAACACAGAACCAATAACGAATAAAAAACTTTTTAATTTACGATAAGGAGAAAAATGGCAAGTACAGCAAAACCAACAAGAAATGGTAACTTCGATGGCGAGCGAGTAGGAGATTGGGCTTGGTCTCAATCACTCCAAACTTGGTTTGACACCGTTGCTCTTGCTAGTATTTCTGCAGGTACTTTTGATTTTGGATTACCATCAACGATATCAGTAGACCCACTTGGTCTTGCTGGATTATCAGATAGAATTCAAAAATCAAATATTACGGCAAATGTTGCTGAATCTGTTAGAGCACAACTTGGAAATATAGGTGAAATAAGTCAAGGACTTGCTAGACTTCAAAATCCAAGTAACTTTACAATACCTCCTATTGAAGTATCTGTTTTCCCAAAAAGAAGTGTACCAAGGGGAGATATTTATGTAAATGGTAGTTTAAATAATTCATCTGTTACAAGATACTCCGCTACAGAACTTTCTAATTCAGTAACTTATGATATAAGAGAAAGTGGTAAGAAAACCAAAGAATCGTATAAGATATACAGCAAACAAGTTAGTGATATCACGAGTATATCAAATACAAAATTGGTTGTATATGTAGACAAATATATTAATGATGTATATAACTCAAGACAGATATACAAAACTAATTTAGATTTAATATTTTTAGATTTTGATACATCAATATGGGATGGGCAAAAACAAATAAACGAAGTAAAAGTAGCTAGTGAGCCTACTATTCAAGATAATATTATTGCTATAGAAGAAGTAAGTGAAAATGTAAACAGTTATGTAAAAACTTACAATAAGACAATACCTGCATCTGGTGCTACTGTATCTTTAACAAAACCAACTATATCTGTATCCCCATCATCTACATCTTATAATCTAAATGATAGTGGAGTTAATATTAGTTGGAATACCACAAACGCAACATCAGTAAACTTTACTTTAGGAAAGACCCAAAGAACTTTGGGAATTCGTGGTTCATTAACACTAAGACCATCTGATTTTCCGAATGGAGCTGGTCAATACACCGCATACTTACAACCTATTGGTGATGGGGGTAGTGGTGAATATGGTGCTGTTGTATTTAATGTATTACAAAAATCAGAATTACCAGGTCCTGATATTACTCATATTACATATCCACAAAATATTATTGGTAAAGATTTTCAAGGATATAATGTTGATTTTAGAATTGACTGGGCATCTGTTAATACTGATTGGGTTGATGTGTATGTTGGTAAAAAGTCAAATACAACTTCATTGGCTTCGAAAAGAAACCCACAAGGTTCTTTAACTCTAAATATTAAAGATGTACTTACAAAGGCGGGTGATAGATTATCTGAAGATGTAGATATTGTACAGTTTAAATTAATTTTAATTCCTTATAATGATAGAGGTGATTCAACTGTAAGTGGTGAAGAAGAAGAAATTTTAATTAATTTTGATAAAGGAAATCTTAAACTTCGTAGAGGTGATGTTGTAAGAGATATAAGAGAAAGCATTAAAAAACAATTTAGTACTAATGGTTTAAATCAAGAATCTTCTAAATATCTTACACACTTACTTCACTTGGGGGATGCTGATAATAAATTAATATCTACTTGGGGAATCGATACTGAAACTTTTTCTGAGTATAAAGTTGTTGATGAGTTAACAGGTAGAGAAGAAAAAGTTAAAGAAGTTAAAACTCTTGTTTTAAAATTATACGAACCGTTACCAAAAGACGTTCAACCGAATCAACAAGCTTGGTTATCTAAAATACAATCGATTCCAATTATAGAACAGATAACTGTTATAGATGAAGGAGATGATGATTGTATAATTTTACAACCAAATTTGAATGAAAAATTTGTTGATAATGTTGGTTTACAAATTTACGATGATTTAATTTCAAGCGGTTCATCCACATCAACTGATATTGTAAACCAGTTAGTAAGTTCATCTGGATTTAATTTAGAAAAATTAGATATTCAATTTGTATCTGAATCAGTATCATTGGTTGGTTCAGATGAAACAGGCTGGGTTTACCAGAGTTCAGGAGAAACTTATGCATGGGATAATTTTGTAAAATATTCATCTGCATCAGAAAGAGTAGAAAACTTTTGGTACAAATTACAACTTATTGAATTTTATGATAATAAACTTGATTTAATTACATCTGGTTCACATTATACCGGTTCAATTTCTTTATTAAATGAAAAAACAAAAGTTGAAAGAACTAAAAACGAAGTAAAACTTGGGTTTGATGCATTTGAAAAGTGGTTGTATACGAGCTCTTCTTTAGGAGGACTTACTTATCCTGGAGCAGGTCAAGCTTCCGTATCATCTTCTACTCATAGTGATTCTGTATCTTGGTATAGTGGTATATTAAACTCTGCTCAAAATTATGATAGATATAACATATCTCGATTAGTAAATAATCTACCATCCCATGTTCAGAATGAAGAAGTAGGACAGGAATTTGTTCTTTTCTTTGATATGTTAGGACAACACTTTGATATTCTTTGGTTATATACTAAAGAATTTTCTAAAAGTAGAAAACTTGAACATAAGCAAAAAATTGGTATCAAAGATGAGTTTTTATATCAAATGTTAGAATCTCTTGGATGGGATGCTGATTTGGGAACTCAATCTCAAGCTCTTTGGGAATATGCTTTTGGTAAATCAAGTGATTCATCAGTAGAAAGACTAACAAGTGGTAAGGATAGACAAAATGAAATATGGAGAAGAATTTTAAATAACTTACCATATCTTTTAAAACACAAAGGTACTAAAAGAGCACTTCATGCTTTAATGTCTTGTTATGGAGTTCCTGCTTCATTATTAACAGTAATGGAATTTGGTGGACCAAGAGAAATCACCGAATCTGGCACAACCAAATTTACTTATGAAGATAGAACCTGTGCAATTAATATTAGTGGTTCTGCTGCTATTACAATTCCATGGAAAACATATACTACCGAGTATCCAAACTCAGTTGAAATTAGATTAAACACTCAGGTAAAACAAGACCATCAAATAATTAGTGGGTCTGAATGGTCTTTAGATGTTTTAAAAGATACTGGTTCGTTGGCTAAATTCCAATTAACAGTAGGTTCTCTTTCTGCATCTACTCAACCAATGCCATTTTTTAACGATGAATATACTCAAATTGTTGTAAATAGAGTTACTGGTAGTAGTGGAGATACCTTTACATTGTATGCTAAAGAAGGTTTCCAAGAAAGAATTAGAAATGAAGTATCTGCAACTTTATCTGCAACAACTAAAGCTTGGACAAGTGGTAGTGAAATAAAAATTGGTGGTAGTACATTTAATGGTTCTGTTGATGAGTTTAGACTATGGAGAATTCCATTAAACGAAGTAAATATTGAAAATCATACATTATTACCAGATGCAATAGATGGAAATTCACCATCAGCATCTACCGAAGATTTGATTTTAAGACATGATTTCGAATATCCAAAAGATAGAGGTACTGATACTCAGATTAAAAACGTTTCTATAACAAGAACATATACAACGTCATCCATTGCTAGTGGATTTGATAGCGTTGGTTCTTATCCATACCAATACACTCCTTATGATAGAACAGTAACTGCCCAAGTACCATCAAGTGGATTTAATCTTAATAATAAAGTAAGATTTGAAAATCAATACGAAATCGGTTCGACTGCATCTTTAACCGCAACTTCATCTATTGATTTATCATATCGTTCTCGTTCAACTAAAAAATCTTTTGATAAATCACCAATTGACTCTGATAAATTAGGATTATTTTTCTCTCCTGTAAAAGAGATTAATATGGATATTTTAAAATCAGTTGGACCTTTAAACATTGATGATTATATAGGAGACCCATCTGATAATTACAATGATACATATTCATCTTTAGAAACCTTTAGAAATTATTATTTCCAAAGATTTAATTTAAATTTTAATGAATACGTTCAATTAGTAAGATACATTGAAAGGGGGTTATTTGAACAACTCGAATCTCTTGCACCAGCAAGAGCTAAAGTAGCAAGTGGATTACTAATAGAACCACATATACTTGAAAGAAGTAAAACAAAATGGAGCAAACCAACAGGACAAGAAAACTATCATGAAGTTTCCATAAATACAACAGATGATACTGTTATAACTTCAGAAAACCCACAATATTTAGTTTTGGTATCCGCATCAGAAGATACAAATCTTACAGGCCATACTTCATTTTATGATGGTCATATAAGTGAATCAAACGATTTAAGAGTATCAACTGAAATATTAAATTATACAGGAACCCATTCATCTTTTGATGATACTTCTTTAAGTGGAGTAATTACAAGAAATAGTGGGTCTACTATGGGTGGGTTTGAAATAGACATAGATGCTAAATTAACAGGTTCTACAAACGCATTTTATGATTCTACAACATTTACTCAAGTGGGTGGATTTGGACCAGAAGATTTGGCAGTAGCTGGATTTGGTTTGTATGGTAGTGGTTCTCATGCTATTAGAACAAGATTAGACTTATATGGAAACGTTGTAAAAGATAGAATTAAAGTATTTAAAGTTAAAGAATCATATACTGAGTACGAAAGACAACAGATATTGGGCTATCCCACAACAACCGGTTCTAATGACCAAGTTGCATATGATGTTGTGGAGGTGACTAAATATAGAACAAAAGTTACTATATTACCATTTACTGGTTCAAATGGATTGGAAACAAATGATATAGTAGTTGGAGGGGATATTACAGAGGTTACTCCTCTAAATGGATTCTTTTCAACACACTATACTAATGTTGAAGATTTAACGACTGGATTGGAAAATTCTTATTATAATGGTTCAAAACAAACAAGAGCAACTACCTTGGATGGTGGTTTGCCTGTACAAACATTTACTACTAATCCTAATACATTGAGAGTTTCTGATAGTGGTAGAGGTAGTGGAGAACCAATTTTAGAAGTAGATTAAAAAAAGAAAATAATTAAAAATAAAGATTGTTATATTTATATATTGAATAACAAGAGGAATAAATTATGGCTTATTTAGATAATTCAACTATTACAGTAGATGCAATTCTCACCAAGAAGGGTAGAGAAAAACTTGCAGCTGGTCAAGGTTTAAACATTACAAAGTTTGCTTTGGGTGATGATGAGGTAGATTACACATTGTATGAACCCGCTCATCCAAAAGGTTCTGCGTACTATGATGCAGCAATCAGAGCAATTCCAATCACCGAAGCTTCACCAGATGAAACGCAAGTATTAAAATATAAATTGGTAACTTTACCAAAAGGAACAAAGAAAATTCCAAAAGTAGAATTTGGTGTACCAAACATTTCGGTAAATCAAACTTCTGGTCAAGTTGCTCTTTCGCCAACTACATCACCAAGTGGTAATTCACAAAGTGGATATACTGTTGTTCTTTCTAATAAGAATGCTGGTACAGTTGTTGGAGCTGGTGCGGGTGCTGGTAGTGGAACTGTTCCAATATTCTTGGGTGATGAAATTACAACAACTGCAGCAGTTGAAACTGGATTAACATTTACATTTATTCCTAATCCAAATATCACAACAAGTATTAGAACAACACTTACTGTATATGGTAATGAGACGGGTGGTTCACAAACTATTCCTGTTACAGTAACTTATGTACAACCAACATAATAACGAGGAACAATAAAAGATGGCACAAATACAAGGACAAGCTGGAGTAAATCTTTCTACCGAATTAGCTAACTATCTATCAGCTAATCAAGGTAATCTTACTTCAGAACAATTAACACAAATCATTAATAATTACCTTACAGGTGGTGATAAAATCGCAGCACAAGGTGGTTCGATTACTCAAGGTATTTATAAAAGATTTGGAGAGTTTGATAGAGTAACAGGAAAGGTTGAAGTTGTTACCACCGGTTTATGGAGTGGTGATACTGGAAGTTTAACCTCTTTCTTTACTTCTTCTACACAAGTAGCACAGTCGAGTGGTGATTATTATTATAATATTTATGACACTGCAGCAACTTCATCAGCTCAATTTGCAATAACGTATGGACACAGATTAGGAAGTGGTTCTGTATCACTTGCAAATAATGATGCATCTACTTTAGCCACCAAAGCTACTTACGCTCAGTACAAACAAATTCTTTTAGAACAAGACGATGCACAATTCACATTTGTTTCATCTTCTTCAGCAGGAACACATGATTCAGATGCCATCTATGTAATCAATGTTGCTCGTGCAAGATATAGAGAAAAAATGGATGCTGGAAACTGGTCATTAAAGTTAAGTGGTTCTAATGGTATTACTACTTTAATTGATGATAGTGGTAAGAAATTTGATGATACAGTTGGTAAAGCTGGTAGAGTATTTAATGTAGTTAGTGGTTCGCTTAATTTAGGAACTGAAAATGCTGCAACAGTAAATACTACAACAGGTTCAAACGGTCAAGGATTTGGATTATTTTATCCAGACCAAGGACTTATTATACTTAATCCAACCGCGATATCAACAGTAGTTGGTTCAGTACCAACTGGTGATTTATCTGGTTCGGCATCAATAACCTCTGAACAACAAAATCATAAACATTTATGGAATGCTATTAAATTGGGTGGTGATTTTGAAGCAAGAAGAACTGAAAACGTTTCTACTTCACACTACTTTGTAAGAGCTACAAACAGAGAATTTAATTATTCAAATAACCCATCATTTGTAACAGGTTCTGATGGAACATTTGCAGAATCTACTTTTGAGAAAGACCCAAAAACTTTCATTACAACAGTAGGACTTTATTCAGATGCAAATGAACTATTGGCAGTAGCTAAAACTTCACAACCAATTGCTAAATCATTTGATAAAGAAGTATTAATCAAAGTAAAACTTGATTTCTAATAGAACTTAACCTCTAATAACCCCACTTCGGTGGGGTTTTTTGTTTCCATATATTTATATAGAGGAATTATCTTATGTTAAAATCAATACCAAAATCAAATATATCTCGTAGGAGTTTCAAGGTCTATAAAAGATTTACAGCAGACCAATCAGACTATCCTGTAATTAAGGCATATTCTGAGAGCGGTATATTTGATTCAGAAACCTTTACGAAAGACGAGGGTGTTTATGTACACTTGATTTACAAATCAATTCAGAAAAAGTATTATACTGATAATGGTTTATTAAATAATTATGGTACTATTCCAGCTGATAGTAATTTTGTAGCTGATAGAGAATTTGGAAATACAATTTACATAATAAAAATAAATCAATCCAAGTTTGGAGAAAAAATAAAACCAGGTTCCTTATCAATAACAGATACTGATAAAAATGTTACTTATTTTGATAGTGGTGCTGGTAGAATTATATCATCAAGTCCTTCTTATGTAATTACAAGTTTAGATATTGAAAACCAAACCCTTATTTTATCAATAGATGGTTCACCCATAACTCTTACAGTAACATCAATTGATTTACAAACAGGAGCTGCGGTTTTAACTTACGGTTCAAGTACTGATACTGAGTATTTAGTTTCTATTGATTTTGAAAATGGTTTGGTAATATTTACTGCAGAAATAACGATAGGTAATTTTAGAGTAAACAGACAAGATTATGGTAATATATTCTATTCAGACGGTTTGATTGTATTTACTGAGTTGGAGGATGATATTGATAATTATGAGATAGAATATCGAGCAACTCAAACAATTCACGAAACTGAAATTTTACTTGAAGCAAATTCAGGAGAATTTAACTTTTCACAAAACCCATCTGCAGTAAATGTTACTTTAAGTGGTTCGTATGATTTTACTACAACTGCAATTACGAATGTATCACCTGCTAAAACAGTTAAGATAAAAGAAGTATTAGATATTTCCCAAAGAACATCATATAGTGGTTCTTATGGTTCTACAACTGGTTCTTGGGATGACTATGATAATTACAAATTAACTGACCCAACTGGTTCATATTTAGCTCCATTCGTAAGTACAATTGGTATTTATGATAATGATGGTGATATGGTTGCAATTGCTAAATTACCACAACCAATAAAGAATTTATCAGATTATGATGTAAACTTTATTGTTCGTTTTGATACTTAATGATATTTATACTTATATAAAAGAGGAACATACTATGGCTTCAATTAAAGACTTATACGATAAATCAGAATTTTCTAAATTTCCAAAAGGAACTAATTTAGACAAAACTCCTATCGAAGCAGATGGTGGTAAAGATTTATCAAAAGATGAAAAAGCTCTTGAAAAAGCAAGAGGTGCTAAATTAAATCTGAAAAAATACTCAGATTCAATTAAATATTAAATTACTCTCTTTTGAGTTTATTAATCAATCATTTTAACAAGTGGGGATTTGTTCATATACCAAAAACTGGTGGAACTACAATATCAACTGTATTAAAACAAGACGTTAATACAGAATTGATAGATTCTCATGACTCGATAAATAGATTATCTAATATAGATAATTATTATATTTTTTCATGCGTTAGAAATCCATTTACAAGATTAGCTTCTACTTATTATCACGAATGTAGAAAAACTAAGCAAATACCTTTTTCTAAATTTTTAAAAGGTATAGATATGAACTATATATTATATCTACCCCAAAGTTATTACTTAAAAACCGGTAAGGAACTTAATAAAAATATATCGTACATTTGTAGGTACGAAAATTTTTTAAATGATTTTAAAACTGTACTTAGTAAATTAAACATATTAAGTGGAATTCCTCACCTAAACCGTAATCCAATTTATGATAGACATCCAAATCTAAATCAAGAACAATACTATAAATTCTTGTATGAAGAGGAGTGGATGAAAGATTGGGTACGAGAGAGGTACTTAAATGATTTCAAAATTTTTAACTATGACATGGACATATAACGGACAACCAATAACAGAATTAAAAGATATGCCAGAGGGAACTTATGGTTTTATCTACAAAATAACAAATGGAGAAACTGATGAATACTACATTGGAAAAAAACAAGTAGTATCAGTTAGAAAACGAAAATTTGGTAAAAAAGAAATTGTGGCTCTTGAAGATAAAAGAATGAAAAAGTACGAGATGGTTGAAAAAGAATCAGATTGGAAAGATTATCGTTCTTCAAACCCAACAGTAAAGTTATGGTTTATGGAAAACCAAAGACTTCTTGAACAAAATAAAAGAGATGAAATTAACGATAAATTAGAATTAAGGATACTTAGATTCTGTTCAAATAAAAAATCACTAACATATTACGAACTACAAGAACAATTTGCACATGATGTATTGGCAGATGAATCTTCTTTAAATGATAATCTTCTTGGAAAATTTTTTAGAAAAGATTTGTAAAATTAAAATATTTTTCGTATATTTGTAGTAAAGTGTATACACTTTTGTTAAATAATATGTAGTAAATCGGACAAAATCCGAATAATAGTGTATTTTATTACACTTTATGATAAAATATTTGGATATCTAAAATATTTTTCGTATCTTTGTATAAAATTTAAAAGTAGCTAAATGCTATCACATCACGAAAAACAACAAGTTATAAACATCTTAGATGATGTATTAGGACCAGGTACATCCATGAAAGGGGATGAACAAGCACACTATTGTCCTTTCTGTCATCATCATAAAAAGAAGTTACAGATAAACCTTCAAACACAACAATGGCACTGTTGGGTTTGTGATGCGAAAGGAAAACGTA
>Ga0222715_10001330_pt1 | contig 23730 bp, 24 predicted proteins | sample C33_9DmetaG_FD_165056 | JGI IMG/M metagenome (GOLD analysis project Ga0222715, IMG submission 165056) | Estuarine water microbial communities from San Francisco Bay, California, United States - C33_9D | ecosystem: Environmental > Aquatic > Marine > Unclassified | place: USA: California...
ATTGGAGCTGTAAGTTCTGGTCTAAAAAACCCGTCAGCAAGATGGTCTCTAACGAAGTGCTAGCTTGGGACGAAGACGAAGTTTACAGTGAGTGGACTTGGGATGACGAAGGTTTCGCTGAGCAACAAGATCTCCTAAACGCTTATCCATACCTCACTGAGGTGAAGTTAGTGGTTGAAGAAGAGGAGCTTTGAGGTATAATCATGCGTTAGCATGGATAATTTTATACCTATTTACAAACCTTGGATAACAGAAGAAGATAAAGTTTTTGTTAAAGACGCTATAAATTCTGGTTGGGTTTCTTCCATAGGGAAGTATATAGATTTATTTGAGAGTAAATTTTGTGAGTTTATAGGTAGTAGATACGCAGTAAGCACAAATAATGGTACTTCTGCATGCCACTTAGCGCTACTTTCTAGTGGTGTGACTAGTGATGATGAAGTTATAGTACCTTCTTCTACTTTTATAGCTTGTCCTAACTCTGTTAAATATTGTGGAGCAAATGTTGTTTTAGCAGATGTAGATAAATACACTTGGAATATTTCTTTAGAAGAGATAAAAAACAAAGTCACAAAGAAAACAAAAGCTGTATTTTTGGTTCATATGCTTGGTAACCCTTGTAGTCAAGAGATCTACGACTGGTGCAAGAAAAACAATATCTTGTGCATAGAAGATGCTTGTGAGTCTATTGGAGCATATTTAAATTCTAAAAAAACTGGCGCACTAGGGGATTGTTCGGCATTTAGTTTCTTTGGGAACAAAAATATTACCACAGGGGAAGGCGGGATGTTAACAACGGATGACGAAGATATATATATAAGAGCTAAATATTTAAGAGGACAAGCTCAAGACTCTACGTATATCCATGGGGATGTTGGTTATAACTACAGAATGACCAATATACAAGCGGCTTTAGGCTATAGCCAAATGCTGAGGATTGAAGATATCATGTTCGAAAAACAAAGAGTTTTTGATTGTTACAAAAAAAACCTAGAATCTATAATTAGTAAGGATGGATTTAGAATCCAAAAAACAACCGAAGGTTCAAAACATGCCAACTGGATGTTCGCTGTATACTCCAACAGGAAGGAGAATATCAAAAGACTTTTGAATGAAAATGGAGTAGATACAAGACCAATGTTCTACCCAGTAAACTCAATGAAACCTTACCTTTCTGATGAAATTTATAGTGCTGCTAATGATTTAAGTTCTAAAGTACTAATGCTTCCATCATACCCCGAATTAAACGATGGTCAGATTGAGAGAATATGTGAATTGGTAAAAAAATCTGCTGTGAATTAATCCATGGAAATGATTATCAGAAAGATAAGGAAAGAAAACGAAGATTTAAAAACTTTTACAAGTAATCTTGGAAGCTCATCCGACACTTTCACTTATTTTAGATCAAGGAGTTTCGATGTGTTGGATAACCACATACTCACAGTTTTGGGTTGTGTAAAAAACAATCCAATAGCTTATGGTCATTTAGATAAGGATGGTGATACTGTTTGGTTGGGTGTTTGTGTCGTAGGTTCGGAAGTTGGAAAGGGTTACGGTAAAAAAATAATGGATTTTTTGATTGATTCAGCTAATAAAAAAAAATTAGACTTAAAACTCTCCGTCAAAAAAGAAAACGAGGTTGCAATAAAACTTTATAAAAATTACGATTTCAATATAGTTAGCCAAGACAAAATAAATATGTTCATGGAAAAAAAATATGAAAATTAATGTATGCTCTCTATTTAGGGATTCCCAGCATTGGTATGGTCACGATATTAAACAGGTTGATAGATACTTCAATCAGATCTACAAACAAGAAGCCTTTTTAAAAAAACAAATACCGACTTTTCAAGGTTTTAACATTTTTGCTGGAGAAAAAGATTCTAAGGACGATACTAGGAAAGTTTTGGAACGGTATCAGAAAAATGATCATAAAATACATATTTTTGATACTCAATCTAGCAGTTCTGAGGTTGAATCTACATATAAAAGAGTTAACAACATAGCTGGAGTAGCGAACAGTCTACTAAATAAGTCTTTGGAAAATGAATCTGATTATACTTTATGGATAGAGTCCGATCTGATAATAGAAAGAGATGATTTAGTTTTCGAATTGTACAAAAAACTTAAGGTCGAAGAATCTTCTGCTATAGTGGCCCCTATCATTTGGAGCAATACATCCCGCAAATCATTTTTTTACGACACTTGGGGTTTTGTTTGTGAAAATGAAACTGTCTGGAGAAATGCTTACCCATTTAATATAAATTATATATTAAGTAATTACAGATATCTAGACATGAAATCTGTCGGCTCTTGTGTATTAGCAAAAAATAGCTTTATTTCTAAAGACCACTTTGGGACTGATGCATTTAGAGATTTTTGTAAAAATACAAAAAATAAAGGCGGTAAAATATTTTGCGATAAACACCTTGAAATATACCACCCTTCTGATCATTATATTAACAAAAGGCAAATTTAGATGAAAAAAATAATCATTACAGGAGTTACAGGTCAAGACGGAAGCTTTATGGCTGACTACCTCTTGGAGAATACAGAACATGCTATTATAGCTGGTGTTCGCAGGTTGAGTGTCAAGAACCACGTTAACATCCAGCATCTTCTAGATCACCCTAGATTTAGGTTGATAGACCTTGATGTCGCCGATCAAGCTAATACTGAGCTAGTTATTTCAGAAGAGAAGCCTGATTACTTTATCAATTTTGCTGCTAATTCTTTTGTTGGTGTGAGCTGGAAGATGCCAGTTAACCACATGGAGACTAATGCAATGGCTGTTCTGTATCAGCTTGAGGCTATTCGTAAGCACTGCCCAGACTGTAGATATTACAATGCTGGCTCTTCAGAGGAGTTTGGAGATGTTTTGTATTCTCCTCAGTCAGAGCTTCACCCCATACGTCCAAGAAGCCCGTATGGGGTTTCTAAGGCTAGTGCGAGGCACATGGTTAAGGTGTGGAGAGACTCCTACGATCTATTTGCTATCCAAGGCTGGTTATTTAACCATGAAGGAACTCGCCGTGGAGAGGAGTTTGTTACTCGTAAAATTACCAAGAATGTGGCCCGTATTAAAAACGAATATGTGTCAGACGGTTTTAAGCCCCTTGAGTTAGGTAACGTTGATGCGAAAAGGGATTGGAGTGACGCCGAAGATTTTGTGGAAGGTGTTTGGTTGATGTTGAACCAAGAGGAACCTAGGGAGTATGTCCTATCCTCCAATAACACCCACACCATTAGAGAGTTTGTGGAACAAGCTTTTAACTTTGCGGGTTTTGCGTTGGAGAAGTGCGAATGGGTGGGGAAAGGCGTGGATGAGAAGTACACACACGAAGGAAAAGTGTTAATGTGTGTGAATCCAGAGTTCTACAGACCAGCCGAAGTAGAATTGTTGTGGGGGGACTCTTCGGAAGCTCGCAGGAACCTTGGGTGGAAGCCCAAGACGGACTTTGTAGGACTTGTAAGAAAAATGGTTGACCATGACATGAACAAGGGTTAACTTGGCCATGAATGGCCAAACCTAAGAAGATAAGCAAGAGAAACATCTTGATTAGACTAGTGGACGTTCCCGACCAAGGGAAGCGTCCATTTTATGCTAGGGAGATGAAGTTCTTGAACACCCTTTGCGAGAGGTATTCTTTGGAGTTTATGAACATAGTAAACTTTCAGAAGAAGTTCTACTCATTGGCTTATCTAGTCAGCCCCAAGCTTAAGGAGACTTTAGACAGGAAGTTTAGAGCTTTTAATTATGTTGTTGACAACTCCCGATATCCAGATTATGATCTGGGTGAAAAGTCGGGGCAGGACATCAGTTTTACCCCAAAAAGAAAAACCCTAAAAGATTTTTTAGATGAGTAAAGAACAGAACCCAAATACAATGCTGAAAGGTTTCCTCAAGGAAACAAAAGACGATCACTATAACTTTGAAGATGAGATCAACTATAAGGTCTCTAGCGGGTCACTTCAGTTCGATTTACAGCTTGATGGAGGGTTTGGACCCGGATTACATAGGTTTGTAGGCATGAACGAAGGAGGGAAAACCTCTGAATCGTTAGAGGTAATGAAAAACTTCCTAAAGATGCCGGGTGCTAGAGGGGTGTTCATTAAAGCTGAAGGTAGGCTTTCTCCAGAGATGAGAAAAAGATCAGGCATCAATTTTGTCTTTAATGCTGATGACTGGGTTGATGGCACTTGTTTTGTATTTGAGTCCAACATCTACGAGGTTGTAGTGGACCTGATGAGGAGGCTTGTGCAGTTTAACGATGATAAGACTAAGTATTGCTTCGTGTTAGACTCTGTAGACGGTTTGATCCCAAAGAACGATGTGGATAAGAATTTCGAAGATTCTTCTAAGGTGGCAGGGGGCGCTGTAATAGCCGGGGTATTTATGAAGAAGATGTCCATTGCTTTGCAGAAAAGAGGGCATATGGCTATATTTATTTCCCAAGTCAGGGCTGATATCAAACTTGACCCATACGCCAAGGGTCCGGTTAGACAAACCACTGCGACAGGGGGAAATGCATTGCTCCACTTCGCCAACTGGATTATTCAGTTTGAGCCTCGGTATAATGGGGACATGATCCTCAGAAATCCCTCTGTTAAGAAGATAGACCCAAAGACAAACCCACCTATAGGACATTTCGCCAAGGTCACTGTGAAGAAGTCGCCTAACGAGAAGACCAATATGTCTATCAGTTATCCCGTCAGATACGGGCAGGAGGGTGGAAGATCTATATGGATTGAAAAAGAGGTAGTTGACTTGTTATCAGCTTGGGAGTTTGTAAAAAAGAGCGGTTCGTGGATAAGTATTACAGAAGACTTCAAGGAGGTCTTGTCAGAAACTGATTTCAGTCTACCTGAAAAAGTGCAAGGGGAGAACAACCTCTTCAAACTCATAGAGGAGAATGAAAGTCTGTGTGAATTCCTTATTGGTTATTTCAAGAATGCCATTCAGGAGTTTTCATGAAGTTCTATACCACAGACGGTAAACTAAGAAATCTCAAGAACCCTAAGAAGTACCATATAAAGTGGGAGGCTTCAAGCTTGAGTAAATTCCAAAAAAGGGTAAAGGATTTCTTGTTCCCTTTCTGGAGAAACGATATTGTATTCGAAGAGTTTAGGATAGTAGGTAGTAGGCTCTCCTTGGACTTTTACAACGCCAACAAAAGGGTGGCTGTAGAAGTTCAGGGAGCGCAACATACTAAGTTTGTTAAACATTTCCATAAGAACAGGCTGAAGTATTTGGAGCAGTTAAGAAGAGATCAGAAAAAGCTCGACTTCTGCGAAATGAACGATATAACAATGGTAGAGATTTACCCAGAGGACACTGTGGATAAAGACCTATTTGAGAAGCAGGGTATATATTTATGAACGAAGAAGAATTTCCATTCACCATTCCAGAGCAGTTAGTGTCTAAGATCTATGATTTGTCTGGCGATTCAGACAAGTACAAAGGTGTTATACTTGCGGTGGCGTCTGAAGATGGTAGTCCAATGATCTACTCTAAATTTGACTCCACTGTTATGGAATTGGGTTTAAGGAAAGCTTTAGAAGACTGGGTTAAAGGAACAACAGAAATGCAAGGATTGACAGATGATTTATAATTACGAACTAGAAAAACAGCTGTTGGCGGGACTCTTAAAAGATCCTGAAAGTTATATAGATATAAGTGACTTTATCGGCAACGATGACTTCTACTCAGAAGACACATCTCTGCACTCTGCTGTGTTCAGGGTCGTGCAACAAGCTATCTCTAACGGAGATGAGATAGATGAGATTATCATTGCTCAGCGTGTCAGCGACATAGGTCTGTCGTTCCGAGATAACCTCAATCCTTCTGATTACATAAAGTCTTTAGCAATGCGAAAGGTTCCAAAAGGTAATCTTGTGAAGACTGCTAAGGAGCTAAAGAAGTTCACAGTCCGAAGGCAAATGCTTAACTCTTGCGAAGAGATAGGCAGAAAGATGAAGTCTATGTCACCAGATGCAGCCTACTCTAAGATCATAGAAGAGGCTGACAATATATATAATGCCCAAGTGAATCTTTTCGAGATTGGCGATAATACTCCTGACAATATCTATGAGGATATGGAAGCTCTTATCGAAGAGAGGGGAGATAACCCTATCGAGGAGTTTGGTATGATGGGGCCACACGAGAAGGTCAACGATATTTACGGCTCTCTCCTTAGGCCCGGAAACATCACTGTTATTGTGGCGAGGTCTGGGGTTGGTAAGACTCAGTTCTGTATGGATTACGCTACCAAGGTTGCCCTCAAGTATGATGTCCCTGTTCTCCATTTCGATAATGGGGAGATGAGCAAAGAGGAACTTATTATGAGACAGTGCGCTGCACACTCAGGTGTCCCTATGCACCTTTTGGAGAGTGGTAGGTGGAGGCAAGCTGGTGAAGATGTGGTGGCTAAAGTTAGGTCAGTCTGGCCTAGGATCAAGGGTCTCAAGTTCTACTACTATAACGTTGGAGGCATGGATGTTGACACTATGGTAAACACCCTTAAAAGGTTTTACTACTCTACAGTCGGGAGGGGAAATAGAATGGTCTTCTCTTTTGATTATATTAAAACATCCAACGAGTCCTCCGGTAACAAAAATGAGTGGCAGGTTGTGGGGGAAATGGTGGACAAGTTTAAAAAGTGTATCCAAAAGGAGGTTCTGGAAGATGGAGACCCCGTTATCCCTATGATCACCTCTGTTCAGTCTAACCGTAGCGGAATCACAACAAACAGGAACTCTCAAAATGTAGTTGACGATGAGAGTATTGTATCCCTGTCAGACAGGATCACACAGTTCTGTTCACATATGTTTATCCTAAGGAAGAAAACGGATGATGAAATAGAGCTAGAAGGTAGAGGGTTTGGCACTCATAAACTTGTTAATGTTAAAGCCCGACATTTGGGCAGGGACATAGCGGGTGCTATAGAGCCAGTCCAAGTGGAAGATTCTTTGAGGAAGAATTTTATTAATTTAGATTTTAAAAACTTTAATATAACAGAGCAAGGTGACCTTCGTGAGATAGTCGAGGCACGTTCCCTTCCCCTACAAGATGGTCCAGACAGTGGAGATGGCAGAATACCAGAAATCTCAGAATTTTAGTGACTTCAAATCAATACTGGAGTCTATAGGATACAGCCTTATTGATTGTGGAGACCACTGGAGGACACAAGCTTTATACAGGGGTGGTGATAACGCCACAGCAGTAAAGGTATACAAGAATACAGGTGTATGGATGGATTTTGTAGATCATGTGGGTTGCAAACCATTTGAGGCTTTAGTAAAGCTAACAGTCAAAGATGAAAGGTCAGCTAAAAATCTCATAAAGAATGTAAAAGTAGATGCACTTAATTATAAACAAAGCAGCAGGAGGAAAGGAATAGAAATGGAAAGGGTCTACCCAGATGACAGCTTAAACAAACTGTTCCCAAATTATAATTTTTATTCAGGAAGGTCTATCAGCGAAGAGACTCAAGTTTCTTTCAAGGTTGGTTTGGCTGGTGTCGGTAAGATGTACAGAAGGATGGTGTTCCCTGTTTACAATGAGAACAAGCAAGTTATCGGCTTCTCTGGGAGAAAGATAGATGAGGGAAATGATTACCCCAAGTGGAAGCATGTAGGTAAGAAGAGTGGGTGGGTTTATCCCGCTTGCATACCGGAGCATGATTGCGATTCTGAGATAACAGAAAAACGAGAGGTTGTACTAGTTGAAAGCATAGGGGATGCCATGGCTCTTTACGAGCAAGGTGTAAAGAATGTTTTAGTTATATTTGGTTTATCAACTGGCCCAAACATAATAAGTTATTTGTCTAGCAAAAGCATAGATAGGATTATTATATCTACTAACAATGACTCCGGTTCATCTCAAAACCGAGGTCTTGTCGGTGCAATTAAAAACTATTTAAAACTATTAAGTTATTTCGACTTAGATGTTATCTCTATAAAGTTCCCCCCTAAAAAGGCAAATGATTTTGGAGAAGCCCATCAAAACTCGTATAATCTGAAAGAGTGGGTTGAAAAGGGAGTGAATAAAAAGGAGCAGCGAGACTACATATCAAAGTTTGTGAGTAATAATAGCGGCTTCTTTTCACAGAAAGACATCAAGAAAGCAAAGATATTAAATGAATGAACCTCAAACATCACTCTCTGCCAGTAGGATAAAGACTGCTCAGAGTTGCTCTTGGCTCTATTGGACCAAGTATAAACTAAAACTCCCTGACACAAGTAATGATGGTGCCAAGAGGGGTTCTATCTGTCACTTAGTGTTTGAGTTGCTAGGTGAGAGTAAGCGGAAGAAGTATTACGATAAGATTATGAAGACGCAGGATATATTCTCTGTACCTTCTATAGAGCGGCTTGTGATGAAACATGCTATCAGGGATGAGGTTGACGATCCTGATAATATCCAGCTTATCAAAGAGATGACTTACAATGGTATAGCTTATGATTTCTTTGGAAAGGATTTGGCTAAACCTACCCAAGAGTTCTCAGAGCAGGACTTTGACATAGTGAAAAATGACGGGGAAGTTTGTTACAAGATTCGGGGTTTTATTGATAAGCTTTTTCTGTACAAAAAGAAGAAGTTCGCCTTGATCAGGGATTTCAAGACAAGCAAAGAGGTTTTCAAAGGGAAAGATGCTGAAGACAACATGCAGGATCTTATGTACAGCTTAGCTGTCAAACACCTCTTTCCAGACTATCCTATTAAACAGAGTGAATTTTTATTTTTGAAGTTTGAGTTAGATACTGAGGCTAAGAAAAGCGGTATCATGAGGATGGAGCCTTTGTCCGAAGAAGACTTGTATGGTTTTGAGCTTCAGCTGACAGAGGTTCAACAGTATTTAGATAATTTTACAGAGAAAGATGCAGTGGCTAACTTTGCCGCTTACAAAGGTTTTCCTAATGACAATTCCTTTAGCGGAAAGCTCCTGTGCGGATTTGCTAAGAGAAAAGGAGAGTTAAAAAAGGACGGCAATATAAAGTGGCACTGTGGTATGAAGTTTGACTTTATTTACTACCAGTTTAAGAATTCAGAAGGACAAGTTGTTGGCTCTTGTTTTGAAGATGATTTCGACGAGCAGAAAGTTCCCAGCGGGTGTACTTATGAAATAAAGTATTACGCAGGATGCCCTGCTCATTGCTCTTGACATGTCATTTATACGGGTTATGCTAAGGCATGGTTATTCCCGTATTCAAGTCCACATACTCTCATGGAAAGAGTATCCTGACCTTTGAGACAGACTGTGAAGAAGATGGTCCTGACTCGATTATTGAGATATGTCTAGACAGAGGCATTAAGGATCTAGTCTTGGTAGAAGACAACCTTACGTCTTTTATGAAGGCTTTCAAGGCTTGTGACAGTAACGGCATCAATCTAATCTACGGGGTTAGTCTTATATTTTGTTCTGACATGCAAGAGAACGATACTAATTCTTTCCACAAAGGTGTGATTTTTGCGAAGGATGACAAGGGTTGTGAGATAATGAATAAGATCTATTCATGTGCTAACACTGAGTCGGGGTTTCTTTCGAAAAAACAACAAGATCCTAATTCTGAGATGGATGTCGTAAGCCCTAGGATAGATTACAAAAACTTTTACAAATACTGGGATGAAAAACACTTAAGTTTTGTAGTCCCATTCTACGATAGTTTTATACACAAGAACAATTTCTATCATCGGGAGGCTAACCCAGATTTCAGCAAGATAAAAAATCCTATTTTTTGGGTTGAGAACAACAACTTGCCTTTCGACCATTTGATCTCAAAGAAGGTTTTAGAGTATACTGAGAAAAATGGTTATAAGACTTGCGATGTCAAAAGTATTCTGTACAAGAAGAAAGAGGATATAGAAGCCTTCCAAACATACAGAGTCCTGTGCAACAGGGATAACAGTAAACGTGGCGATTTGCAAAATCCCGAACTAGATCACTTCGGGAGCGATGAGTTCTGTATAGAAGCAATTAAGTAGAATTATGAAGGAATCAATATTAAGATTTGATCAGAGGCAGAAGTATGTAGTCTTTGATTTTGAAACAGAGGGTTTGAACTTAATTAAGTCTAGACCTTGGCAGATAGCTTGGACAGTTTACGAGGGGAAAAAAAAGATAAAAGCCAACAATAAGTTTTTAGCTTATAAAGATCTCAGTGTTTCAAAAGGCGCTCAAAAAATAACCCGCTTCGATGAAAGAGCTTATAGGGCCAAAGCTGAAGACCTAGAAAGTGTCTGGGAGTTATTCTCGAAAGACTTTTACAATGAGGATCACAAGCTTGTAGGGCATAATGTCTTGGGGTTCGATGTATACATGGTCAACGTTTGGAGGAAGCTGATTGGGTTAGCTCCTGACTACTCTTTCATGGAAAGGATTGTAGATACTTTGTGTTTAGAAAGGGCTATACAGTCAGGGTCACCAGAGTCGCTAGACATAGATGACTTCATCTGCTGGCAATACAAGTGGCTCTCGACTAGGCCGAAAGGGATGAAAGCAAGTATGAAAGCTTGTATAGAGAAATATGGGCTCGTTGGGGATTCTAATAAGCTCCATGACGCTAGCTACGATGTAGAGAAGAACTTTGAGGTTTTTCAAAAACAACTTTTCGAACTAGAAATATGATTAACGAGAAAGAACGCAAGGTGGTAATGAGGTACAAAAAACCTTTTGTAGAGGGTGTTAAATTACCTGAGATACATTTGGAAAATAAAGAGTTGGAAGAGCTAGGTTTGAACCCCGGTGCTTCTAGTGTTGATATATTGAGAAGCTTATGCCGAAAAGGGGTAAAAGATAGAGGGGTGGACAAAAAAGAAAAGAGCGAGAGAGATGTTTACTACACTAGGGTAAAAACAGAGATAGAAATTCTTGACAGACTTGGTTTTGTGGATTATGCTTTACTCAATTGGGACATCATAAAGTATTGCAAAAGCAAAGACATACCGACTGGTTTTGGGCGGGGTTCCGCAGCTGGTTGTTTAGTTTTGTATCTTTTAGGTGTAACCAATGTAGACCCAATCAAACACGACTTATATTTTGAAAGATTCGTATCCGAAAGTAGATCTAAAAAAGTGGGAGATGGACTGTTGGACGGTTCCCTCCTTGCTGATGTTGATAATGATATCTGTTATCATCGTCGCCCTGATGTGCTTGGTTACATTGAGGAGCAAAATAAAGGAAAAACTTCCAAGATTCTTACGCTCAGCACTTTAAGTAGCAAGGTTTGCGTGAAAGAGTGTTGCAAGATAGCTGGGTTTATGACAGATGGGCAAGCAGCTAGGATCTCGGATTTTATCCCCAAGAAGTATGGTAAAAATGCCAAGATATCAGAAGCTTATGAAGATTGTAAAGAATTAAAAGAGTTTTTTAAATCACCTTCGGGTAAAAAGATATACAAGATATCTAGGAAGATAGAGGGTTTGGTGAGAGGTACGGGTGTACACCCTTCAGGAGTCGCCATCTGTTCCGATAATCAGGCATCACTCATGCCTGTGCAAAGAACGAAAGATCGTGAATTAGTTTCTGGTTACGATATGGATGATGTTGCTGCTTTGTGTGTGAAGTTTGATATTCTAGGATTAAAGAACTTGTCAGTAGTGGATGATGTATGTGAAAAGGTCGGGATAAAAAAAGAAAGTATAGACGTTGACGACAAGTCAATTTATCAATTTTACCAAAACTTCGAAGACCCTGCTGGTTTATTCCAAATTGAAGCCCCGACAGCCGGGAAGGTTTGTTACAATGTTAAGCCTAGAAATATTGAGCAGCTATCTGCTGTCCTGTCTGTGGCCAGACCCGGAGCTATAGAATTCCAAGATGATTATATCAGGTATGTAGAAACAGGAGAGTTCCAATCTGTGCATGAATATTTTGATGATGTCTTAGGCTACACAGGAGGAATCCCCCTCTATCAGGAGCAGTTGATGAAAATGGCTGTTAAAGTTGGGTTTAGTTTAGATGAAGCTGAGCAACTCAGGAGGATAGTCGGGAAAAAGAAGGTTGATAAAATGAAATCTTGGAAATCCAAGATACAAGACAAGGTTAAAGAGAGAAACTTAGATCCAGAGATCGCACAAGTGTTGTGGAGTGTTGCTGAAGACTCAGCCAACTACTCGTTCAATAAGTCTCATGCCATGAGTTATGCTTATTTGTCTGCTGTTCAAACATACCTTAAGCAGAATTACCCAAAAGAGATGTTCTGGGCCATGCTAAACTTCGCCCACAATAATAATGATGAATTACAAGTGATCTCTTCGGTAGAGAGGGAGCTGGCGTTACCTAAGTACAGTAACCCATCTTGCAATATATCCTTACTTCCTCCTGACTTCAACTTGTCAGAGCAGGAGCACACCTTGGAAGAAGGTGGTATCCGTTATGGTTTTAAATCTATCAAAGGTGTTGCAACCAAAGCTTTCGATGCTCTTATAAAGTTCAGAGGAGGGGAGTCATTCAAAAATAAGTACGAGGCTTTTGTCAGTGCCAAAGATGCAGGATTGGACGTAGGAACCTTGTCTGCTTTAATACAGGCAGGTCTTTTCGACTCCCTCTTTGAGGGAGGCTCTCTAAAGCGTTGTAGGTTAGTTTATGAACTTAGGGTTTTTAACAACTTGACGCCGAGGGAACAGAACCACTTTGCACTGATGGAGGGTGACCTTCTGGACAATTTAGAGAAGGCTAACCCTAACAAAGATAACCCTATGTTAGATGAAAAAGGGAGGCTTATGATAAAGGAGACAAGGTGGGGGACTATACAGAAAAAGATTCGAAACTACACCCTTATTTATGAGAACAACAAGAAAAGAGAGTCTTTTACAAACTGGTTTTGTGAGAGGAAAGTTCTAGGTTATAGCGCAACGAAGAAGATAAAGGACGCTGTCGATAAACGCTTACCTATACTTTCAACCTTGGATATAAAAGACGAGAGTCACGGGTCTAAAATCATGTTTGTTGGTGTTGTCACCCAGATAAATCATGACGCTGTGAGTAGGGCGGGAAACACATACTCAGGGTGGCAGATAGCTGACGAAATGGGGGTTTTAGAAACTATGATGATGGGAGATAAGTTGACAAAATGGAAGAGGAAAGATATGCCCCAACCAAAAGTAGGGGAGGTTGTCATCATTAATGGCACCTTGGCTAGAAGTGATAGGGGGACCACTATCTTTTTGGACAATATAAAGAGTCTAGACGAACATGTTTGGATGCAACCAAAGCATATCGACAAGAGCCTACTTGAAACAAAGGAAGAGCAGGAGTAACAATTTGGGAATAAAAGTGTAATATACTATGATGTCATTAACTGAATATAATTTGACCCCTAAAGCTAAGAAAGCTATCAGGGATGCCAAGCTATTCGCTGAAGCTAATAACCATGGCAGGGTTAGGAATGAGCATTTGATTTACGGCTGCCTCATAAACCTATCAGATAGAAACATATTGTTGTTTGAGAGTAGGGGTGTGGTCTACGAGCCTAGGGATTTTATCAAAACATTTAAAAGGTTCTGTAAAAAGAACCCAGAGTTTTTCGAAAAGAGAAAGAACGAAAATGCTTGGCACGACGAGTTGAACTCTACAATACTAGAGTCTAAGTTTTTTGCTGAAACTCATGACGACCATTTCGTTGGTGTGGAGCATTTGCTTTATATTCTACTGGATACGAAGTCTAACTTTAAAAAGGACTTGGAGGATTCTGGCTTAGAGACTGATTACTTCAAAGATGTGATAGAGGAAATAATTGTAGACTCCAACCCTGTTGTAAATAGCAGTTCACCTTCCAATGTTTTTTCTGAGAGTGCAAAAGAGAAACCTACTTCTTATAGTCGAGGGGAAGAGAAGGAGGTTGTCCCAGAGAACCTACTTAAGTATTGTGTGAATATGAACCAAGAGATGTTCATGAAAGATTTTCCCCCTATAGTCTCAAGAGACGAAGAGATAGAGAATGTCATAGAGATCTTATCCAAGAAGAATAAAAGTAATAGTATTCTTGTCGGGGGTGCAGGTGTTGGTAAGACAGCTATTGTAGAAGGTCTAGCTCAGAGAATCATGGTGGATCAAGTCCCTAGCCACATGTCTATGTGCCAAATATATTCTGTGGATATAGCTGGTATGTTGGCGGGTACTCAATACAGAGGCCAGTTCGAAGAGAGGTTCAAGGGTTTATTAAAAGAGGTGGAGGGCAAGGAGAATATTATCCTTTTCTTTGACGAGATTCACACTGTTATAGGCGCTGGAAATTCATCAGAAGGGAATATGGATGCATCTAATATGCTTAAACCAGCGCTAGCTAGGGGTTCTATAAAGTGCATAGGGGCCACAACATCGAAGGAGTATAAAAAAATCTTTGAGAAAGATGGTGCGCTGAAGAGGAGGTTCGATAAAGTTGATGTGCATGAACCTTCCAAGGAGCAGACTAGGCACATGCTTAACCAAGCCTTGCCCTATTACCAAGACTTCCATGGTGTCAAGTTTTCAAAAGCTAATATAGACAAAATCCTAGACAACTGTGAGATATATCTTTCTAATAAGAGGTTTCCAGATAAAGCTTTCGACATTGTTGACCAAATAGGGGCGAGGACAAAGATTAAGTCTGACAACCCCCCAGATTATGTGATTGAAGCAAAAAAGAAGTTTTCAGATATGATTACAAAACCTTGTGAGAATGAAGAGGATTTTGTAAACACCATGGAAGACTATATAAAGAGTATTTCTAAGTACAATGACACATCCAAAAAGAAAGTGTCTATATCTAATGCTGATATATTAGAGGTGTTTGAATCAAAGACAGGTGTCTCCAAGAAGATAATTGGTGAGACTAATTTTAGATTTTCTCTATTCAGAGACAAGATGAAGAAGGAGATATTCGGGCAAGATAGGATTATAGACGATATTTACGATAACCTGTCTTGCGTCAAGGTTGGCCTTAATGACCCAGATAAACCTTTGTCCAACTTCTTGTTTGTAGGGCCGACAAGTGTTGGAAAGACATTCACTGCGAAGAATATAGCTAAAAACTTTTACGGCAGTGATAGGTCTTTTATACAGATAAACATGAGTGAATACCAAGACAAAACAGGTATCTCAAAACTTATCGGGGCTAATGCTGGCTATGTGGGTTACGACGAGGGTGGGATCTTAACAGAGTTCGTTAGGAACAACCCTAACTGCGTTGTGTTGTTTGATGAGATAGAGAAAGCTGACCCTAAAATATTGGACATACTTCTCCATCTTCTAGACGAAGGGTATGTATCAGATAACTTGAATAGAAAAATAGATTTTTCCAAGAGCATAGTTATCCTCACCACCAACATAGGTCATCAGCAGACCGGGGCCAAGTCTGTAGGTTTTGTCGATGACAGTCCGTCTGACGACTTTGTTTACGAAGATAGCCTGAAGAAAAGCCTCAGGCCAGAACTCATTGCGAGGATCAACAACACTTATGTTTTCGATGCTTTGACAGATGATGTTATGATGAGTATTGTAAGCAAGGAGATTTCCTTTATAGCCGAAAGGCTCAGGGAAAAGAATATCTCGATGCAGACACGAAAGACAGTTCATAAATTTATTTTAAATAAAATAAAAACAGAAAAACTTCATGCTAGGAATGTGAAGGTGATTGTGAAGAAGCTTTTACAGACTCCTATAGCTAGGTTTGTAATAGAGAACAAGAATGTCGAAAAAATATCATTAAAAGTTGTTGACAAAAGTATCAAAGTGTCCTAACATAAATTAGATGAGTAAGACAGTATTAACGGCAATCAGAAATTCCAAAGGTCGCTTCTTTGGTCTTTACACCAAGCAGGGCGAATCACTCAACGCTCAGCTCCAGTCTGAGACAGACAAAACTATTGTGGTGTATGACCGCAACTACAATCGGACTCGACGATTCTCGAAAACGAGTATCACAGGAGTCCGTTCAGGGTCTAAAATTTTCGGTCGCATTTCTTAGCCTATATTATCGTTGTGTTCGTGTTATCCCGTCCCTTTGAAAGGGGGCGGGATTTCTTTATCATAAGATATGAAGATTAGCTCCATATATAATGGCAGGTTGTATACAATGCCTATACCAAGCCAACCATCTAACGTAGAGATGGAGTTTATAAATAGGATTCTTTCTAATTCTAACGTCAACGTAGATATCACTAGGTTAGACTCGATAGACTCTTCGGAAGATTACGATATGTACCGCATCTTCACAAAGAGTGGGGCGCTGTCTCTTAAATTTTCCTATGATTATGATAACAAGCACCTTTTGAAAGAGACCCAGAACTCCAAGAGATTAAACACACCAAACACGCCTGAGTATATAGATGGAGGTGTCATAGAGGTTGGAGAGAAGATCCTTTACCTACTGTGCAAATTCCATAACGGTGAGCCTATAATGGAGGTTGGCCGTTCATATATCTCAACAGAGATAGATTTGTTTTTAGAAGCTTACAAGAACTTGCACGGGCAGAGTGTAGGGAGGCTTACATACAAAGGTCTAAACAACCAGTTCGTTAAGGATAGTAATATGAGGGACATATTTGGGGACGAGCAGATAAAGGCTATAGACGCAAACTCAGACTTCTCTAAGATAGAAAAGTTAATTTCTTTTTTTAAAAAAGAGATAAACTCTCTAAAATCAAAACTCCCGGACGTAACAACAGGGTTGATACTAGGTGGCGCAACGCCTAGTAATGTTTTTATTAGCAGAGAAGGGGTTCAATTTGATGACCTTAGAAACCTATGTAAAGGCCATGTGTTTTCAGACATTGCGGATATAACCCTTTCCTTTGGCTTTAGCCCTTTAGTGGAAATAGATATTGTTAAAAAATTCTGTAGTAGCTTGGGGGTGGATTATGACAAACCCCTTTATGATCTTTTTTATGCGGTAGAATTAAGAAAAAAATGCATCTCTTATTTGATTAGATACCTTAAGGAGGTGTACTTGTATGAGTCCCAAAGGGTTTATGAAATAGTCAGGATTATTGACGAGTTCTCTCTATCTTACGAAAGGATGTGTAAAATACCCGCTTTCAAAGAGAACAGGGAGTTTATTAGGAAGAATATCACAGAGCCTGTGCTAGAAGATGGCCCTAACAGCTAGACTCTTCATCCCTTAGCTGCTTTATCAATTGGAGTAGTTTCTTTACGTCCTCCTTGTTTTTCTTGGACTTGACCATAAAATCCGCTCTTTGTCTAAAGGTGTCTTTGCTTATGCCGAATTTTTCTCTAATACTCTTTACCATGTCGGGGTCAATATCAAAATTATCCATACCCATATATACACTAAAAATTTAGAATTAGTCCCTGTAATACATATTATCTTGTATGATTGTAAAGCTCTACAAACCCAACCCTAGAAACACAGGGTGCGCCTTTAGTTGCGACCTTGGGAGTGTTGTACAAACAGGAGAACCTTGTGTGTATGTAAGGGCTGTCAGGCAGTATTCTTGGGACCAGTCAAAGAGGACTGGGTCTTTCGCTAAGAACGCTAAAAACCCAGAAACGTCTGTTTCGATAAAGTTGAACGAGACAGAGATTGGAGGTTTAATAAACGCCATAGAAAATTACACGGAGTTCTCAGCTTACCATTCTTTTGAGGACAACAAAACCCAGATATCTTTCAAACCTTGGAAGAGGGATGGGAGACCGAACGCTTTCTCTTTTGGTATTGTCAGGAACTCTACTAACAAGTTTGGGATTGGTGTTGAAATGTCAGAGGCTTACTGTCTATTGGAGTTCTTTAGGTTCTCCCTTCAGGAGTTATACGCTTATCGTTTTAACAAAAATGAAGAGCTGAAGTCTCGGTCATGAAGAAAAAAGTAATCATCCACTCTAACTTCTGCAAAGCATTCACTGGCTTTGGTAAAAATAAGAAGAATATACTTAGGTATCTATACGATACAGGAAAATATGAGTTATTTGAGCTAGCTAACGGTCTTCAGTGGGAAGACCCAAGGACTAAGTTGGTGCCTTGGGAGTGTAGAGGTGTCACACCCTCCCCGGCTCAGTTAGCAGCACTTGACGCAAAGAGCCGGAGGGCGGAGGGTTACGGTTATACTCTGGTGGACAAAGCCGTAAAGGAGTTTAAACCAGATGTCTATATAGGCATAGAGGATATATGGGCATTTAACAATTACCATCATAAACCTTGGTGGAACAAAGTCAATTGTATGGTGTGGACAACCTTGGATAGCCTTCCGATTTTGCCACAAGCTATCCAATACGCACCTAAAATAAAGAACTATTTTGTCTGGGCTAGTTTCGCAGAGAAAGCTATGCAAGAAATGGGTTACGATCATGTGAAAACACTGAGAGGATCTTTGGATACTGACAATTTTTATCGGATGCCAGACGAAGAACGTGGAAAATTAAGGTCTTACCATGGCATTAGTGACGAGTTTGTAATAGGTTTTGTCTTCAGGAATCAACTTAGAAAGTCTGTTCCTAACCTTCTGGAAGGATTCAAGCAGTTCAAGTCTAAGAACCCAGATTCAAAAGCCAAACTACTCCTTCATACCCACTGGGGTGAAGGCTGGGACATAAAGAGTCTAATGGAGGAGAAGGGCATAGGCAACATGGATGTATTGACAACATACGTCTGCAATTCATGTAGCAAGTACTATATCAGCCCATTCAAAGGGCAACAAACTGACTGTCCTTCTTGCGGCTCCAAAAAGTCGGTGAATACTACAAACACAAAAAAGGGTGTTTCGGAAGAACAGCTCAATGAGATTTATAACCTCATGGACGTTTACTGCCACCCGTTTACCAGCGGTGGTCAAGAGATACCTATTCAAGAAGCCAAACTTACAGAACTGGTCACGCTTGTGACGAACTACTCATGCGGAGAGGATAGCTGCTCTGATGAGAGTGGGGGGTTCGCTTTGGATTGGAGTGAGTACAGAGAGCCGGGAACGCAATTTATAAAAGCTAGCACAGACCCCAACCACATACACTCTATGCTGGAGCATGTTTATGGGATGACAAATGAGGAAAAATCTGAGATGGGGGCCAAGTCCCGAAAATGGGTGATAGATAACTTTTCTGTCGAGGTTATCGGAAAAAAAATAGAGTCTATAATAGATAATATGCCAGACGTTGATTATGACTATGAGACCACTCACAAGGTCATGGATGCCGATTATAACCCACCAGAAGGTCTAAATTCAGACGAGTATATTGTAGATCTTTATGAGAATATAGTTAAAGAAGGTGTAGACAGAAGAAGCACAGGGTTTAAACATTGGAAAGGTGAGTTGGCTAAAGGTATGAAAGAAGAAGCCCTACTCACTCATTTCAAAAACATAGCTAAGAAACATAACTTAGATGCTAACAAACCTAAGCTAGAGGACTTGCTTAGTGACGACGAAGGTAAGAGAATCGCTATTGTTATACCAGAGTCAGAGACGGATGTGCTGCTTGTTAACTCCCTTTTGGGTCAATTAAAAAAGAATTATAAACAATATAATATCTACATCTTTACAAAACCTGAGTATTTTGACTTTATAGAGGACAACCCAAACACTCACAAGATTTTGCCATACAAAAAAGAGCTTGATAATACATTTTCCTTAGAGGGGAGAGGAGGGGAAAGGGGTATGTTCGAAATGGTATTTTACCCTAGCGTGACGACACAAAAAAATCCATGCTATATACACAATGGTTTGAGTAAAAATCAGTTTTCATTAAAGTAATGTCTCATCTAGTAGAAGAATACGCAAAGAACCTAGGGGTTAAAATAGGGAAGCCTATTGTCAACCAGCATTTTTTTCCCATAGAGTTTAATAACTACATAGTGATTAGTGGAGACTCTTCGACGGCGTCAAAAACCTACAAGAGTTATACAATAGTGTTAGGGTTTCTATCCTCCTTTCTAGAAGAAAGGGACATAAAGGTGGTTCAGTTAGGTGGCGACAAACCCTTAAGAGGGGTTAATAAACATGTCTCATGCAACTTTAAAAATACCGCATATTTAGTTTCTAAATCGATGCTATACATAGGGCCAGACAACTACCTAGCTCAATACGCCAGTTCTATAGGAGTAAAAACAGTCAGTATATTTGGGAATAGTTACGCTAATGTCACCAAACCATTTTGGAGCAATAGACAAGATTCTATTTGTTTAGAACCTGATTGGGACTCTAGGCCATGCTATTCCAACCATGATCCGAAGGATAATATAAACAAAATTAAACCGGAAGAGGTGGCCAATTCAATCCTTAAGTTACTAGGGCATGAAAAGAAAGTCGATATAGAGACTTTCCACATAGGTAAACACTACAATCAACCTATCATAGAGGTCATTCCTACTGAAATAATAACAGGTCTGCCCAAAGAAGTGTATCTGAGGGCTGATTATGGTTTCGAAGAGGAGGCTTTTATGTATTATTGTGAAAATCACAAAGTTACAGTTATATCAGAAGGGTTGATTCAGTTGAGTGTCTTGAAGAGCATAAAGCACAATGTAAAGATGTTGATGTTCGCTTTGGATGCTGAGACAGACAAAATACCTAAAAAGTACTTTGACGTTTTAGCCAGCTGGAAAATAAAAATTATTCTTTTGTCTGAGAAAGACTCAGATCTAGGGGTTTTGAGAAATAGATACTTTGATGTCGATGTACACCCCAGATACAAAGGGGTTGAGAGAATGGAGCTGCCTGACTCTTGCAAGTTTTCGACTAACAAATACATTCTTGAGGCAGATAAAAAATATTTTAGCTATGCTCATTACAAAAAGGGTCTTGACAACGACAACAATGTGTTGGATACTCCAGAATATTGGGACGAACTAGACCATTTTTACATTTATGAGCAAAAAGAAAACAGCGAAAAAAGTAGCTAAAAAAGCTGCGGCGAAGAAGGTTTTTGGACCGGATGTTTACCAAAGAGATGACCATGGTCTTCTAAAGAATCAAGACTATGTATTCAATGAGGATGGGTCTATTGATTGGAGATCTATGATCAAGCCTGATTTTCTTTACCCTAATAGGGACTGGTTCACAATTAGGAGCAAACCTGTCCCCGATTCGACAGAAGGTTTGAGAGATAATCAGTTGTTGATTATGTTAGGGGGGATAAAAGAGTTGGCCAAGATGAGAGGATATAGTTCTGTGGATTTTGAGGTAGAGAATATTTCAGACGGCTACGTCACAGCAAAATGTACAATTAAATGGGACGGAAATTACGAGTCGTGTGGGACAACCTACACAGATGTTGCAAACGCTAGTCTGGACAATACAGACTCTTTTGCGTCTAAATTCCTTGAGACCATCGCCTGTAACAGGGCTTTTGTCAGGTGTGTTAGGAATTTTCTTAACATCCATATCGTTGGTGCTGACGAGATAGACAAGTCTAAAGGGTCCAAGGTCTTACAAAGCTCAAGCACTCCAAACTTTACTGTCTCAGCAGCGACAACAACACCCAAGGGTCTTCTAGAGAAGTATCTTAGGGACAAGCATGAGGTAACCAATTTCGATGGGTTTAAAGATTTGCTAAGGCTTCTCTGGAAAGAGGAGAAGTATGTGAACGAGGATGTCAAAGATTGGGGTTCCTTTAACGACATCCCTGTAAAGGAGGTTAGAAAGCTTATTGCAGTCATAGCAAAGTGATAAAAAGGTTGGCTAGTGGAGAAGACTTTTGTCAGGCTGTAGATGACCTGACGAAAGCTCTTGATTTGGAGGGTGAAGATAAGAACTACCACTACCTGTTGCCGAATGGGGTAGACTCTATAAAGAAGGCTTTTGGCCATAGCAGGGTCTTAACTTCGAAAGTTTTTGTGTGGGCTAACCTAAATAATTCAGGCAATTATGATGCGGCTATAGTCTTCTTGAAAAACAAAGACCCTAGGCATGGTGTCGATATGTTCTCTGAGTATATTTGGTTGTCTTCAAACCCTAGGGCAGGTTATAAACTTCTAGCTACAGCAATAAAATTTGCTAGAGACAATGGGTTTGAGTTTATACAAATGGGCTGTTCAGAAAAATCCCCCAACAAAGAAAAAGTTAAGAGCCTTTACAAGAGACTAGGTTTCTTAAAGGATAGCGAAACTTACATAGCTAAATTATGAATAACAAAAAGTCTAAGAAGATAAGAAAATTAATACTCAACACGAACGATGAAATATCAAGAAGAAATTATAGGAGATTCAAAAAACAATATAAAAGTCTCTCAGGTCCAGCTAGAGAAGAGTTTCTCAAAACCACAGAAGAGTTCTTTAAGTCGCTGGGCGAAAAATAAAATGGGAGCCTTTTGGGTTAAGACGAAAGGAGATAACCATTTTCTTTCGGGGGTTGTTGAGTTTGAAGGGAAGAAGATCCCTGTGTGTATTTTCAAAAACAAATACCAAGAAGGCTCTACGCCGCACTTTCAAATGTACAGGATGGGTGAAGAGTAATCACTTCTTTATAAATTTGTCGGGGTTCTTCTCAAATTTTCTAGCTAGTGCAATAATCCCATTTATGATTTCTGGGGCCACAACCCCTATAACCCCATAAGATACTGCTTTTATAAAGTCGCTTATAGGGGCGTCTTGAAGCACAAACCAAAGTATACCGGACAATATCGCTGCAGCGACTACATTCCTAACGAATGTTTTTAATGAGTATTGTCCTTTGTAAGTTAGCATTCTCGCCACCATCCCTGATGCTCCTATTAGTGGTATCAACCAGCCCCCGTTAAAGAACTCCCCTATGATATTTTTGAAATCCATGTAAAATATATTACACTTAAAAACAAATTAATGTGTAAGTTAATGTGGACATGGACGGGGAAAATCGCAAAAAAGTTGCGGAGGCGATAGCTTTTGCAAAAAAATATTGTAATCCATCAGATAGTGAGATTATATCTGACCTAGACCGCCATGCAAGAGAGACTGCGTGGGCTTTACTTCAGCAGTTAAAAGAAGAGCAAGAAAAGAGCTGTGTGTGTTCTGAGTGTGGGGAAGAACCTGTTGAAGAGGGGCAGACGGAAGATTTTGCAGAAGAAACTAGTGAAGAGCCTGAGTTAAAGAAGACGGAAGTCAAATCTGAAACTCCTGATACCTCCACTATGGATAAACTTAGTGAAATAGCTGAGAAGAACAAAGATATCCTAGACAAAGCCGCAAAAGGGACGGCTGCTGCAGCGGCCGCTGGAGCTACAGCTCAAACTGCTAGTGCTGCCACCGGGTTGAGTGCCTTTGTCCAAGAAACAGTCCAAAAAGTAGGGACGATTGGAATGGCTGGTACTATGTCCATAGGTAGTGGAGCTTACTTCCAAGCCAAAACAACGAAAGAAAAAGGTACTGAGATAGCTGTTGTGGCAGAACAAGAGCATAAAGTATTTTCTAATTTAAATGATTTTACTGAGACAACAATTGGTTTCCAACCTTTTGGCGGCGTTACCGAAGCTATCGTAGAATACGCCGAAAAAGGTTACGGAGATGTTATAGGTACATCTGAAGAAGGTTACGAAAGGGGAGAAGAAGGGGAAGATGAAGGGTCTGTTGGTGAAGAGGGGGAAGGCGAAGCGTCTGACGAGGCCGAAGGAGATGAGGGTGAGCCTACAGAAGAAAATAACGAAGAAGGTGAAGGAGAAGCTGTTAAAGAAGAGGATTCTGTAGAAACTGAAGAAGAAACAGAAGAAGAGTCTGAAGGGGAGGAAGCAGAAGAATCCGATGAGGGGTCCGAAGAAGAGCAAGAAGAGGAGGAATCCGGAGAGGAATCTGAAGAGGAGGAGCCTGAGGAAGAAGAGGAGGAGGAAGAGG
>Ga0222715_10001332_pt1 | contig 23710 bp, 23 predicted proteins | sample C33_9DmetaG_FD_165056 | JGI IMG/M metagenome (GOLD analysis project Ga0222715, IMG submission 165056) | Estuarine water microbial communities from San Francisco Bay, California, United States - C33_9D | ecosystem: Environmental > Aquatic > Marine > Unclassified | place: USA: California...
GGGATTTCGCCAGCACTTTGTTCGCCTAGCGACAGAATAAAGTGAATCCAATTCATGATGACAACAGAAAGAGTTACTGTATAATCAAATTCATTGACAGGAGGATATATGGCATCAACTGGCGGCGTTAAGCTGGGATCAACCTATGATGAGGCCAGAACAAGAAAGCTGAACGCAGAAGCGGAGATTGCGGAGCTTGAGTTGGCTAAAGTCAGGAATCAACTGGTATTGGTGGAGGACGTAGTAAAAGCGTGGACCGATACCCTATCTAATCTTAAATCTAAAATGACTAGCATTCCGTCTAAGGCTGCGCCTATAGTGGCGAGCGAAACGGAGATAGGAGTAGTCCAAGAGATTTTGACTGATTCAATCAACGAAGCACTGGAAGAGTTATCAAATTATGACCCAAAAGTTTCAGCGGCGAGGACTAGCAAGCCTAAAGGACCATCTGCGGGAGGTGATGAAGACACTGAAGCCGCCACCCCGCCTAAGCGTAAGCGAGTGGGCAGACCGTCAAAGGCGACTAGACTCTCAGACTAGCGCAGAGGCTGGAACGTGGCGAACGTCTCGCGCTGAGTACCAGAGGGGCATTATGGATGCCTGTTCTGATTACAATATAAAAGAAGTCGTTGTTATGGCTGGCGCTCAGTTGGGTAAGTCAGAGGCATTGCTCAATATCATTGGCTATCACATTGACCATGACCCCTGCCCGATTCTGATGCTACAGCCTACAGAGTCTATGGCTCAGTCGTTCTCAAAGGATCGTATTGCTAACGGGCTACTTAGGGCAACGCCTTGTCTGTTTGGCAAGGTAAAGGACCCAAGGGCGAGAGACTCTAACAATACCACCTTGCACAAGATCTATCCTGGCGGCAGTTTGTCTCTGGTTGGCGCTAACTCTCCGGCGGGACTTGCTAGTAGGCCGATCAGAATAATCCTCGCAGATGAGGTTGACCGATTTCCAGCCTCAGCAGGAAGTGAGGGTGATCCACTTTCGCTGGCTCGCAAGAGAACCTCTACCTTCCACAACTCTAAGGTCATTGCGGTCAGTACTCCGACAATAAAAGACGTTTCTAGGATTGAGGACGCTTACGAGAAGTCAGACAAGAGGCAGTATTACGTCCCGTGTAAGCATTGTGACCATTATCAGACTTTGGTATGGGCCAACGTGAGATGGGTTGATAGCAATCCTGACACTGCTGGTTATATGTGCGAAGAGTGCGGTGGCTTATGGTCTGATGCTGATAGGCGATGGTCTGTCCGCAACGGACAATGGGAAGCGTCAGAAGAGTTCAAGGGCATCGCTGGGTTCAAGATATCTGGACTGTATTCTCCTTGGACAGCACTTGCTGACGGTGTTCGTGAGTTCCTGTCGGTCAAGAAGAATCCTGAGCAGCTTAAAGTATGGACCAATACTTACCTAGCCGAGCCTTGGGCGGACGCTGGTGTCACTATTGATGAGATGAACTTATTCCAACGTAGAGAATCATACGACAAGGTTCCTAACGAAGTGGTCATCATTACTGTCGGAGCAGACGTACAGGATGACAGATTAGAGCTGACCTTTGTTGGATGGGGCCGTGATGAGGAATCTTTTGTGTTAGGGCATGAAGTCTTGCCTGGAGATCCGTCAACGCCTCAACTGTGGTCAGCCCTAGACTCTCAGTTAGCTAGGACGTTTGAGACAGAAGACGGAAGGATGCTTGGCGTTAGAGCTACGGCAGTAGATTCTGGTGGTCACTTTACAAACAGTGTTTATCAGTACTGCCACAGAAACTTTGCTCGCAGAGTCTTTGCGATAAAGGGTGTTGGCGGAGAAGGCAGGGCTATTGCCGGTAAGCCATCAAGGAATAATGTGGTAAAGTGTCGCCTATTTCCTATCGGTGTTGATACCATTAAAGATCTTGTCTTTGCGCGCCTTAGGATTGACGAGCCTGGAGCAGGATACATAAATTTCTCTGATACGTTGAACGAAGAATACTTCCGGCAGCTTACGGCTGAGAAGATAATAACCAAGCTTGTCAGAGGGTTTAAAAAGAGAGTCTTCCAGAAGATAAGAAATCGTAATGAGGCTTTAGATTGTTATGTTTACTCTCTAGCCGCTTATAGTATAATCAACGTATCTGTCAATAGCATTGCGGATAAAATTCAGGCAAGATCTGAAAGACCAGAGGTTCCTGAAGAGCCAGAGGTCCAGCCTGTAACTAGAAGAAGGCCAGTGCAACGAAGGCCTAGACAAAACTATACCAACGCATGGCGGTGAAATGGCAAACCTATTTGATGCTAGTAATTACCCAAGCCAAGAACCAGAAACCTTGGTGGTCGGTGATAGGTGGGTTTGGCAACGTCCTGACCTTGTTACGGACTACCCTACAGATGAGTACGCTTTAACGTACGAATTTCATTGCGACTCTGGCGGCGGCGGTAGTCATAAGTTTACCGTTACAGCTTCAGAGACTACTACGGCGTATGTAATAGAGGTTAGTTCGTCAACGACAGCCGGTTATACTGCCCATCAATACAAGTGGTACGCTTTCATAACCAGAACTGCTGATTCACAACGAGTTGCTGTAGATAATGGCATAACCACTCTTGTGGTGAACTATGCCGACAGCAATGCGGATGTAAGAACCCACGCTAAGAAAGTCTTAGACTCTATTCAAGCTGTTATAGAGAACAGAGCAACGGTGGATCAAAGCTCATTCACAATCGCTGGCAGAAGCCTATCTAGAATGACCATAGACGAATTGTTCATGGTTAGAGACAGATACCGAGCCGAATACAACGAAGAAGTCAAAAAGGCTAGAATCAGAAACAAGAAGCCGTCTGGCAATTTAATTGGAGTAAGATTTTAATGGCTTGGAACCCTTTTAAACGAAAAGAGATCCGCAAACAGATCAAGATGCAAAGATCGTTTAAAGGTGCTCAGGGTGGTCGGTTATTCTCCGACTTTTTTAGTTCTTCAGCTTCCGCAGATCAGGAACTAAGGCAAGCACTGGTCACTTTACGGAACAGAAGCCGTGAGCTATCACGAAATGATGCTTATGTAGCTAGATACCTAAACCTACTAACGTCTAACGTGGTTGGACATAACGGTATTAGGGTTAATGCTAAGTCCAGAGACTCTGACGGAACCTTGGATTCTGTCGCAAACTCAACGATTGAGGCGGCGTGGAAGAAGTGGTCTAAGAAAGGTAACTGCACTGTGGACGGTCAGATGTCCATGATTGACTGTCAAAGGATGTTTATTGAGGCTCTAGCCCGTGATGGTGAGGTCCTAATCCGACAGATCACGGACCCTACAAGCGAATTTGGCTATAAGATTGAATTTCTGGAAGCAGATCACCTTAACGACACTAAAAACGAGATCTACACTAACGGCAACAAGGTTGTCATGGGTGTTGAGATCAACGAAAAGCGTAAACCTGTCGCGTATCACTTATATAAGAACCATCCAAACGATTTAGGGCTTAATCAGAGCAATGAGACGATTAGAGTCCCAGCAGAAGAGATAATTCACGCCTTTGTACGCCAAAGACCTGAACAGACTCGCGGATACCCGTTTGTGGCGCCTGTGATGGGCAATATTAAGATGCTGAATGGGTATTATGAGGCTGAGATCACTGCGGCTAGGGTGTCTAGCGCCAAAATGGGTTTCTTTACCAGTCCAGCGGGAGATGGTTACGTTGGCGATGAGATGCAGGACGAATACACTCCGATCATGTCCGCGGAACCGGCTACGTTTGAGCAGCTCCCTGCCGGAATGGACTTTAAGGCATTTGATCCCGCTCATCCTACGACAGCGTTTGAGAGCTTTTCTACTGCTATCCTGAGAAGTATTGCGTCAGGTTTAAACATTAGTTATCACTCAATCTCAAATGACTTGTCTAGCGTGAACTATTCGTCTCTACGAGCTGGTAGCTTAGAGGATAGGGATCAATACAGGATACTTCAGAAGTTCATGGTTGAGCATTTTATTGAGCCGGTATTTAGAAGCTGGTTGAAGAACGCCATGACCCGTTCAATAAATCTTCCTATTACAAAGTACGATAAGTTTGCCGAAGGCGTGTCTTACATTCCTCGCAGTTGGGGTTGGGTAGATCCGCAGAAGGAAATGCAAGCTAATATTGCTGGACTTCAGAACGGGATTGTGACTTATCAGGATATTGAGGCTAACTACGGGCGTGACGTTGAAGAGTTATTTGAACAGCACGAACGAGAACAGAAGCTTGCTGAACAGTATGGAATAAAGACAGCCTTCCAGCCTTTTGGCATTAAGCTCCCAACAGAAGCCGAAGTTGAAGGAAGAGAAAATGCCGACACCGAATAGCGGAATGAAGTCAGAGGCCCGAAAAGGTCTTGATTGGCGTAGTGAGTTCGGTCGCGGTGGCACTGAGGTCGGTATTGCTAGAGCTAGGGACATTGTTAACGCCAAAGATCTGTCAGATTCTACAGTAAAAAGGATGTATTCGTTCTTTTCACGGCATGAAGTAGACAAGAAGGCACAAGGCTTTAGGCCTGGAGAGAAAGGATACCCGTCAAACGGAAGAATCGCTTGGGCGTTATGGGGCGGTGATGCTGGGTTTTCATGGTCTAAGAAGCTGGTAAATCAGATGAAAAAAGAAGAAAGATGGTCTGAATCTATTGACAAAGATGATACTATTGAGCCTGAACAAGAGGTGACACAAATGGAAAGACACGTTATAGGTGTTGAAGAAACCGAAGACAGCTTTATCGTTGAGTTTAGAAAAGGCGATATGGAAGCTGCCGAAGAAACTGTTGAAGATGCTGTAGAAGAAAAGGCAGCAGAATCAGATGACGAAGAATATCAGGCTATGGCCCGTGATATGGTTTCTGACAAAGTAATTTACAGGACAATTGACCTTTCTCGCGGAGCTATTGACGAAGAAAAGCGTATTGTCCGAATTGGTGTTTCATCAGAGACTCCAGTTGAACGAGATTTTGGCTTAGAGGTTTTAGGCCATAATAAAGAAGACATAGATATGGAATTTATGTCTTCTGGTCGCGCACCCTTACTGAACAACCATAAAATGGATGAACAGATAGGTGTGGTGCGGTCGTTTTACCTTGATGAGGCGCAGCGGCGTACCGTTGCGTTGGTTGAATTTGGCAATTCAGCCTTGGCTCAAGAGGTTTTTGAGGATGTTAGAACAGGCATTAAGCAAAACATTAGTGTCGGTTACAGCATTAACAGAATGGTTCGTTCTAAAGACGGCGAAGGAAAGGAGTACTACAGGGCTAGTTGGACACCGATGGAAGCATCAATTGTCGCTGTCCCTGCTGACCCCTCTAAGTTCGTTGGAGTTGGACGATCCACCGAAAAAACTTTAAACACTAATAAGGTGACTACTATGACTGAAGAAGTAAAAGTAGATGTTCGCCAAGTAAGTGATTCAGCCAAGGCAGAAGCGTTAGCCAATGTCGGTGAAATCATTTCTTTGGGTAAGCATCATAATCAGCGTGATTTAGCCGACAAAGCTATTGAACGTGGTGTATCCGTTGATCAATTCAAAGGCGAGCTTCTTGAAGCTGTCCGAAATGATCGTCCGTTAGAAACTCCTGCTGCTGTCGTTGACGTAGCCAAGAGCGAACAGCGTGAGTATAGCTTAATCCGAGCTATCAAAGCTGCTTCATCTGGCGACTGGCGCGAAGCTGGTTACGAGCGTGAAATCTCTGATGAGATCGCAAACCGTTCTGGCAAAGAAGCTCGCGGTTTCTACGTTCCTGCTAACATCAACTGGGGTCAGCGCGACCAGACTAAATCACCAACTTCTGCTGGTGGTTTCTTGGTCGGTACTGATCATCTTGCTGATCAATTCATTGAGGCACTTTATGGTCGTTTGACTGTAGCTTCTTTGGGTGCTCGCATCATGCAAGGCCTGAAAGGCGATGTTGCCATTCCTAAGCTCAGTGCTTCTGTAACCAACTCAGCATTCGTTGCTGAAGGTGCAGCGCCTAGCGAAGGTGCAGCTACGTTCGCACAGGTCACGATGTCGCCAAAAACGCTCGCAGCTTATGTTGACGTATCGCGGCGACTCATGCAGCAGTCAGACCCATCCGTAGAACAGGTTCTTCGTAACGACATTATCAACACCTTCGCACGAAGGATTGATGATGCTGCTATTGAAGGCGGTGCTACTAATGGACCTTCTGGGATCATTGCTAACTCTGGTACTAACGTAGTTGCTATGGGGACCAATGGTGCTGCAATCACCTACGCTAAAGTAGTTGAGATGATGAAAGCTGTAGAAGAAGATAATGCTCTCATCAACAGCTCTGCTTTCTTGACCAACCCTAAAGTCATCGCGGCTTTACGGACTACAGCAAGACAAGCAAACGGCGTTGAAGGCAACTTCATCATGGATGCCAACCAGTCAATCTTGGGTACTAATGTTGCTTCTAGCACCGTTGTTCCTTCTGACTTGGCAAAAGGCACTGGCTCTAACCTGTCAGCAATGGTCTACGGCGATTTCAGCCAGATCATGATCGGTTTCTGGTCAGGTGTTGACGTTGTTGTTGACCAATCAAGCTTGTCTACTTCTGGCGGTACGCGACTCGCGTTCTTCCAAGATCTAGATGTTGCTCTTAGATATCCTGAGTCTTTCTCAGTAATCAAAGACATCGTTGCAAGCTAATGAGAAAGGGGGGCTTCGGTCCCCCGATCTTATGGGAGTTATTATGGAATTAGTAATTAAGATGCCTTGCCACGTTCGCGGTGTACCGAGAAATGCAGGTGATATAGTTGTTTTATCTACAGCAGAAGCCCGACAGTTCATCAGTTCAGGCCATGCAGAAGAAATTAAGATGGACCCAAAGCCTTTATCTAAGAAGGCAGTTGAGAAAGTCGCCAAGCGATGAGCTTAGAATTTGATTCAGACTTTGATGGTTATCTGGACGTAATAGGTCATGGGGTTTCATGCACCTATACGCCGGCTGGTGGTTCGGCAGTTATCATCAAAGTTATTTTAGATCAAGAGTATTATGAGATTCCTGGCGATACTGTTTCGTTCAATGGCAGTCAGCCAATCGTACAAGGTAAAGCCAAGGATTTAAGGAATGGGGCATTTGGCGATCAACTAGCCTTTGCCGCAATTACAGACCTAAGCGGCAACACAATCAAGAATGCCGCAACGTATAAAATAGTAAGCCTTCAGCCGGATAACACTGGAATGGTCACAGTAGTTCTTGAGGAACAGTAATGGCTGATCATGTAAGGCAGAGAATAAGAGAGCAAGTAGCAACTACGGTAACAGGACTAGCAACTACTGGTAGCAATGTATTTCAGTCAAGAGTCTATTCTCTGAGCGATGATGTACTGCCAGCCCTGTTGGTCTACAGCGTCTCTGAAAGCTCTGACATTGACTCTATGGGATCAATAGGTTCTCTAACCAGAAACCTTAGCCTGTCAATAGAAGGGTATGTGAAGAACGTCTCTGATTACGACGATGTGATTGATGACGTTTGCAAGGAAGTTGAAATTGCTATGGCCGGCGACAAGACCTTAAATGGCTTGGCTCAAAATAGCTATTTAGCTGGCACTGATATAAATTATAACGGTGAAGGCGAGCAGCCTGTTGGTATTGTTACGATGAATTATGTTATACAATATCGCACAGCAACTAATGCTCCTGAAACCGCATTATAGGTGATATACTATGAAGCTATATAGTCCAGACGGCTCATCTGAAGTAGATGCTCATCCGTCAAAAGTAGAATCTATGATCAACCTCGGTTGGACACAGGAAAAGAAAGGCAAGGCAAAACCCAAGAAGGCTTTAGAGTCTACAGAAGTTGTTGAGTCTCAAACTAAATCAGATAAGGAGTCTGAATAATGGCAAGTCATATCGGACGCGATGGGATTGTTAAAGTCGGTAGCGCTACAGTAGCCGAAGTTAAATCATTTTCTATAGAAGAATCAGCGGATACCGTTGAAACAACTAAAATGACGGATACGTCACGAACTCATGCAATCACTTTGTCCAGTTTCTCTGGCTCATTAGATTGTTTTTGGGACGAAACGGATTCTTCAGGACAAGGAGCTTTGACAATCGGGGCGAGTGTAACGCTTGGCTTATACCCAGAAGGCGGGGCTAGTGGTGCTACTTATTACTCTGGCACAGCCTTAGTGACAGGCGTTTCTAGAACTGCAAGCTTTGACGGAATGGTAGAAGCTTCTATCTCTGTTCAAGGTACTGGCGCTCTAACAGCCGATACGGTATAACATGCCGAGGCTAATTGAGAACGCATTAGCACACTTTAACAGCAAGGATTTGCGGAAGATTGAGGTCCCAGAATGGGAAGTTAGTCTTTTCGCAAAGAACCTTACCCTTGACGATAAGGCCAAGATGCTTCGTCGCGCAGATAGTGATAACACTGATTATCTTATCTATGCGGTGATCTTTGGCCTTGTTGATGAGAACGGAGATCCTGTCTTCGGGCTTGAGGATAAGGTCTCGCTGAGAAAGAAGGTTGATCCAGACATAGTGACTAGACTTGCTACGTTTGCGCTAACCGCTGGTTCTGAATCGGAGGAAGACCGAGAAAAAAACTTATAACTGACCAAGGCAACCCAACTCAGCTATACTACATGTATGAGTTAGCCGAGCGACTTGGTCAGCCCCTAGCGACAATCTTAGACATGACTGTGGCAGAGTTTGATCATTGGTGGACTTTCTTTAAAGTGAAAAGAGAGAAGATGGATGGCGACAACAAAAGAAACAGTCCTAGCAAAAATATCAATAGATGATAATACGAAGGTAGGATTTCAGTCCTACGCTCGTAATGCTGAACGCGCTAAGAAAACCACAGAAGCCTTCCGTGCTCACGCTGTTGACAAGCTTGTAGAGAGCTTAGACAAGCAGGTCATGGCTATAGGTAAAAGCGCCAGAGAACTTGACCTTCTCAAGGCAGCAAGTCTTAATGCTGCCGATGGTGAGCTTGCGCTTATCAACAAACTTCATGATGATATTGATGCTCACAATCAAGCCACAGAAGCTGCGATACGCTTAAACAAAGAGCGTGATCAAGAAGCTGCTGCGGCACAGAAGATTGCTGACGCAGTAAACCGCACTAACAACGCCTACAGAGATGAAGCCGCCACGGTTGATATGACCTCTGACGAGCTTGAGATCTATCGTCTAAAGATGATGGGTGCTACTCAAGAACAGTTAGATTCTGTAACGGCTACTCAGCAAGCTACTCAAGCGTTCAGAAAACAAGGTTCTGCTGCTGCCAACACTGCGAAAGGCGGATTGCGCTTGATGCGTGGCGGTATGGGCCAGTTAGGCCATCAGGTACAGGACGTTGCGGTCCAGCTTCAGATGGGGCAGAACGCGCTTCTCATCTTCGGTCAGCAGGGTTCCCAGGTTGCATCTTTATTCGGTCAGAACGGCGCTATGATTGGTGCTGTATTAGCCGTAGGTGCCGCGCTTGGTACTTACTTCATGCCTAAAGTGTTTAGCTCTAAGGACGCCTTAGAAGAAATGAAGAAATCAGCAGAGGCTACTGCGGAATTCTTAAAGATAGATTTTGTTTCTGGAGTTGCCTTACTTACTGATAAGTTTGATGAACTAACTAAGAAAAGCGAGAGTTTAGCAAAAGCTACATTGCAGATTGAGCTTGTTAATGCAATGAAAAACGCTAAAGGCGCGGTTACCGGATTCAAAGATGAGTTAAGCAACTTAATACCACCTACTCTTGGCACTGACACAAACGTAATGATAGACGAGCTTACTGTCTTGTCTAACAAGTATGGTGTGGCAAGAGAAGATCTTGAGAAAGTAGTAGAAGCTCAGAAGAGTTATAACAAGGGAACCGGCGCAACAATAGATAGCATTGCAGAATTGATGCAAAGCATATCAGACTCCAGCATGCAAACTGCCGAGCAATCAGAAGAGTTCTTAAAAGCTAATTTAAGAATACAACAATTTAAAGTTGCGTCTGAAGAAGCCGGAATAGTTTTAGAAACTTTAAGAGAAGTGTTATTTGGCAACGCAACGGCAACAGAGGCTAAAGCTAAAGCTGATACCGAGGCAAAAGATAAAGCAGACGAGTTAAAGCAAACTGTAGATGAGCATGTTCAATCTTTAACGGACGAGAATACCCAGCTAGTCTTCGGTTTGAAGACTCTGCAAGCACTACAACTTGCTCGCAAGGGTTACAGCGCTGAACAAATAAAAGAAATTTTCCGTTTACAAGAAGTTAACCAAGGCTTGCGTGATGGAAAGGCATTGCGAGATGAAGATGCGGCGGCTCTTAGAGAGCAAGCGGTGTCTGCTGAAAACTACGTCAATGGCGTAGTCGCACAAGCGGATGCTCTTGGAAAAAGCAACATAGAGCTGTTGTTAGCTAACGATTTGGTGAAAGGGTTAGATACGGAGCAGAAAAAAGCATTTGATAATGCAATACAAAGGCTTAAAGATTTTCAAGCCGCACAAGAAGAGTCGCAAAAGGTAGAGAGTGCTAAGGGTAAATTAGAGAGCTTGCGGCAATCTTTGTTGACTGAAGAGCAAGCACTAGAACAGTCTATGGTTAATCAAAACCTGATTCTTGTAGAAAATCTAGCACTGGGCGTTATTAATGAACAGACGTTCAGAGATATGCAGTTGCAAGTCATTGAGGACTTCAATGAGAAGAAGAAAGCTTTATTAGATCAAGGTGTAACAGACGAATTAGAAGGCATGTCTTTCTTGCAAAAAGCTTCTATTGAAGGCGCTAAGAGACTAGAGTCATTTAACAAGCTGTCTGCTACAGAACAGACCGAGCATGTTTTGGGCGAACTTGGTAATCAATTCAACGGTATAGCAAAGAACAACAAAAAACTGTTTGAGCTTAGTAAAAAGTTGAATATTGCCAGTGCCATAATGAATACTGCTAACGCTGCAACCTTGGCGTACAAGAGTTATCCGCCGCCTCTCAACTACGTTATGGCTGGTGGTGTTATTGCTGCCGGCATGGGGCAAGTCGCTCAGATCAAGGCTCAGAGCTTTGATGGTGGTGGTTTCACCGGCACAGGCGGAAGGTCCGGCGGCATGGATGGCAAGGGCGGCTTCCCAGCTATTCTTCATCCTAATGAAACGGTTATTGATCACACTAAAGGCCAAGGTGGCGGGATCACCGTGGTAAATAACATAGACGCTACTGGCGCTGATGCTAACGTAGATATGAAGATTAGAGCAGCAGTTCAGCAGAGTTCACAGCAGACGATCATGAGCATACAGGATCTTATTAGACGCAGAAGGTTCGGCTAATGACAACTTACACATTCCCAAGCATAACCCCATCCTCAAACACTTTTGAGCTTGTGACGAACACTAGGACGTTTCAAAGCCCATTGACAAACTCAGTCCAGACGGTAGTCAGGAAAGGTTCGTTGTGGAAGGTCTCAATGAGGTTCAATAACCTGACAGGCGATGATCGGGCAGAAATGCAAGCGTTCTTAGCAAAGCTGAATGGTCAGCAGCATAGGTTCTATGTTCAAGATCACGGCTTTGTTCGTCGAGGTTCCGCTCCATCATTAGCACAGCAGATAACTACCGCTGGCAATTTCACGACTGGCGCGACTTATGTAATTACGACAATCGGCACTACAAATTTCACGACAATTGGAGCAGCAAGCAATACGGTTGGCCTTTTGTTTGTGGCAACTGGTTCTGGCTCTGGTACTGGGACGGCAACAAGTAACAACCTATTGATAGAAAGCGCAGGGCAAACAGGTTCCACCCTTGATGTCAGAAATGCATTGCTTTCTAGAACGGATTATTTTAAGGCTGGTGATTACATTGCATTTAATAACGAGCTTCACATGGTCACTGCTTCTTGCAGTTCAGACTCTAGTGGTGAGATTGAAATACCAATTGCCCCGCCAATTAGAAAGCCGACGATAAGCTCGGGATTGGTTGACTACAATGTTCCAGTCTTAGGCGTTTTCATGCTGGCAAGCTCTACGTCTTGGGATACACAAGCAGGGTTGGTCTCTAACTTTACGATTGAGGGTGTAGAGGACGTTCTAGCATGAGCCGAGGATTTCCAGGTAATGTAGCAACAGCACTAGCACAGCAGCACGTTGCGATTGTCACTTTTGCAAAGTTAGAGTTCCCATCTGGGACTGTTTACGTTCATAACTCGCTAGGAACTTATACTTGGGGCGGTCAAGATTGGCTTGGCGTTGGTGATATGGGTTCTATATCACAGGTTGAAGAAGGATTAGACGTTAGTCCTTATGCTATAACTTTGACGCTGAGTGGATTAGACGCAACAATATCAGGCGCGGCTTTAACCGAAGATTACTATCTGCATCCTGTTACGGTTTACCTCGGTGTTCTCAACGACGAAGATGTTTTGATTGCCAACCCTACTCAGATTTGGGCAGGGTTTATGGATCAGATGAATATGTCAGTAGGCGCAGATGGCGGTGATGCCATTCAGTTAATCGCCGAGTCTGAGCTTTCACGGTTCAACAAGTCTTTAAACCTGATGTATACCAACGTTGCTCAACAAGCGAAATCTTCAGGTGATCTGTTCTTCAGCCATTTGCACAAAATTGAAGGCGCTAAGATTAACTGGGGCGTTGCGACACTTGGAGGAAGTAAAGGTAAAAACCCAGCAGCAACGAGCCCCACAGATAGAGAATGATGCAGCTTCAAGTCCATCAAGCATTAAATAAGTGGGAAAAGAAAGACTTTGATTATGGCTCTGTGGACTGTTGTCAGTTCGCTGGGTTCATCGTAAAAGAGCTAACAGGAAAAGACTATCTTGCCGATTTCCACTATAATTCTGAGGAAGACGCTGAATCTATTATTAAGGATTTTGGCGACTTGGAAGAAACTGCCGCAAGCGTTTTGGGCGAGCCTACGGAAGACATTAGATCTTTAGCGGACGGTTCGCCAGTAATTGTTAAAACGCCTACAACCCAGCTTATGGGTATCAAGCTGGGAAACACAGCAGTTTGTCTAGTTAAGACGGGGCTCGCAAGAGTCCCTGAACAACATATCTTATCGGGTTGGGATTTATGCCACAAGCAATAGGTATAGCGTTACTAAAAGTTGGGTTTTTTGCTTTTGAGTTTTTAGCTGGAGCGGCTGCTGCCGCAACGCTTGGGGGTGGCGCTGCTGTAGCGATTGGTGCTGCTGTTGTCGTTGGCGGCGCTTTAGTTGCAAAACAAGCAATGTCGCTTTTTGAAGTAGAAATTCCTACTGTTGACTCAGATTCGTCCAGACAGAGAACAGTTAAGTCAACGACAGAGCCACAGAAGATAATTTATGGCGAGGCATTAGTGTCTGGCCCGATTTCATTTATCGGGTTATCAGGAACCGATAACTCTGACCTTTACCAAACCATTGTTCTTGCAGGGCATGAACTGACAGACATTACCGACATCCACATGGATGACATTGTAATTTCTAACGCAGATGTAAACGGCGGTGCTGCTGCTGGCGGCGCTGTTGGTTCTGGCTCTGTTGAGTTTGGCCCCAAGAACGGCACAATATGCGTAATCAATAAGTATAAAGGCGAAACGTCTCAAACAGCAGATCCTTTATTCACTGCTGCTTTCAGTACAGGCCCAGCAAGCAATCGATACACATCCGCTCATCGTGGTGATGGTATTGCTTATCTAGCGATGAAGTGGACGCTTAACGAAGACTCAGCGGAAACTTGGGAGAAGTTTGCACCGTCTAATGTTAAAGCATTGGTAAAAGGCAAGCCTGTTTATGACCCACGGTTAGACACTGGTGCGCCAAACTACAACCCTCTAAACCAGCTTTTCATTACATACAACGCAACCGCTGGCAGTTATGTCGGTCAAGGCCAGAACCCTGCGCTAGTTTTAGCTGACTACCTAATTAATTCTACCCTTGGTATGGGAATAAGCCCGTCCAAGATTGATTGGAGTTCGTTTATAACCGCTGCTAACGGGTGTGATGTATCTGTAGTTGTTCCTAACAGCGGAACAGAAAAGCGTTTTACCTGTAACGGCGTATTATTTGCGACTGACTCTCATCAGAAAAATATAAACAAGATCCTGTCTTCAATGAACGGTAACCTTGTTTACTCAAACGGTAAGTACATTGTTCACGCTGGAATCTATGAGGCTCCGACCGAGACTTTGACCGAAGATGATTTGATAGGTGCTATTTCAATCAAGACTTCTTTGGAACGATCAGACCGATTTAATACAATCAAAGGTCTGTTTATTGACCCTGCACAGAATCACAAGTCTACCGAGTTTCCAAAGGTTCAGTTATCTGACGCTGTTACTAGGGATAACAATGAGATTCTGGAGAAAGAAGTCCAGTATCCCATGACAAACTCAAGCTATATGGCTCAGAGATTGTCAAATAAGCTGATTCAGTTGAGCGATCAACAGAAGGTCGTTACGTTCCCTGCAAATCTATCTGCGTTGAGAATCACGGCGGGTGATCGGGTTCAAGTCTCTGTTGAGGAATTAAGCTGGTCAAATAAGGTATTTCAGTGCGTAGGTTGGACTTTCTCGGAAGAAGGTGGGGTTAATCTAACTTTACGGGAAGACTCAAGCACTTCTTACGCTGATCCAGCAGCTAACGAGTATTCCACGGTTACGGCTACAGGAGATATCACAGACGCATTCAGGGGCGTGCCAAGTCCTAGCGGTTTAAGTGCAACGGCTGGATTAAAAAGCAATGAACTTAACTGGGTCAATCCTGCCAAGAATAATGACTTCGGAACTATTTACGTCTACGCATCTCCAAACGGCAACTTTTCATCCGCAGTCAAGATTGGTGAAACTAACGGAACGCAATTTGTACACGATGCAAGTAATTCAGCCGACTCAGTTGTATCAGGAGATGTCCGTTATTACTGGGTTAGAGCCGTTAGAAATGTTGGAACAGACGCGGCAAGTCAGTCTAACTTAGAGCCGAATGCTGATCCGAATACCACGGTTTTTGCTACAGTCGGGCGTGTGGAATGGACAGACGTAGCGGGATCAACTGGCGCGCCAGCAAATAACGCAACCGCTGGTGCTCAAATATCTGTTGATTTGTTTGACGCTGACGGAACAACTGTCATGAGTCAAGCTGACGTTAAGAACTCAGTATTAGCCCAAGAGATCCTTGAAGTAGAAGTTGAAGCTGGTCAAGTATTATCACTAGAGACAGGCCAAGACGTTGACATACAGAACTTAGGTGATGTGGCCATCTTCGTTAGCGATAGCAACGTCACGCTTAACACTTCAATCAATACGGTCGCAAATAATTTAAGCGCACTGGAAACGGTTGTTGTTGATTTAACTTCAGGCGTTTCTGAAGTCTTTGTTCAAGCTACAGAACCTGTTGCGGGCGTTGGTGGTATCCCAAATCCTATACCTGACTTTTCGCGCTGGTATGACAGTTCGGAAAACAACCAGCCTTATTATTGGAGTGGAACCGATTGGGAAGATCTGCGGGACGGTCAAACTACACAGAATACAGCTGCAATAACAAATCTACAAACGTCTTTGACAACGACTAACGGGAACGTCACAAGCAACGCTAGTGCTATATCTGTATTAGATGCGACTACGGTTACACAGGGTAATTCTATAACGTCAATCACTTCTGATGTGACTGCGTTAGAAACCACGGTTAACGATGCGACCACAGGCGTTGCTGCAACATCTACAGCCTTGGGAAATTTGACAACCCGAGTAACGACTGCCGAAGGATCTATAACAACCAACGCTTCAGATATTACTACTTTGCAGACAGATGTAACGACGGCTGAAGGAAACATCACAACTAACGCTGGTGCTATCAGCGGATTAGATACGCGGGTTACAACTGCCGAAGGTTCTATTGTTTCTCAGGCATCTGATATTACTGCTCTTGAAACTACAGTAAATAATGGGACTACAGGCGTTGCGGCGAATGCGTCTGGATTGACGGCGCTTACAACAAGGGTAACAAATACTGAGGACGCCACTACTGTAAACTCGGGAGCTGTAACGACCCTAAACGCCACTTATGTTGAAGACCTTCATTTTAGAACTGAAGCCGAAGACGAAAACGACAACCTTATTGATTTAGAGACTTCAGGAACCGTTCAGCTTCAAGATCTGTCTGACTTGGCAGGAGGTACATCAGCAGCGATTGATTCGCTGACAGTGCAAACCTTCGCCAACGAAAACGGCATACAGACTCAGGCGATCCAATTGACCGCACTTGAATCTACCGTTAACGATCCTGCAAACGGGGTTGTGGCGACTGCTGGCGCTCTGTCAACGCTATCCAGTTCAGTAACGGTCATTGACGGACAAGTTACTTCCACGGCACAAGATCTGACCACACTAAGCACGACAGTCGGCGACAATACGTCAAGCATCACGACACAATCCAATTCTATAAACGGAGTCGAGGCGAACTACGGGGTCAAGATTGACAACAATAACCGCATCACTGGGTTTGGTTTACTATCTACAACGGCAGGTTCAACTCCGTTTTCAGAGTTTGCAGTGGTCGCTGATCAGTTCTCAATCGTAAGTCCTGATTCAACCTCTGACACTCCGATCCAACCTTTCACGGTGACATCAGACAAGATCTTCTTCGGGGCTGATGTTGTTATCTCAGGTGATTTGATTTCAACAGGCACAATCTCAGCAGACAGGCTTCAGATTGATGGCGTAATGTTTGATACCGAGACGGTCGGCGGTGTGACCAGCTTGGTCATAAAAGAAAGCGGTGTTAACACTTCCCAAATTGCAGAGTCAGCGATCACAACCGCAAGGCTCTCAAACGATGCGGTGACTGTTGATAAGTTTGCGAACACTTTGCAGAGCACGAACTACGTTGCCGATACGAGCGGATGGCAGATCCTAACTTCAGGGGATGTTGAGTTTCAGAATGCAACGATCAACGGGACTGTAACATCAGCAGTCGGAAACATTGGAGGCTTTACTTTAGGCTCAACAAGTTTTACCGCTGGCGACGGAACAACCAAGGTTTCTCTTTCAACTGCCGATGGCATTCATTTGGGAGACAACACGTTTTCATCTGCGCCTTTCCGTGTTAGCCCAGCGGGTGCGTTGACAGCCACTAGCGCAACGATCACTGGTGAGATCAACGCAACCAGTGGAACATTAAGTTCATCAATTGCTATAGGAGCTGGCAACAGCATTTTTAAGGCTGACAGCAATGGCATATACCTCGGCAACGCAACGTTTGCTTCAGCGCCGTTTAGGGTAACGCCAGCAGGCGATGTAACTGCTACGTCAGTAAACCTAACAGGGACGATTGACGCTTCTACGAACTTCACCTTCAGTGGCGACAACGTCACTGGGACAATGGATGCTGATAATTTAGACGTTGCGGGAATTATAACGGCTGGAGCATTGATCACAGACTCAGCAACGATTAACAACGATATTAAAATAGGTTCTGGCGAAAGTGTCTTTAAGGCAGATTCAAACGGCATTTATCTTGGAAATGAAACCTTCGCCAATGCGGAATTTAGAGTCACACCGGCAGGTGTTTTAACAGCAACTGGCGCAAACATTTCGGGCGCTTTAACCGCAACCAGTGGGACGTTTGATGGAGCTGTTAACGTTGGCACAGCCGGCGCTTTTTACGGCGGCACATCAACCGCATTCAACACGGGCAAAGGATTTTTCTTAGGTTATGACACTGCTGCCTACAAGTTAAGCATCGGCGATGCGTCTACTGGCAAGTCTTTGACGTGGGATGGTGACAAACTAAATGTCGCAGCAAACGCTGTAAGTTTTACTACCGGCGGCGAACCATCGTATGACTCAACCTCAAAGGTTCCTGTATCGGTTAGAAGCTCAGTTTTAGATCTGACAAGCAATACTGATTATGTGTTCTTCGCCAACGACTTTGATCAGAATCTTACGTTGTACGCTTCATTCTATGCTGGCCCATTAACGTCGGGCGTTGTTGCTGGATTGACCAACGCGCAGAATGCGATTATGGCCCAGTTATCGTTGCAGATTCAGTATGCGCCTAACAGTGGCGGATCGCCTGGAACTTGGGTCAATTTTGGCTCGGCTGCATTGTCTAGCAAAAAGTTCAGTGCTGGTCAGTTAAGCAGTAACTACTATGTTAAGACTACCGACTTAGGCAGCGGCAACTATCGCGCAGACTTGGCAACAGCTTCGCAAGCGGCGGCAGATTTCACTGGATTGGGTCATTCTGATTACGCCTATGGAATCACAGACGAAGACTATTACATGACCGAGCAAGTGACGGTCTACAACTTCCCTAAAGGAGAATATTTCGTCAGGGTGGTTGCGGCGGTTACTGATGGAACTTACAGCCCATATCCCGCAACGGGTAGTCCAGCTTTGACTAACCCTAGAAGGCTGTCGATCAACAACTCATTGACTTATACCGATTCTGACCACGGTCTTTCGGCAGTAGCAAAAGGCAATCCACAGACATATTTTACTGGATTGTTTAACAACACTTTGGTTGACGGCGGCAGTCTGACGATAGCGGTGAACGAAGAAAACGCAACCAGTAACAGATACGGCGGTATCTTTATAGCTGGTCGAGGTGAAACGACAGATCCAAATTCAATCCAGCCTTTGGGTGGTATATATTTCTACAACGGCGTCGATGACTTAGGTTCAGGTGCTGGTGATATTGGTAGTCCGAATCATGGTCTGTTCGTACCAAAAACAGGCGATAGTTTAAACATTGAGGCGGGTGGTAACGGCATCAAGTTTAACGGCGGCTATGGAAGCACTGGCGCGACGATCGACACGAATGGCAACTACTTTGCAGATGGGAACATCACCATTTCAGGAACGGTTAGCCAAGGCTCTGATGCCCGATTGAAGACTGACGTTGAGACCATTGACGGTAGTAAGGTTTTTGATATGCGTGGTGTTAGCTTTATCAAGAATGGTAGAAAGGGTGCTGGTGTAATAGCTCAAGAGCTAAGGGAAGTCGCACCTGAATTAGTCAAAGAAGGTTCGGACGGGATGTTGTCCGTAACGTATGGGGATTTGATCGGGTATCTAATTGAATCCGTTAAGACTTTGAAGGACGAGATTGAGCAGATTAAGGCTGACCAATCATAGAATTTGCCGTAAAATAGCAGCATAGGAGATTTATAATGTCAAAGATTTCAGAACTATCCGATGGCGGTAGCCTAGTCAGCACAGATTTCTTGATTGCTGTTCGTAGCGGCGGCAACGTCAAGGTGCAAATGGACACGATAAACGTCGATCAAGTAGACCTTGGCGACAACGAATTTATCCGTCTTGGAAACTCGCAGGATTTAACGCTTGTCCATACCTCCACCCAGTCAATTATCAATCAGGCTGGCGTTGGTGATCTGCTAATCCAAAAAGGCGGGGCGACCAAATTAACGGTAAATAGTAGCGGGATTGATGTCGCGGGCAGCGTCACGGCAAGCGGCGAAGTTTTCATTGCGGAGAAATTAACCCACACAGGCGATACAGATACTCACTTCAGATTTGCTGGTCCTAATGACATTCGCATCGTTGCAGGGGGCGTGGATCATGCTGCTTTCGACGGTACGATTGTATTCAACCAAAGCGGCAGTTCAACTATGGATTTCCGTGTGGAAAGCGACACAAATGAATATATGCTGTATGTTGACGCGTCCTCTAATCGGATTGGGGTTGGAAACAATGTGCCCAATTCAACGTTAGACGTCACGGGCAACGTCACGGCATTGTCTGCACAAGACTACCAGTTTACAGCAGCTTACAATGAAACTAATAGCACATCTTACGGCTACTACGGTATTAAAAATAACAATGTTGGTAATCCGTTTTATTTCCACGTAGGTGGGCAGGAACGCATGCGTATCGATTCCAGTGGACACGTGGGAATCGGAACTGCATCACTTACAACGCTAGGAACTCTTGTTGTACAGCAGTCGGCAGACTCTAAAGGCATTGCATTAGTTGATAGTGCGGCGGCAAATACTTTCTTTATTGAAAACGAAGGTGATGAAGTAAAGTTTAGATTAAATGCGACCAGTCCTTTTACTTTTACGCATAACACTACAGAACGCATGCGCATCGATTCCTCAGGCAACGTCGGCATCGGGACGACTAGTCCTACTTCAAAACTAGATATAAATATCAGCACCAATGCCCGTGGATATTTTAGTTCAAGTATCGGAGAAGTAGGGACAGGAAACTTTGCTTTACAAGTTGTTGACGCTACTGGCGCAAGTTTAAAACCTCTTGGGCTTAGAGCAGAAGACATAAGGTTTGCGACTCTCGGCGGCGAACGCATGCGCATCGATGCCAGTGGGAACCTACTGGTGGGTAAAACTGCTGCTGGTTTAGCTAATTCAGGATTTGAAGTCGGTCAATCAGGACAAATGAACGTAACCCAAGCTGGTGCGACTGTTGGTCGATTTAATCGTAAAACTTCAGACGGATCAATTTTAGAGCTTGCAAAAGACGGCACAACCGTAGGTAGTATTGACGCAAGAGGTGGCGATTTAGTAATTAGAACTGGTGACACAGGTATACGCTTTAACGATGCTTCTAATGCAATTATGCCTCATGACGCAACTGATGTAATCGACAATCAAATTGATATTGGTAATTCAAGTTATCGCTTCAGAGACCTTCACCTATCACGCAGAGTACACACTGGCGACGGTATCCAAGACGCAGGTTCAGCGGGTTCTGAGTCTGTATTTAATAACGGACAAACCACTGCTAATTTTAGAGTAGCGGGTGTTGGTAGCGCGAATACGCTGTTCGTTGACGGTGGTACTAATAACGTCGGCATCGGGACGAGTTCGCCTAATGCAAAAATTCATGCAACCACATCTGCATCGGGCTACGCGGCTAAACTAATAAATACCAACGGCGCATCTGATGCAAATGGTCTTTTAATACAAGCAGGAACAGTACAGAGTGAGTACTCTCTAAGTGTTACCAATACCGCTGGCACTGAGCATTTTATGGTTGTCAAGGGTGACGGCAACGTCGGCATCGGGACGGCTTCGCCTGCTACCACGCTTGACGTATCTGCTTCAACAACTCGTGCCGCTTACCTCAGAAGTTCGGCAACGGGTTCTCGCCTGCATTTCCTAGACGCTACTACTGCCTCTATAACAACGGTTGGGCTAGGTGCCGAAGGGAACAACATGGTCCTGTATTCTGGCGGTGCTGAAACAATGCGCATCGATTCCAGTGGGAACCTACTGGTGGGGACTACTGATTCTGCTCCGGGCGCTGGAGATACTAATACTGGTGTCAGTTTTAGATCTGGAGGTGACGCATTCTTTTCAAAAGCCTCAAGCTATGCCGCTCGTTTCAACAGAAATACAAATGACGGAGACCTAGTAACCTTTGCAAAGGACGGCGCATCCGTAGGTCTTATTGGTACGGGCAACAGCGGCAACCTTCACATAGGTTCTGGTGATACTGGCATAAACTTTAATGCTGATATTAATTCTGTTTATCCAATTAACCCAACTAGTGGAGCCTCTAGTAACGGCGCTATTGATTTAGGTTATGGTGGCATAGCTTTCAAAGACCTCTACCTATCAGGCGGTGCCTACCTCGGCGGTACAGGCGCGGCTAATAAGCTTGATGACTATGAGGAAGGTTCTTGGACTCCTACTGAAAACAATTTAACTTTTACTGTAGCTACAGGTAGATATACAAAGATAGGGAATCTTGTACACGCTGCTGGGTATGTTGAAGTTCCTACAAACACAAATGGTAATGCTTTTGACATCTCACTACCTTTTGGGTCTGGTGACTCGTCTACTTTTTATTTTACCTGCTCAGTAACTTCTACAGCCTTAGCAGATACTGCGGGATTATTAGGACCATCAGGTAGTGGATACATAGCTGTAATAAATAAAGACACAGAGGCACGAACTTTATTAAGCGCCGCTAGTAATAAAGCATTTAGATTTAACATAACTTACAGAACAGCATAACAACCATACGCTTACCAGAGGTAGGCACAGACAGGAGCAACACAATGGCTTTAGAAAAAGTAGTATCACAAGACAAGATAGAAATCGTAGGCGAGTACAAGGTAGTACAAGTGCGAACCTGCACCAAAGTAATGGAGGACGGCGTCGAGCTATCCTCTGGCTACCACCGCCACGTCGTACAGGCTGGTGACGACTACAGCAACGAATCAGCAGAGGTCCAAGCGATCTGTGCAGCGGTTCACACGGCAGAAGTCATCGCAGCTTTTGAAGCATCACAAGAAGGAGACGCACCATGAGCGCAACATTTAACTGGGTAATCTCTACCCTTGAGCGTGACTTACAACCAGCCGAGATGGATGGGGCAATCATTGTCGCCCATTGGCGCTGCAATGCAGAACAAGCCGAAGGAACTGGCGATGACGCTGTGACCTATAGCGCGACCAATTATGGCACTGCTGGCTTCTCGCCTGATCCTTCGTCACCCGATTACACGCCCTATTCAGACGTTACTGAGCAGCAATGCTTGGATTGGGTATGGGCTGACGGTGTTGACAAGGACGCTATTGAAGCAAGCCTACAGGCTAACATTGACGGGCAAATTAACCCGACCCAAGCCTCGGGGGTTCCGTGGTAAATTAAAAACAGGAGAAGTAAAATGGCTGAGAAAAAAACAACGCCAATTTCAGTAGATGGGGTAGAGTACACTCTGGAAGATATGAGTCCAGAGCAACAGACTATGGTTAATCATATCAGCGATTTAGATCGTAAGGTGAGATCAACCCAGTTCAATTTAGACCAACTCAATGTGGGCAGACAAGCGTTTGTAGAAATGCTCAGTAAGTCACTCAAAGAGCCCGTCTTTGAAGAAGTTCAAGAATAGGTGATATATGCAACAGGAAGTCAAATCAATTGCAGATGCAGTCGCCGTTAGCGGTGGCGTTGCCAGTCTAGCTGGCTGGCTTCCTGAAGCAGCAGCCGGAGTCACAATAATATGGCTGTCCATTCGGATCTGGGAGTCTGATACCGTAAAAGGTATTTTTGGCAGAAAGGACGAGTAATGGAAGCATGGAACTTGGTTGTCTCGGGCTGGCCGATAGCTGCTGGGATATTTATCTTAGTGCTCACAATAGGCAAGATTCTAAACCGGCTGGAAGTGCTGGAATCTAAAATGATTGAGGCTTGGAAGGCCATAAACGAGCTGATTCGCAAGTAATGCCTGAAATAAACGACAACACGACCATAGAGATTCCGATTCGGAACCTAGTGGCCATTATTGCTGGCGTAGTAGTCGCCGTTTTTGCGTATACCGAAGTGACTAACCGTATCAGCGTCCTAGAGCGCCAGATAACGATCCTTGAAGTAGATCTGAAGATGAACTCAGAGTTCCGTGTAAAGTGGCCTAGAGGTGAGTTAGGAGCGTTACCTGATGACCTATTGCAGAACAGCCAGATTTCTGCGCTGGAGAAGGTTGTAGACCTAAACACTGAGTTTAGGAACAACTGGGCACCTCCCGAAGAAGTACAAGAGTCAATAAGAACCAACCACGCACAAGAAATTAGGCTGGAATACCTAGAGAACGAAGTAGAGGAAATAAAAACAAACAAATGAAGGTTATTTTAATTATCATGATCGGGAGCTGGGTGTCTCCTGATCGGATAGAGTTTGACACCCTAGAACAGTGTGAAGTGGCGGCGGAAAAACTAAACTACGGCAAGATAGTAACGGCTTGCGAAATTGGAGAACAATATGCTGGAATACTTAGAGATAGCGACAA
>Ga0222715_10001335_pt1 | contig 23691 bp, 28 predicted proteins | sample C33_9DmetaG_FD_165056 | JGI IMG/M metagenome (GOLD analysis project Ga0222715, IMG submission 165056) | Estuarine water microbial communities from San Francisco Bay, California, United States - C33_9D | ecosystem: Environmental > Aquatic > Marine > Unclassified | place: USA: California...
ATACTACAACGACGAAGAGAAATATGTTGACCATTCATTTAATAAGATGTTAGACTTTGTTAACACAGCGACTAAGATGGTAGAAAAGCCACGTCTAGCAGATAATATTACGAGCATTGGTGGAGATCCTAGTTCCTTAAAAGACATTAAACAGAAGCTAGATGACTTATACAACAATGTTGAAGACGGTCACTACGAAGCAATGGCACATCTTGGCATGGAAGAAAGCGAAGAAGCTATTGAACCAACGGATATGCGTGAACAACGTTTAGCTCAGCGTGTAAATGAACTAACAAAACGTTTACAAAGTTTTAAAGAACAGTTATCAGAAATGGACCCAGAGATGGATCCAGAAGAAATTAAACAACAACAAACAATTACATCAAACCTTAACCAATTGAAATCAGCTGGTGTTGATATTGACCCTAACAAAGGCACCGATGATCCTACGTTTAACAAAGAAATTGGTGATAAGGTTGCGGCCGCAATGGCTGATCCTGCTCTTGCAAATCAGGTAAAGGGTGTCCTCTCAAAGGTAAAAGATTAAAATAATAAAAGGAAAGAGCTATGCTATTATCTGAATTTAGTAAAGTAAAAAAGAGAAGCAACTTAGTTGAACACGTATTAACCGAAGCTGATATTGAGTTTGGTCCTGAGACTGGTAAAGAATCATATCCAGCTAGTTATGTTGACGACAAAGGCAAGCAAAGCGACGGTCGTTTTGTACTACATGTTGTTAGTGATCTACTTCCACGTATTAAAGATGATGAGCTAACACTAAAGTTAATGCGCGATATTGATGCAGTTGAACAAGGAAGTGCTAATAGGCAAAATATTCAAAGTATCATGGCAGTGTTTAAATCAGCTAAAGAACAAGGTCTTGTTAAAAAGTATCAAGATGCCATTGGTAAGTATGACTTAGACTATAAAGACAATGATGGCGAAGATGAAGACATGGAAGAAGGCAATGCTTATGTCCATGCAGTTCGCAAAGCCAAAATGGGCGGCGCAGAAAAAGGCGACGAGATTGATGGTCCAGACGGTAAGAAGATTAAACTAGAAGATCATAGTATGAGTGATGAAGCACATGAACTAGTGCTTTATGCAGAAAACGACTATCAACTATATTCTCAAAGTGCAGTTCCAATCATGAAAAACCTAACACGCAAGCACAAGAAGGGCGTTTACGAACCTTCACTTGCTGTTAAGTTATGGAAGTATCATGCAGATCGTGCCGCTAAGAAGTATGGCAAAGAGCATGGCAATGATGACGGCTTTAAAATCTTTTCACCGGCACACCGTATGGAAGTTGCCAAATATTTTGAAGAGTATTGGACAGAAGAACTAAAAGCTGGCAATACTATGGAAAGCAAAGTTACTGAAAATAAAGACCAAGCTCTAAGAGAGTTACGTGACATTATGGACGAACTAGCAGGTCTGGGCGATGCCGCCGCACGTATTATGCAGGAGCATTTTCCAAGCCAATATAGTCAAGGTGAAGCATATGATGCATTTAACTTTGGCACTAGCAGTAACCAATATAACACAACCCTCGAAAGTTTAATAAACGATATTGAACAAGGTGGAGACGACTACGAGGACGAAGATGACATCTAAGTTATTTTTAGGCGAAGGCTTTTTAACGCTACACGATATGAAAGCAAATGGCTTTGACGCTCATACAGCAAACGCTGTTGAGAACCTAACACGTCAAAAGCTGTATGCCAAGTATGGTGACCAAAGCCCAAGTCCAGAAATACACGCAGGTTTCCGTTGGATTGCCGCACGTGAGCTAGGCATTATCACTGAAGGCAAGACCAAAACAAGACTTGATCCTAAATGCTGGAAGGGTTACAAAAAGCAAGGAACTAAAATGAAGGGCGGCGTAAGAGTTAATAACTGTGTACCAGAGTCATACGAACTATTAGATACAAAAACCGGCGAAATTAAAAAAGTCAAAGACAAAGCAGATGCTGTCAAATTGGCTCGAAACAAAAGATTTAAGATTAAAGGCCAATTATGGGAGGCACCTAAAATGATCGAAGACTGGGGCAATGATCACGAAGATGGCGCAACAGCAGAAGAAGTGGGCGGTGCTATTGCACATCGCTTTATGAATAATACAGACTTGATGAGACAGGCACTAGAAAAAGCAGGCGGCCCTGAAGGTCTAATGAACGCTATTGACAGTGTAGCACAATTTCACGCAGGTGCAGGAGAATTAGGTTCTAGTGACATCAGTATTATGGTCCGCGAAGTATTACACGACCTAGGCCTTAAAGAACGCTCATTAGCAAGTCTGCGTAACAGAGCATCATTTGATGGTAGAGATAAACTTAATAAACTAGCCGCTAAACCTAAAGCAGACAACAAAAAAGAAAAAGAAGAAGAACTTAGCGAAGTAAGTGGCGATTTTGCTGAACCAATTTATGATCTTATTGCTGAGTTAGGTGACGATGACAAGGCTCATGCCAATGTATTGCATGATCTAATTAGATATTTAGATGGTGACACGATTAAAGACTTTGTAGAAGAATTTCGTAGAGTTAATGATTATGGTAATGGACTAGAATACGAGTCAGTAGAAAAAGCAGATGTCGCAAACGGTTACAAACCAAAAAAAAAGACTGACGAACGCAAGCTAACCGGCGGCGAAAAGCGCAGTAAAGAAGCCAACTTCAAAAAACTTAAAAAGCACAAAGGTGACTTTGAAAAACGCTACGGCAAAGATGCTGAAAGCGTAATGCATGCTGTGGCTACTAAACGTGCCAAAGGCGAAAGCATTGAAGAAGCACTCAAAAGAGATCCTAAGCTACCTAACCTAAAAGTTAGCGATGGCAAAACTGATTACGAAAAAAAGAAGTATGCTTCTGTAACTGCAAAGAAAAACGAATCTACCAAAGACGTTAAAATGGTTGGCATGGAATCAATAATCCGCGAATACACCGAAGCAGGTTACTTCACTAAATAAAAATTTGGTTGCTTACTACATACTGTTTTAAATAACATTATGCCAACTTCAGTAGCTAAAAAGAATCATATTGGATTTGCTCTTGTAAGTTCAAATCGCAATCGTATTCTATTTTTTCACACAGATTACGAAAGAACCAAACGCATACAATTATATTATATGCGTAATGATCTCCTATACCTGTTTCCTGTTAATGCATTTATGCTACAAAAACATACTTTGCAGGCTAGAAGAGACAGTTCGCTGGTTGAATTTACTGACAAAACTTGTATCAGATTTACTACAAGTAACGCAAGCATTTTACAAGTTGAAATGGATATTGCACCATTTCGCTTGAAAAACATGAGAGTATACCAACACACTAAACCAAGTGCAGATGAGTATAATATACACGCTAATTTATGTTATGCAAGTGAAATCATTGAACAAGTTGAAATAGCCTGTCAAAATAGATTAAAACATCTTGAGGACAAGTTTGAATATGTATTAAAAGGATATGAAATGTTTCATAGTTTCTGCGTAGAAAATTTTGGCGAGAGCAGGAACATTGACAGTATGTTTAAGCATGACATCAATGACGAGTTACAATTTGTAGATGCTGTTAACAGCGTTAAACGTGAAATAAACAACGCTATCATGTCTATGGATTTCACCGCAGATACCTTTAAAGAAGAACTTAAACAAACACTAACAGAAATCCGTCAGAGAGATATTAACCAACAAAGTGAATTAATATTTAGGTTAATAACACTACAATGAGAGAACTATTTGAACACAATCGGCTAGTAGATAATTCCTATATAAGACGACATGTTGACCCAAAAGCGATAGGAAAATACGGCGACTATTGGTTATACAGTTTTTGGGCTATACCTATGCTCAATGACCTACGAAGTCGTAGTCTTGAATTTACTACGCCGTGGCTAAACCACACTCATCCAGCATACATGCAACTTCCAACGTTTGAATATACTAACAAGTCGCTCAGCGATATCTTAGACGAACGTGCCGTAGCACTACATCAACAAGCAACAAGAGATAACAAGCAAGTTTGGATCATGTGGAGCGGAGGTATTGATAGTACTACAATGCTCACAGCATTTATTAAAAATGTACCTGAATCAGAAATTGATAGATATTCAATTGTTATGAGTGCAAACAGTATTGCTGAAAACTTTTATTTCTATCAAAAATACATTCATAATCGTTTTCGTTTGATAAATTGGTTAGAGCTTGATTTAAATCAAGAACTACTTGAAGATACTATTGTGCTACACGGAGATCCTGCTAACGCATTATTAAGTTGCCCAACAGTTAGTGTATTTGCTCCATTGGTTGAGTCTGGCAAGCACTTGTTACCATTCAGAGAAAACGTAGGCACAATCATTGACACTCTTGAAGCATTTGTTACAAAGAGTAGAGGTGAAGTTAAAGCTGGATGGGCAGAATGGTACATCAACAAACTAGCTGATGCTATTCCTAAATATGATCAGGCCACAAGTATTGCAACATTTTGGTGGTGGAACTATGTAAACTTCAAATGGCACGGAAGTATACTACGTCCATTTTTCTTTACACGTTCGAGTACTAACAAACCCATCAGTGAACAAGAGTTTAGATACTATTACGATACTTGTTTTTATATCAACGATGACTTGCAAAATTGGAGTTATTCAAACATTGATCGTATTGTACAAACTCCGTTTGATTACAAACCGTTGATGCGCGATTATATTTACGATTTAAACAAAGACACGTTGTACCAAAAATACAAAGGCTTTAAAGCCAGTAGAAGAACGAACTTAAACCAAGCTCAACAGGTTGCAGACGATATGCCAATGGTCTATGATCAGCACTGGGTTGGGCATCCGAAATCTAATAGATTAATGGAAACTGTAATAGAATTACTCAATGAATTTGAAGGATAAAATCATAGCGCCAGTAATTTTACTGTTGACAATTATAGCAATATCTGTTATATTTGTAACACTTGTTCCTCCAGGGGACCAACACAATCCACCTGGACATACACTTGGAAGGCACATGTTACGTTGATGTACGGTTTAGTAAGTTTTCATCAAAATTTCTTTGTTCTGGTTAACGACAACTACAAGAACACAAAGTTAGTACAACATTTATTTGGGTCTCAGTTTCCAACGATGTGTGTTAACCTTAAATTATACAAATGCCGTACTGACGAAATTAGTCAAAAAAATTCTGACTCGTATGCATTAAGTCCACGTCTGGCTAGATTTAATGAAGCGGACACATCAGTTCATAGACTTGTTGATGATGATTGTTACATTGATACTAGAGAATCCTTTGGGTTAGCTGAACTCACAGAAGATCAACACACAATTAAAACAAATTTTAAATTCGTATACGAATTTTTAAACACTTATTTTAGTCGTTTAGCTTTGCTTGAAGAACGTAAATTAGCCGCAATTGACCAAAAAATTGAAGGTGTAAAACAATTAGAAGAATTCTTATTACTACAAACCGGCGAAGATGCTTTTATCAGCACATTGTCAGCAAACCAACAAGAGCGTATTCGCCGCGGCGAAGGTGTTGTTAAAAACTATAACCAACAACTACTTAACGCTATTATGAATCTTAACATCAAAAAAGATACTACAGAGTTGATTGGTTTGTTACAGTTTGAAATGCAAAGTTTTCAACCTGTACTAGCTTCAGGAAACAAACGTCAAAGCCAGGTAATTAGTACTCTAGCTTCAAAAAGTTTAACTGACACAAGGAAACGTATTAATGGCTAGTGCAGAAGAATATTTTGATAGACTAATAACAGACGGTCTCGCTGAATCTCGTATGGTGCAAATGACTTCATTGCCACTAACACGACCAATAGAAAAAAATCAATCAGCAATGTATTGGAACAGTTTGATTAGAACTGTTATTGGTGTAAGTGACTGGAGATGTCGTACTGGAACATTTTCGAATCCTTGGAATAGCAAAAGTAGCATTGAGTTTGCTCCTCCGCCATTGGCATATACTCCAGATTCTTTTGATGATATTGCTAACACCAGAGCATTAGAACTATTACATGAAGCAAGAACAACCGACCGTCAACTGTTGGTACTATGGAGCGGTGGCATTGACTCAACACTTGTGTTGACTAGTTTTATTAAAAACATGTTACCAGAAGATCAAGAGCGTATTGTGGTGTGTTGTAACTTTGCAAGTATTATAGAAAACACACAATTTTACATCAAACACATTAGCAACAAACTTCAATGCATGGACTATCAAGAGTTTGATTTAACACCAAACCTAATGAAAAAGTTTATTGTTATTCACGGCGATCCAGGAGACTGTCTTCAAGGACCAAGCGTTCCAGCATATGCAAAGTTGATGCCGGACGGCACACATAAAAAACCTTGGAAGAATCATATTGCTGAACTAGAACAGACCTGTCAGATGCACACAAGCAATCCTAGCTATACTGATGGATTCGGCAAGTGGTTTGTAGAACGTGTAAGTGAAAACTTAGAAGAAGTTGCTCCTGAAAATGTTACAACTATTGCAGACTGGTGGTGGTGGACTTACTATAATTTTAAATGGGAATTCAGTTGCCAACGTCCATTTTATTTTAGTAGACAAGATTATACAACCGAGTTTACAAAAGATTTGGTTGAAGACTATGCACGGAATACATACTTTAATACAGCAGACTGGCAGATGTGGAGTTACACCAACTTGCAAGAACTGGTAGGAATGGATCGTAGTACACACAAACAGCATGCTAGAGATTATATATTTGAACTAGATCATAATCAAGTTTATTATGATACTAAGATTAAAACAGCAGGTGCACCAGCTAATTTAGAAGCTAGACGTACTTCAGATTTACCTTTCTATTTTGATCAAAATTGGAAAGGACATTACTGGACAGATACAGCAGTTGAAGAAATCTCAATAAAACTGTTGATGAGGTTTATATGAGCGAACTTTATGCACTATACAACGTAAGAGCTAATAAATTTTTAATCACTGATCGTAGCTATGAGATATTGAAACAGATACAGTTTTTGTTTAGTCATAGAATTTTATTTTATGCTGTTCGTGTTAGTGATGTTAGAAACTACAGAGACGGTCTACTAAGCAAAGGTAGATATAAAAAACTAGGATTTGCAGACGCCAATAGAATACAGCTCAACACTGATATTCATCCTCGTAGTGATGAAAACATCAAGATTGTTAGCAATCCAGAAGACAACAAAGAACACGAACGTTTTTGTGAGCTTGCTGAATTTTATAGAGACTTTATACGAGAGTTTAACAAAGAATTTGGATTCTTTGCAGACATCACACGCACACGTAGTCGTACTCAAAAAGTTTCATTGGAACAGTTTAGCGAGTTCTGTAAACTGATTATGCCCAATGATAAAGCCATACAAGATATGGTTCAGTTTGAAATAGACTTTAACTTTAGTATGATGAAGTATCTAAGGCAATACAAAGGTTTGGTGTTTGACATGATCTATGACATAGACATTGAACAACCATTACCAGAGGTTAAAAAACAAATTATATCGGGTTTTAAAGAAATACCAGTTAAAGTGCATCCACAGCGTTGGATCACACCAAAAATCGTGGAGTGGCTCAATGCGAACAGTTGAACAACATATTGATGAAATCGGCAACCGTGCAGATATGGTTGACAATCAGCTAATTGAGTTAGTTGAATGTGAAAATCCATATGGCAAACATTGGCAACGCTACACAAGACTAAACATTGGTGTCAAAGACATACGCCCACGATTTGGAAAGTTCACCACTCCGTGGAATACTCCAAATAGAAAAGACCTATGGCCGTTTCCAAAACTACGCTATATCAGCGACAGTTTAGAAGATGTGCTAAATGATCGTGCGCTAGAACTATTTCAAAAAGCTCGAGACACAGATAGAGACATCTACGTTATGTGGAGCGGCGGCATTGATAGCTCAGGCGTACTAGCCGCATTTATACAAACGCTCAGCGAAGCAGATAGAGAAATACTAACTGTTGTTATGAGTACGGATTGTGTTCTTGAAAACCCGGATTTTTACAAACGTCACATCAGTGGTAAACTAAAAATAATTCAAGTCAATGATGTTGATGTTAGCGACGAATTTTTAGAAAAACATATGCTACTACATGGTGACCCAGGAGACTGTTTGTATGGACCTAGTATTGGTGCATTTGCCCACCTAATAGATAGCAAGCAACATCTATTGCCAGCAAATGAAAATAGACATCTTATCAAAACCTTTTACGATCGTCAACAAAGCAAATGGGCACACCCAGAATTTGGCGAATGGTATGTTAATAAAGTTGCAGATAACTTTGCCGAAGCCAATTTAGAAAATGCATATACTATTGCAGACTATTGGTGGTGGCACTATTTCAATCTCAAGTATCAATTCTCAATGCAACGTCCTCTACAGCACATGGTCAAAGACTACAAGCGTGGACTTAGAGAGGACCTTTATGCTAGGTTTATTAACGAAGTGTTCTTCCACACTGAACGTATGCAACAATGGAGTTATAGTAATCTCCAAACATTCTACGAAAAGGTGCATTTAGGCGAACGCGGAACCAAATGGCAAGCAAGAGACTATCTACACAAGTTTGATGGTAATGATCGTTATTACTATCATAAAGTTAAGATTGCTAGTAATGCAACAGACCGTGAGCGTAGACAATTAGAAATCTCACCATTCTACTATGACCATCGCAACTGTGGTTGGTATCCTTGGGAACCCGGGGTAAAAGAAGCAATTAAACACTTTCTGGAAAATTATCAGGGTTGACAAAACCCTATAAAATAAGTATACTACATGAATACAAAGGAGTTCAAATATGTCCATGTTTAATGCAGAACAAAAGGCCAAGCTAACCCAGCTTATCAATGAAGGTATTCAAGTCAAGCAAGAAGTTGAAGATTTAAATGCCGGTCTTAGCGACACTGTAAAAGCTATTGCAGAAGAGTTTGAAATTAAGCCAAGCGTTCTAAAGAAAGCTATTTCTATCGCTCATAAGAGCAAACTAACCGACACCAACGAAGAACATGAAGTTCTAAACGATATTCTTGAGACTGTTGGTCGTACACTATAATGCAGGTTAAACCATATCAATGGTTGGCCTGGACTGGAACTGCGGGATTAATTTTTGCATCAATTTTTGCAAGTTTTGTCCCGCATCTTTTACTGCATCACTTCTTATTCATATTCAGTAATGCAGTATGGACCGCTGTAGGTGTACTCTGGAAAGAAAAGAGCTTGATTGTTCTTAACTTTTGTCTTACAATAGTTTATATAATTGGATTGGTGTATAATGAGCTATATTGATGCATTGTTTGATAGAGAGCGTGATCAAATTCACGTGGTGGAACGGGTAGATGGTAAACGTGAGTTCCATACCTATCATGCTAGCTATGTGTTTTATTATGACGATCCACGTGGTAAACACAAAACTATTTACGGAACACCTTGTACACGTTTTGCCACACGCAATAACAAAGAATTTCAGAGAGAACTAAAGATAAATTCAGGAAAACGATTGCACGAAAGTGACATCAATCCTGTATTACGTTGTCTAGCAGAAAACTACCTGGGCAAAGACTCGCCCAAGCTACAAACATGCTTTTTTGATATCGAGGTGGACTTTGATCCAGACCGAGGATATAGCTCACCTGAAGATCCGTTTAACGCAGTTACATCAATAACACTTTATCTCGATTGGATGGAACAGCTAATCACACTAGCTATTCCTCCCAAAAGCATGAGCATGGAAACTGCTCAGGATCTGTGCAAAAACTTTGACAACACCTATCTGTTTAATAGAGAAGAAGACCTTATCTCAGCGTTCTTGGATTTGATCGAAGACGCAGATGTACTAAGTGGCTGGAACTCAGAAGGTTATGATATTCCTTATCTCGTTATGCGTACCAACCGTGTACTCAGTAAAGATGATACACGCAAGTTTTGCTTGTGGGGTCAGTTTCCTAAGAAGCGTACCTTTGAACGTTTTGGTGCTGAGAACATTACATTTGATCTAATTGGTCGTGTGCATATGGACTATATGCAACTCTATCGCAAGTATACCTATGAAGAACGTCACAGCTATAGCTTGGATGCTATTGGCGAGTATGAACTTGACGAACGTAAAACTCAATACGAAGGCACACTAGATCAACTCTACAACAGAGACTTCAAAACATTTATTGACTACAACAGGCAAGACGTTATGCTGTTAGTTAAGTTGGACAAGAAACTACGTTTTCTTGATCTAGCCAACGAACTTGCACACGACAATACTGTGCTACTGCCAACTACAATGGGTGCAGTTGCGGTTACAGAACAAGCAATCATCAATGAAGCACACGAACGTGGTATGGTGGTTCCTAGCCGTAACAGAAAACAAGATGGTATAGAAACACAAGCCGCAGGTGCGTATGTTGCGTTTCCTAAACGAGGTGTACACGAATATATTGGTGCTATCGACTTGAACAGTCTATATCCTAGTTGTATTCGTGCGCTAAACATGGGTCCAGAAACTGTGGTTGGACAACTACGTCCGACCATGACTAATAACAAGATTAATGCTCGTATAAACGACGGCAAGAGCTTTGCAGATGCTTGGGAAAACATGTTCGGCACACTTGAATACAATGCTGTAATGGATATGGATCCAAGTACAGAAATTACTATTGATTGGGAAAATGGTACAGAAGATACAACTTCTGCGGCAAATGTATGGCGTTTAATCTTTGATAGTAACCAACCTTGGACATTGAGTGCCAATGGAACAATATTTAGATACGACATTAAAGGAATTATCCCAGGCTTGTTGGAACGTTGGTATGCAGAACGCAAAGAGCTACAGGCTAAAATGCGTGAGTGTACCGACAAAGAAGAACGAGCGTTCTGGGACAAGCGACAGCTGGTTAAGAAGATTAACTTGAATAGTTTATATGGCGCTATTCTTAATCCCCACTGTCGCTTCTTTGACCATCGTATTGGTCAAAGTACTACACTTACTGGACGTGTGATTGCAAAGCACATGGATGCATTTGTTAATGAATGCATCACTGGTAAGTATGACCACGTAGGCGAAGCAATCATCTACGGGGACACAGACTCTGTTTACTTTAGTGCGTGGCCCATGCTAAAGAAAGAAGTAGAGTCTGGCAGCATGGAATGGAATCGTAATATTTGTGTCCAACTCTACGACACCATAGCGGACCAAGTCAACGATTCATTCCCTGCATTTATGGAACGGGCGTGTCACTGCCCACGAGAGATGGGCGACATCATTAGAGCAGGTCGTGAGCTTGTAGCCAGCAAGGGTTTGTTCATTAAGAAGAAACGCTATGCCGTATTGATTTACGACATGGAAGGCACACGACTAGACACTCATGGTAATGTTGGTAAGGTAAAAGCCATGGGGCTCGACCTCAAGCGCAGTGACACGCCCAAAGTAGTACAGGACTTTCTCAGCGAAATCCTACTCACCACACTAACTAAAGATGAAGCAAAAGATCACGTTATCAAGGCAGTACGTGACTTTAAGATTCTGTTTGCCGAACGCCCTGCTTGGGAGAAAGGTACACCCAAGCGTGTCAACAACTTGACCATGTACACAGCCAAAGAAAAGCGTGAAGGCAAAGCCAACATGCCTGGACATGTACGTGCGGCAATGAACTGGAACAATCTCAAGAAAATGCACGGTGACAAGTATAGCATGGAAATTATGGATGGTATGAAAGTTATTGTGTGCAAACTCAAACAGAATCCATTGGGCTATACCAGTGTTGCGTATCCTACAGATGAATCGCACCTACCTAATTGGTACAAAGAACTTCCGTTTGATGCTGGCACAATGGAGTCAACCATTGTAGATCAAAAAGTTGAAAACCTACTAGGTGTGTTGAACTGGGGAATTGCCGAAGAAACTAATATCAAAACAACCATTGGTAGTTTATTCGAATGGGAAGATTAACAGCCAAAGATCTAGGTCGAGATAGTCAATATCGTTATGATACGATAGGAATGGACTTTGAAAAAAATCTTGGACTCACGGGTCGTTATTGTTATAGCCCATTTAATGATGTAACCATTGATAGATACGGAGACTGTTATGTTTGTGTTTGTCAAGCATGGTTACCGTTGCCTGTTGGCAACATTATGGATTTCAACAGTTTATCTGAAATTGTTCAAAGCCCAAAAGCACGTGAGATACAGTCATCAATCACAGATGGTAGTTATAGGTATTGTGATCATAAAACCTGTCACCTTTTGATTGATGATGGTATGCTACACGAAACACTTGATGGTGTTGATGACAGTGTAACTAGAATTGTTTTTGCTATAGACCCAAGCTGTAATCTTCGCTGTCCAAGCTGTCGCAAAGAGTTAATTTTTCTTAAAGAAGGCGAAAGTTTTGATCAAGGTATGCGAATGGTAGAACATATTGCTAACCTTATTAATAATCATCCACTGCCGCTTAGTTTTACAGTAAGCGGGGATGGAGATCCTTTTGCAAGTCATATCTATCGAAAACTATTATCTCGTATACAATCAAAAGAAACGCAGAACATAAATGTTGAAATTGATACCAACGGTATACTAGCCAAAGATCATTGGAAGTATATGAGTGGTATACACAATGTTGTAAAAAAATTTAAAATTAGTTTTGATGCAGGGTCTCCTGAAGTATATGCCATTACTCGTCGTGGGGGTTCCTGGACCAAGCTATTGGAAAGTACACGATATATAGTTGAATGGAAACGAGCTCACCAGTCATCAATGACGATTGCACTTAACTTTGTGGTACAAACTGCTAACTTCCGAGATATAGTTAAGTTTGTACAGCTAGGTGAACAGCTAGGTGTAGATTTAGTTGAGTTTCAAAAAGTTGTTGATTGGGGAACATTTGGAAAGCAGTTTGCAGAACATGCGGTCTGGCAACCAGATCACGCGAACCACGCAGAACTCGTAGAAATTTTAAACGACCCTGTGTTAGACACAGATTTGGTAGAGTTGCATAATCTTATTCACCTAAAAAAATATAAGGACTAGGACGCAATTACGGATTAAATAGTAGTAGGGAATATTATCAATAAGGGTCAGATATGAAGCTAAGTGAATTAGTTGACTTTAGAAATAGGTTGAACTCAAGCCTAAAAGTTGCTGGCATACAAACGCACATCGAAGAGCTTTGTACAGAAGTCCTTTCTGTTCATAATGATAGTGTCACTGAATCTCACAATGAATATTTGAAAAAAACTGTTCACTCTCTCAAAAATGTTATTGACGAACTAACACGAATTGAACAAACACTTGCTGACAGAAACGAACAGATTGAAGAAGACCTTACTACACTGAGCAAAAAATTCTATGCACAGAACTATGATCTAGAACTTGCATATAATACCCCACAAAGCATTAGAGAAGTTCGTAAACTTACTGTGCCAAAAGAGTCTTTTGAAACGTTGTTATTACGACTTGGCGGCTATGTAGATTGGAGATATCCTGTACTTGAATTCGGTTGTAGAGACGGAGAAATGACTCGTTATTTAGTAGCTGGTGATCCTTTGTATGTAGCAGACAACTATCAAGAATTTTTAGATAACACTATCAATCAATTTGAGGAATCATATAGGAACCGTATCCGTCCGTATCTAATACAAGACCCTACGGAAAATGCCTTAGACCCAGTACAGATTGATTTTAGTATGTTACCACAAGAACAGTTTGGTTTTGTATTCAGTTACAATTATTTTAATTATCGTAGTATACAAGGTTTTAAAGATTATCTGTCAGAGATATTTAAACTGCTACGCCCAGGCGGAGTTATGATGTTTACATATAACAATGCTGATCTACCTCAAGCGGCCGCTTACGCTGAAAATTACTTTATGAGCTATATGCCCAAAGGATTGCTAATTCCGTTGTGTCGTAGTTTAGGATTTGATATGATTGCAGATTACGATTTTTCAACTTTGAGTTGGCTTGAGATTAAGAAACCCGGTGAACTAAAAACAATCAAAGCACATCAGGCTTTGGCTAGAATCAACCGTATTGAAAGTAATTTGGTAAAGAAAGATTTGACAATCTAAATAGACTATGTTAGTCTATATATAATAACTTGAATGAAGGATTCATCGATGAAAGATTATCTATTAGATATTGTCCAGCACACATATGGGTTGGGCGGAATTGATATTGCTAAAGTTACCGGCACACAAGATTCAATGAAACTGAACAGCATCAGTGAAGATAGATCTAGTGTAGTAATTGAAGCACAATTTAAAAATGTTGTTGCAGAGTTTGTAGGTACATTTGGAATGCCCAACTTGGGTAGACTAAACACGTTGCTAGGACTTCCTGTATACAAAGAAGATGCTAAGATTACTGTAAGCACAGATCAAGGTGTTGCAACTAGTTTACACTTTGAAAACAAAGAAGGTGATTTTCAAAATGACTATCGCTTTATGGGCGAGAATGTTGTCAACACTATCGTTAAGAACTTTAAGTTTGCAAACGTTACTTGGAATGTTGACATTGTTCCTACAGTTACAAGCATTCAACGTTTGAAGTTTATGAGTCAAGCACACCCAGACGAAACTACCTTTAGTGTAAGTGTTGGTGATAGCAAGCTCAAGATTTACTTTGGTGATCCAAGTAGTCACAGTGGCGAGTTTGTGTTTGAACAAGGTGTAAGCGGTACACTTAAGAATACTTGGAGTTATCCTGTTGCATATATTAATGCAATCTTGAGTTTACCAGGCGACAAGACATTTAAGATCAGCGATGACGGCGCGGCTATGATTACTGTGGACAGTGGCCTTATCGACTACAACTATATTTTGCCAGCACAACAGAAATAATGACGGATAACTTAACTCAAAAGCAAAAAGATTATGCTGTATTCTTACCTGCTATATCTGGGTTCTATGCTACGTTCATTGGCAAACAACGCAACGAACACTATGTAGATCCTGCACGTATTCCTAGTCATATAGGATCCATGGAAGCAATGAATTGGCTTAATCCTGTTGCTGGACTTTTCCCTTATCGATGGAGTTTATATTCTGGAGGTCATGCTAATCTAGATCTTGCTAAACAAGACTGGAGTGAAGATATGGTGCGGAACCGAGATCCTGGCAGTCTTATGCTTGGAGACTCAGGAGGTTTCCAGATTGCAAAAGGACTATGGGAAGGTGATTGGAAAGCTAACTCTGGTTGTGCTAAAGCACAGAAAAAACGAGCTTCTGTGCTTGAATGGTTAGACACTATCTCCGACTACGGAATGGCACTTGATATTCCAACTTGGGTAATACATGATAAAAAGGCAAGCAAGGCCTGTCAAATTACTACACTAGATGAAGCAGTTGCGGCTACAAAATTTAACAACGAATACTTTATGACACACCGTAAAGGTAAAAACAACGGTGGTGCAAAGTTTCTAAACGTACTGCAAGGCGATAATCATACCAGTGCCGAAAATTGGTATCAAGAAATGAAAGATTTCTGTGATCCAGACAAGTATCCAGACAATCATTTTGATGGTTGGGGTATGGGTGGACAAAATATGTGTGACGTACACCTAATACTCAAGAGATTGGTTGCACTGAAATACGATGGACTATTGCAACCTGGATTACACGACTGGATGCATTTTCTTGGAACATCAAAGTTAGAATGGGCAGTACTGTTAACTGACATACAACGAGCAATTAGGCGACATGTTAATCCAGAATTTACTATTAGTTTTGATTGTGCAAGTCCGTTTCTAGCTACTGCTAACGGTCAAGTATATTTTGAAAATGTATTTGAGCATGACTCTAAATGGTCTTATAGAATGGCTCCAGCTGCCGACGACAAACGATATGCCACAGATAAAAGACTTTGGAGTGATGGCGTTATTGCTGACGGAATATATCCAAGATGGCAAAATAGTCCTATCAGTAACCAATTGTTAATGCAGGATATCTGTTATTACAAACCAGGAGATCTAAACAAAAACGGCAAAGAAGGTAAAACTAGTTGGGATAGTTTTAGCTATGCATTGCTAATGGGTCATAATGTTTGGATGCATATTACCGCTGTACAAGAAGCAAATCGGCGTTATGATGCAGGAGAACATCCTGCTATGATGTGGTACAAACGTGGTGATTATGCACAATTCAAAAACATTGTTGAGGATATTTTTGCCGCACCAACTCGTGATGCTAGTATGAAGATCATTGACAAATATGACAATTACTGGATGGATATTATCGGTACACGTGGCTTCAAAGGTAAAAAAACTAAAAATGCCAATTCTATGTTTAATAGTTTATTTACAGAGGAGTAAAAACAAATGCCAAACACAAAACGCAAAGATAAGATGAAATTGCATCTAGAAAGTCTAAAGAAGACGCATACTTTGTTAAATACAGAAGTAGATAAAATGCAGAAAAAAGGAGATGCCACTAGGGCAGGTGGTTTAAAAGTAAAAAAACTGCATTTGAAAGATGAAATTGCAAGGTTAGAGAAAGAGCTTAACCAAAACTAAATTCATCATTCTACCACGAGTAGAAGGTTGTAAGAAGTTGAATAGAAAATTTTTATATTGGTGGTTACTTAACTGCCTAACTGTTGCTTTGCTTTTTGTTCTATGGGACTTTGGTATACTTCGTTCAGTGTATACACAAGATGCTACCTACATCACATTTTTATTAACAGTATTATTAACTGGCGCAACAGCAAGCATTGGTTGGAAATACTACAAACACAAACTCAACACAAGTTACTTTGTTGAAAGCTATGTTAGTAGTATTGCTATCACTCTAGGTATGGTTGGCACAGTTATTGGGTTTATGATTATGCTGTCGGGCACATTTGGTAACATTGAACTTAACGATGTTCAAGCGGTTAAAAGATTACTTGAAGCTCTTACAACAGGATTATTTACTGCACTGAATACAACTTTAGTTGGATTAATAACCAGTTTGCATCTTAGAACCCAATTTGTATTGTTAGGTTCAACCGATGATCAAGTTTAAATCAAACCCATTAGAATTTACAGACTTTCTGTTTATTTTATTGCTTACTTTTCTGAGTTTGTTTATATTGACGCTACTGTTAATTAACCCTGTAGCTAAAAAAGCAGAAATTGTACAAAAAGCAGAATATCTAGTAATACTAGAGTGGAACAAAGAGGCTGGGTCTGATATTGATCTGTGGGTTGAAGCACCAGACGGTAAGATCGTTAGTTTTCGTAGTTCACAAGCAGGCACTATGCACCTCGACAAAGATGATATGGGCGGAAATACTGACACTTATATAAACGAAGACGGTGAGTTAACACAGGTTAAAATTAATCAAGAAGTTGTTACTATCAGGGGTAAACAACAAGGAGAATATACTGTTAACCTACACCTTTATCGACTGGTTGATGAGGTAGAGAATCTGCATCCAATTAAGGTACAGGTTATACGTTTAAATCCTTTTAGTATAGTACTTGGAAAAGAAGTTACTATGGATACGCAAGGACAAGAAATTACAGTTACACGTTTTTCAATCGTTGATAGCGATGGAGGTGTTGGTTTGTTAAACGAATTACCAAAGAAATTTATTAACAACAACATCTATTACGATTCAGTTAATCCATATTCTAATCCATATTCTCCGGAGTCTCGTTAGATCATGTTATTAGACAACATTTATCTATTGTATGCATTTATTGTTGCATTCTTTGTGCTAGGATTAATTATTATCATACGTACCAGATTAAAGGGTGCTATTTTTATCATTCCGTTAATGGTTGCAATGGTCACCAGTGCAGTGTACACATATGAATCTATATTAGGATCTCCCACAGATCGAACACTTCCAAAGGAATTTAATATACTTGCTTGGCAAGCTAACGAAAAAAAAGGAAAGATCTGGATTTGGGTAGCAGAACCAAACAAGGATACACCAATAGCATATGAAATGCCTTACCAAAAACCATTGCACAAAGAACTACACAACAAAACACAAGAAGCCAACGAATCTAAAGGTACCAAAGGCCTTAAAGGTAAATTTGTAGGCAGGAAAGACAATGATTACGGAGTACGAATTGATACATATAAATTCGTTGAGCAGAAACATATGCAAAAAGATGGTACCGAATCTGTCGTTCCACAAGAACCACCAACATCAAATCGCTTATACCAATAAAATAAAATGGTTAACATAACCATTGACCTAAATAAACATATCAAGTATACTGTATTATAAGTTCAAGAAAGGTATTGAGTATGGCAGAATACACACCTCGTAAGTTAAATCCCTTACACCCAGAACAGCAGAAAAAACTAAAGAAACGTGAAGAGTGTGATTATATGTGGGGCCGAGAAGTAGAACGTACACCAGCATACGGTATGCAAACACTATTTCTCCCTAAACCTTATTCATTTAAAATGATTAACAAGATAAGGCCAGAGCACTGCAATCATTTGTACTTTGGAGCAAACAAAGGTTTCCCAACACACAAACTATCTGCAGACGAATGGTTAAGTTGGGAATCAACTATTAGATTTTTTCTTGATGCAGGATTTTGGTGTACATTAGATATTCCAGCACATCAATGGGAAGATACACTTGAAACATGTCTAGTAGAGTATCCACGTTTTATTCTAATGGTTAGTCTTGAACTTCCTTATATCGCCCAAAGTGGTTATAATGCTTGTTTAAAACTTGACGATAAAAGCATTGAAGGCCATAATGGCGGGGTATGGGTACATGAACTACATGAACTTAGAGATCGAACTAAGTTCACTAGGTGGGATGATTATCGTAACGACAAAACAGGCAATTTTAAAATGCCACAAGCGGAGAACAAATGATGACAATCGTTCAAATGGAGAGAGAAGCTATTGATAAAGCAATAAAAGACTCTTCTAAAATGATTTGGGTAACCTTCCGCAAAGAAGGCTTACACAAATATCCAGCGGCGCTGGATGACCCTAAACTAGCAACTGGTAAAGCAGATGATGTAAGTTTCCTAGGATACATTCATCGTCATATCTTTCACTTTAAGGTTGCTATCCAAGTATTTCATGACGATAGAGATATTGAGTTTATTCAGTTTAAACGTTGGTGTGAACAACTTTACAACGACGGTTTACTTGAACTTGACTTCAAAAGTTGTGAAATGATTGCTGATGATCTCTATGTAAAAATTGCGTCTAGATATCCCGGGCGTAGTGTTCGTATTGAAGTCAGTGAAGATGGCGAAAACGGTTGTGAAGTTGCATATAATTAACTTGACATACCAGCCAGTTACGTTTATACTATCAAAACTTAAAACCCCTAGTATAAGGAATACTAAAAATGAAGAACCAAGATGTCGTAAAGATCTTCGACGACCTGGATTCGTACCGAAAGTTTTGTGTCCAGTTTGGTCGTGTATATGACGAAAAGGCGTTGTATAACATCAAGGACGAAAACTGGATTGATTACGAAGCTTTTAAGGAAGGCAAGCGCATTCGTAATCATTGGAACTTTGCTCGTTCTCAAATGAACAAGCAAAATAATAATTTTAAGCGCAACAATAACAAGAACCGATATCACACAAAGAGGAAAAATGCGTAAATTATTTTATATGGGGCTTGAACCCTACGAAGGACGATACACACTACAACTTCAGGAATGGAGTGAACGTGTATTTAAACAACGTGGCTTAGATTATGTTGTGGTTGCTGGAGAAACCATTGATAACACTAAAGCTATTAGTGTAGGTCAGGTTCTAGACGCACACGGTCGTTCATACTATAGTATGAGTCAATTAATGAATCTAGTACAGATGATGCGTAGTGGTGAAGTAACAGGAGAAGATGTTGTATTTTTTGAAGATATGTTTCAACCTGGTATGGAATCACTACCTTACATCATGTGTCAGATACCAGCAGAGCAACGACCTAAGATTTTTCTACGTTGTTTAGCACAAGCAATTGACCCAGATGACTTTGTTCATGTATGGGGTATGAGCAAGTGGATGAGTTTGTATGAACAGATGTGCAATGAAATTCCAAATGTTCATATCCTAGCAACCAACGAAGAAATGGTTGCACATATGCGTATTGCAAACTGGTCAGCTCCTATTTACAATATCTCAGGATTGAGCTTTGGTAAAGAAGAAGTGCAAGAACGTGTAAACAACAAAATTAAACCGTGGAATGAACGTAGCAATAGAGTTTACTTTGCGGCAAGATTTGATCAAGAAAAACAGCCAAATTTTTATATGGATCTAATTGAACAAGCACTGCATCGAGATCATAGTCTTGAGTTTGCAGTTTTTAGTGGAGGTCCGTTGCGTAGCAACAATGAAAAGTATCTTGACCGTGCTCGTAAGTTAAGCACTACCGGTAAATTAAAAATTTATAAAGATCTAAGCAAAGATCAATACTACAACCTAGTCAATGACAGCAAAGTTATTTTTAATTGTGCATTGCAAGATTGGGTAAGCAATACTGTTAGCGAAGCAGATGCACTAGGATGTAATGTTGTATATCCTGCATATCGTAGTTTTCCTGAGACCTTTGCTAACGACCACACTCGTATGTATGCACCATGGAGTTTGGATGATGCTGTTGACAAGGTGCTTGAAGGACTCAAAGCACCAAGTCCTAACATGGGCAAGATCAGTGACTGGAACAATGGTACTATCGATCGTATGATTGATATTATGCAAGGCAACGGTGAACAATGGTCTCGCAGTGGTAATCGTTATAGAGATCATGTATCGGAGACAAAATACTAATGGAAAATAAGGTACTTGTCACCGGAAGCGATGGCTTTATAGGTAGTCATGTTTCTCGTGCTTTTTTTAAAGCCGATTGGTATGTGTGTGGACTTGACAACAAACAGGTTAGCGCCAATGCTAGAAGTTTTAATCAAGAGTTTCTACGTGCAGATTACGGTGATATAAAAGTTATATCAAAGTATCTTGAACAAGTTAGGCCTCGTGTTATTGTACATTGTGCTGGGACCAGTTTAGTCGGTCCCAGCATGATGAACCCAAGCGAATATTATCAGAACAATGTTCGCAAAACTATTGATTTATTTGATACTGTACTTGACGTAATGGAAGGTGATCTTCCAACGATTCTTTTTAGTAGCAGTGCAAGTGTCTACGGAAACGCAGAAACGTATCCTATTACAGAAACGGATACATTAGATCCAATGAGTCCATATGGTAGATCAAAGCTAATCATTGAAAATCTGTTAAAAGACTATCATCATGCATACGGTCTCAAGAGTGTATGCTTTAGATATTTTAATGCGGCTGGTGCAACACCCGAAGATGGGCTAGGGCAACCAATGGATGCTACACATATATTGGCTAGAATTATTAGTGCAAAAATAAAAGGCAACTGGTTTACTCTATATGGCAACGACTACAATACTGATGATGGAACTTGTATAAGAGATTATGTACATGTTAGAGACATAGCAGATGCCCATGTTAAGGCTGTTGTTAATCATTCAGTTACTGAAGCTGAAGTGTTTAACTTAGGTACTAACACAGGATTTAGTAATCAAGAAATTATTGATCATGTTGACTCAACATACAACGGTTTAGATTATGAAGTTGGTGAAAGACGTGCAGGTGATCCTGATCGTCTAATTGCTGATTGTAGTCGAGCAAGGTCAGTACTAAACTGGGAACCCAAGGATAGTAGTTTAGAACAAATTGTAAAAGATGTATGGAATTGGTATAGTGAGCTTTCAAGCAATAAAGAAATTTGAAACAGAACTAGCACAACTAACTGGTGCTACGTTTGCAATCATGACAGATTGTTGTACCAATGCTCTTGAACTTTGCTTTCGTTATGACCAAGTTAAAAAAGTAAGATTTACTTGCTATACCTATCTAAGTATCTATCAACTGTTGCATAGACTGAAGATTGATTACGATCTTGAAGATGAAACGTGGATAGGTGAATATCCTTTTACAGGCACACGCATCTGGGATAGTGCCAGAATGTTTGGAGAGAACATATACAGACCTGGACAACTACAATGCTTGAGCTTTGGTTTTGACAAACCTTTGTATCTTGGTTGGGGCGGTGCTATTCTAACTGATGATGAGAAGTTTTATGAAACTGTGATCCGACAACGTTATGACGGACGCAACCTAGAAGTTGCTCCTTGGGAAAGTGAACCATTACCAGCTATTGCATATCATATGCGCCCAACACCAGAACTAGCAGAATTTGGATTACAGAAACTTAGACTAAAGGATTACCGACCTGGTACCGCATTTAAACAGTACCCAGACGGAAGAAAAATTAAATGGAAACTTGACAAGCTGTCTAAATAGTGTTACACTACAGTAGTGTAATAGACATCCTCGTCTATAACTCGGAGAAATAAATGACAAAAAGTTTAGAAATTAAAAAACGTCTCGATGACGCTGACATTCGTTATTGGGCCGGAGACAACATCAGCGAAGTATTACAAGATGGCGACAAAGACGCACTGATAGAAGAACTTACACCTAAGTTTGAAGCAGTTTTGGATAGTCTTGTAATTGATAGACACAACGATCCAAACTCGCAAGATACTGGACGTCGACTTGCAAAAATGTATATCAATGAAATTATGAGTGGTCGATACAATCCTCGACCAAATGCTACTGCATTTCCCAATCATACAAATGATAGATATAATGGCATGCTGGTTGTACGAAGTGAACTAAACAGTGTGTGTAGTCATCATCATCAACCTGTTGCCGGAGTAGCATATATTGGTATTATCGCCGCAGACACATTGATTGGACTCAGCAAATATACACGATTAGCGCAATGGTGTGCAAGACGTGGCACACTACAAGAAGAACTTGCAATGGATATTGCTCGTGAAATTGTTCGAGCCACAGGCAGTGAAGATGTTGGTGTCTATGTACAAGCAACACACGGTTGCTGTGAAAACAGAGGCATCATGGCATCTAGTAGTTTAACACAGACCACTGTGCTTAAAGGTGCATTCCACAATGACCCTGCTACTAAGAAAGAATTCATGGACAATATTAAACTACAGCAAGGGTTTGCTCATGCTCGCTAGTCTATTTGACAAACTAGGACGTAGACGTATTATCTATGATAGGCTTGACAATGAGCCTTATCTAGAACGCTACTATCTGTTTCTTAAAGATAGAAATCGTTTCCCGTTTAATGTATTCCTACACAAGTTTTTAAAAGGAGACCCTGATGATCTACATGACCATCCGTGGCCCTACGCCACACTGATACTAAGTGGCGGCTATTGGGAAGTGGTTCCTGAAGATGAGTCGTTGCCGCGCAAGGCTGACGGGTCTCTAGTAACCAAGCGGATTTGGCGTGGACCTGGCCACTTCAGACTATGCCCTCCCAATAGCTACCACCGTGTAGAACTAGAACCCAATGTAACTTGTTGGACACTGTTTATGCCAGGACCTCAGCGTCGAGACTGGGGTTTTGATGTAAATGGTGTATGGATGCAATTTGAAAAATATTTTACATGGAGGCTCAATAAATGAATAAACGTTATTTGAGTGATGCAGACATCAGAGAAGCAATCACTAAAATTATTATAGCAATGTACAAACACAATTGGCGGCCTGATTATATTGTTGGTATTACTCGTGGAGGTTTATATCCTGCTGTATTAATGAGTCATTTATTAGATATCAAAATGAACACACT
>Ga0222715_10001337_pt1 | contig 23672 bp, 19 predicted proteins | sample C33_9DmetaG_FD_165056 | JGI IMG/M metagenome (GOLD analysis project Ga0222715, IMG submission 165056) | Estuarine water microbial communities from San Francisco Bay, California, United States - C33_9D | ecosystem: Environmental > Aquatic > Marine > Unclassified | place: USA: California...
CTCTGCTGAAAGAATATCGAAAACATGAAGTGAGTTTTCATTGGGTTAAGGGCCATAACAATCATCCGCAAAATGAGCGATGCGATCGTTTAGCCGTAGAAGCCTCTCACTCAAATCAATTAAAGGCAGATATTGGCTATACCGAAAGTTAATCCCTGAAGTGAAAGCCCTTATATTTGCAACACCAAACTTTAAATCATGTCGAAACTCTTAGTAGTAGGGACCATGGCCTACGATGCCATTGAAACCCCTTTCGGTAAGACAGAAAAAACTCTTGGCGGTTCAGCATCTTATATTGCGCTTGCTGCCTCGCATTTTGATATAGAAATAGGGATCGTTTCAGTAGTTGGAGATGACTTCGAGCAGAAACACCTCGATTTAATGACCGATCGTCAAGTAGATCTTTCAGGAGTAGAGATTGTAAAAGGCGGTAAAACGTTCTTCTGGTCAGGACGCTATCACAACGACATGAATACTCGTGACACCTTAGTCACTGATTTAAATACGCTTGCTGATTTTTCTCCGGTGGTACCCGAGAGCTTTCAAGAGGCAGAGATTCTTTTATTGGGAAATCTGCATCCTGCTATTCAGATCAGTGTGCTTGATCAAATGAAGAAACGTCCCAATCTAGTGATTCTAGATACCATGAATTATTGGATCGAGAATACTCCGGGACAACTCGAAACCGTTTTAGGACGAATCGATGTTTTAGCCATTAACGACGAGGAGGCGCGTCAATTATCAGGAGAATATTCACTAGTTAAAGCTGCAGAAGCTATTCTAGCTAAGGGTCCTAAATATGTGATCATTAAAAAGGGGGAACACGGAGCGCTTTTATTTCAGAAAGATCAGGTGTTCTTTGCTCCTGCGCTTCCGCTTGAAGAAGTATTTGATCCGACTGGAGCAGGAGACACCTTCGCTGGTGGATTAGCCGGATATATCGCCGCTTCAAGACACATCTCTTTTGACCGATTAAAAAATGCGCTGATTCATGGTGCAAATCTTGCTTCATTCTGCGTTGAAAAACTAGGAACTGAGCGTATGGAGACCTTAACCAGCGAAGAAGCGAAGAAACGTCTTCAAAGCTTTAAAGACCTAACTCACTTTACTGTAGAACTTGACTAACCCTCATTATGAGTGACGCCATCAAACACGAATGCGGAATTGCCCTTGTAAGATTACTTAAACCGCTTAGCTATTATCAAGAAAAATACGGCACTCCTTTCTATGGGATAAGCAAAATGTATTTGATGATGGAGAAGCAGCACAATCGAGGACAAGATGGTGCTGGCCTTGCTGCAATCAAGTTTGATATGAAACCTGGGGAACGCTACATCGCACGTGTTCGATCAGCAGAGAAACAACCGATACAAGATATTTTTGACCAGATCAATGGTCGCATTGAAAGCGAGTTAGAAAAAGCAGGAGAACAGGTAAAAGACTTAGACTATTTAAAGAAGAATGTTCCCTACCTCGGAGAATTAATGTTAGGCCATGTTCGTTACGGGACCTTCGGTAAAAACAGTATTGAAAGCGTCCATCCATTTCTACGTCAGAACAATTGGATGCACCGCAATTTAATTGTTGCAGGAAATTTCAACATGACCAATGTTCAAGAACTCTTTGAAGAATTAGTTCAAATTGGGCAGCATCCGAAAGCCATGGCAGATACAGTCACGGTTATGGAACGTATTGGTCATTTCTTAGATGACGCCGTAGCGAAACACTATAAAGAGGCAAAAAAAGAAGGCTATGACAAACATGCGGCTTCTGAGATCATCGCACAACGATTAGATGTTGCCAGAATCCTAAGAAAATCTGCAAAAAATTGGGACGGAGGATACGCAATGGCAGGTCTTATCGGTCACGGAGATGCCTTTGTTCTAAGAGACCCAGCGGGGATACGTCCCGCTTATAAATACGCAGATGACGAAATCGTGGTGGTAGCCTCAGAGCGTCCAGCCATACAAACCGTATTTAATGTTCCTTTCGAATCAATCACAGAAATTGAGCCAGGGGAAGCTTTAATCATAAAAAAATCAGGGGAGCATTTTACCTCTCAAATTCTTGAACCCCTAGAAAAGAAGGCTTGTTCTTTTGAACGAATCTATTTCTCAAGAGGAAGCGACAAAGAAATCTACCAAGAACGAAAGGCCTTAGGTCGTTACGTTTTTCCTGAGGTATTAAAAGCAATCGATGGAGATATCCAGAATTCTGTATTCTCTTACATCCCAAATACGGCTGAGATTTCGTTTATGGGACTTATAGGAGAGGCTCAAACTCATATGAATCGATTAAAACAGGAACAGATCTTGTCGAGAAAGACACGAATGAGTGAGGAAGAATTGAATGAAATTCTCAATGTAAGACCTAGAATAGAAAAGGTTGCTATCAAAGATGCAAAGCTCAGAACTTTCATTACACAGGATAGTAGTCGTGACGACTTAGTAGCTCACGTTTACGATATCTCTTACGGTTCGGTAAAAGAAACCGATCATCTAGTCATCATTGATGACAGTATTGTTAGAGGCACCACGCTTAAGAAGTCGATACTTAGAATGCTTGACCGCCTGCATCCTAAAAAGATTGTCGTCGTTTCTTCGGCCCCACAAATACGTTACCCTGACTGCTACGGTATCGATATGGCCCGATTAGAAGACTTTATTGCCTTTAGAGCGGCAGTTGCACTTCATAAAGACCGAGGTACAGAATCGATTCTCGATAACATCTACAAAGACTGCCTGTCAAGTGCCAAGCTAGATAAGAAGGATATCGTAAATCATGTACAAAGGCTTTACGAACCGTTTACAGACGAAGAAGTTTCAAAGAAAATCGCTGAACTACTCATTCCTGAAGGTATGGGGGCTCCTGTTGAAATTATCTTTCAAAAAATCGAAGAGCTTCACAAAGCCTGTCCTAAAAACAAAGGGGATTGGTATTTTACCGGAAATTACCCAACACCCGGCGGAAATAAAGTAGTCAACCGCGCCTTCATCAATTTCTACGAAGGAAAGCGCGAAAGAGCCTATTAATGAAAAACGCCCTCCAAGGAGGGCGTTTTTAGTTCTAGAAATTGACGCAATAATTAAGCTTTCTTGTCAACAGCAGCACTCCAATAAAGAGAAGCTACTTTCTCCCAATTAATTACATTGAAGAACGCTTCGATATAATCAGGGCGTCTGTTTTGATAGTTGAGGTAATAAGCGTGCTCCCAAACATCTAAGCCGAGGATAGGAGTTCCTTCACAATTCACCCCTGGCATCAATGGATTATCTTGATTAGGAGTTGAACAAACCTCTAGTTTTCCCTCCTTGTTTACACATAACCAAGCCCATCCAGATCCGAATTGAGTAGCTGCAGCAGCTGAAAAAGCATCTTTGAAAGCCTCAAACGATCCGAAGGCATCGTTGATTGCCGAAGCTAATTCTCCCTCTGGTGTACCCCCACCGTTAGGCGACATAACTTCCCAAAAAAGGTTGTGGTTAAAATATCCGCCTCCGTTGTTACGAAGACCTCCGTTGCTCATGTCTAAACCTCGTAAAATTTCTACAATAGACTTACCCTCTAAATCAGTTCCAGCAACTGCTGCATTTAATTTAGCGGTATATCCAGCATGGTGCTTTCCATGGTGAATTTGCATTGTCTTTGTGTCAATGTGCGGTTCAAGTGCGTCGTGAGCGTAAGGTAATTCTGGTAGTTCAAAAGCCATAGCAATCTCATTTTAAATTAATACCACTACGAATATACGCCGAAGTTGTTTAATTTGCATATAGCCCATGTTAGCTCAGTCTTCATTCCTTTTTTACAACGCTGCTGCAGGTTCAGGTAAGACCTACACGCTGTCAAAAACCTACCTCAAAAAGTTATTTGAGTCTAGGGATCAACGACCCTTTCGTAAGTTATTAGCCATCACCTTCACAAATAAAGCAGTGGCTGAGATGAAGGATCGAATCTTACAGAGTCTTTGGTATTTTTCTGATCCTTCACTGAAAAAGGATAGCACCAAAGAACAGCTTCTTAAAGACCTAAGCGAAGAACTCAATCAGAGCGAATCCCTTGTTAGAAAAAAGTCTCAATCTATCCTCGGTGAGATACTACATAATTATTCGAATTTTGAGTTGACCACCATTGACACATTCACCCACCGAATCATTCGAAGTTTCGCGCTAGATCTTGATTTAAACCCAGGGTTTGAGGTAACCTTAGACCCAGAAGAAAATTTAAAGGAAGCTATAGAATTACTAATCGAAGGGGTAGAGAAGGCTTCTGCTATTGAAGAGATTCTGCTTCAACTCATTCGTGAAAAGATCGCAGAGGGTAAGAGCTGGGACATAGGCTATACCCTTCTAAACGCTAGTAAAGATGTTCTCCTTAAAGAGGGCAATACGGCGATTTTTGAAAAAAATCCTATCAATCAGTCTGAAATTCAACCTTTGAGAAAGGAGTTGTCATCAAAAATCGAAGTTCATAAAAAAGCGGTTCAAGAAAAGGCTCAAGAGTTGCTTGGGCTCATTTTGAGTGATCAGGAAGGGGAACCTTACAGAAAAACCATTATAGATCATCTTAAAACAATGACCGAAGGTTCGCTAGAGGCAACCAAACTCTACAATGATACCAATACTAAAGCGTTGAGTAATGGTACGGCTACCTTGAAGAATAAAGACTTTGACGCTCAAGTTCTACAGGTATTAGAACGGGAATATCCCAATCTTCAGAACAAACTCTTTGAACTAAAGCGCCTACAACTTATCGATGCGCAAGTAGGTCCTTATGCGCTTCTAAAAGAAATATCAGAGTTATACCAATCGGTATTAAATGAGCGAAAGCTACTTCCGATAGCCGAATTTAACCGATTGATTAGCAATGCGATAGCCGACCAGTCTGCTCCCTACATCTATGAACGCCTAGGGGAACGCTATGAGTCATTTTTTATAGATGAATTTCAAGATACCTCTCGCCTGCAATGGAACAACCTTCAACCCTTGTTATCATTAGCCGCCGAAAATGCCTACGAAGAAGACCGAGGATTGGTTTTTATCGTTGGGGATGCCAAACAAGCCATTTATCGATGGCGGGGTGGAGCTGTTGGTCAATTCTTAGATATTGCACAATCAAGAAATAACCCTTTCAGCGTACCGGCTGAGGTAATCAACTTGTCGACCAACTTTCGCAGTTCAGGCGCGATTATACAGTTCAACAATTATTTGTTTACAGCAATTTCAGAACGATTGCTATTGAACGAACATCAGACGCTTTATCGAGAAACATCCGCCCAAGAAACACCAGGAAATAAGACAGGAAAAGGGCTCGTTTCTATCCGATTCAATGAAAAGGGGGATTCGAAATCATTAGATAATCTCGAAGGCTTGTTTGATGATATTCAATACTGCCTTAATAAAGGCTACCATTACAAAGACTTTGCGATTCTCGTATCTACTCACAAGGAGGGTATAAAGGTCGTCGAATATTTGAGCGCTCAGGAACCCCCCATCCCTTTTGTTTCGGCAGATGTTTTAAAATTAGGAGCAAATTCTGCCGTACAAGCCCTAGTTGCGGCTATGCGTTATTTTGTAGACACAAAAAATGGTGACGCTGCCTTCGATCTAGCTCGATTCATCGAAAGAGAAACGAACGATAAACATCAAGCGTTAAAAGAAGCTTTGCAAGGATTTGATCAATCGAAAAGTTTTGAGAACTATTTACGTGCACATGGGGTTAAAATTGAAGAACTAAAAACAGCCACTGCACACGCCTTTTGTTCGACCCTTGCCACTGCGCTAACCATGACAAAGGAGGACACAGCCTATGTAAGTGCCTTTCTAGAAGAACTCTATGCTCTTCAACTAAAATCAATTACGACACTTTCTGGCACCCTCGAATATTGGGATAAAATAAGTGACAAATCGCTCCAGCTACCCGAACACTTAAATGCGGTACAAATCGTCACTATTCACAAATCTAAAGGACTTGAATTTGAGGTAGTGTTCTTTCCATTTGCTTGGCAACGCAGGGGCAAACTCAATCAACCACAAGCTTGGCTAGACGTATCAGATGCCACAGGACGGGAGAAGATGCTTTTACCACTAAAAAAGGAGTTAACTCCAATCAGAGAAGACGCTGATCAGGCTTATCAGTTAGAAGAAGCGGAGTCGCTACTCGACGAAATCAACATGCTTTATGTAGCTCTTACAAGGGCCGAAAAAGGACTGTTTATTTATACCGAACCCGACGATTCATCAGATGCAATGAAGTTTTCTAATCTTTTTGCGGATAGTCTTGAGCGCCACTATCCGAAATTTGAACGAGAAATGCCTTATTTCGTCACTGGCGAGTTAGAAGAAAAAAACAACACTGACCAGGGCATTGATAAGTCAATGGTATTAAATTTTCAACCCTTCAGCCTCGTTCGAGAAGGCCTTGTTAAAGTAGTTTCCCAGATTTCAGAAAGGGAAGAGCAACGATTGGGCAACGCATTTCACTGCTTCATGGAAGAAGTGCATACCAAAGAGGATCTCATTAATCTGAACTCAACACCATCTTGGAAGATCCCCGATGACCTTAGAGAATGGTGCTTCAAAAATGCTAAAAACCTTCTTAATCACGAGCAGTTATCAGCTTATTATCTGTCGGGTTTAAATGCAAAAAACGAAGGTGTTTTAATAGATGACCAGGGCAACGTGTCTATCCCAGATCGCGTAGTATTTGAAGTGAATAGCTGCACCATTATCGACTACAAGACTGGGAAGAAAAAGGACGAACACCGAAAGCAGCTCGACCAGTATGAATCCCTGATTTCTGAGATTATTAATGCGGGCGAGAATTATTCATTCAAGAAAATCATTGTCTATCTTAGAAGTTCGGCTGAAGACCTAGAAATTATTCAATTCTGATTAAACTATTTCATTGCTATGTATACCGAATCGTTTAGAAATCAACTCACCACTACCCTTGAAGAACTTAAAGCAGAAGGGTTATTCAAATCTGAGCGTATTATCGCCTCCCCTCAAGGAGCCGAAATCACTTTAGAAAACGGAGACAAGGTGCTTAATTTTTGTGCTAATAATTACCTGGGGCTGTCTGCGCATCCAGAAGTAATTCAGGCTGCCAAAGACAGTTTAGATTCTCACGGATTTGGGATGTCCTCCGTTCGTTTTATTTGCGGCACCCAGGATATTCACAAACAACTCGAGTCAGAGATTGCTAAATTCTACCATACCGAGGACACCATTCTTTACGCAGCTGCTTTTGATGCGAATGGAGGGTTATTCGAGCCGCTATTAGGACCCGAAGATGCCATCATTTCTGATAGCCTTAATCACGCATCTATTATCGATGGTATTCGACTTTGTAAAGCCATGCGCTATCGATACGAGAATAATAATATGGAGGATCTCGAAGCAAAATTGAAAGAAGCCACCGAGGCTGGAGCTCGAAACCTTCTCATTATGACCGACGGGGTTTTCTCTATGGATGGTTTGGTTGCTCCGCTTGACAAGCTCTGTGATCTTGCAGAAAAATACGGGGCTCTAGTCGCGATAGACGAATGCCACTCTGCTGGTTTTATCGGTCACTCAGGGCTGGGAACTCCCGAAGCCAAAAACGTCTTGGGTCGAGTAGATATTATTACCGGAACCTTAGGCAAGGCGCTAGGTGGAGCTATGGGCGGATACACCACAGGTAAAAAAGAGGTCATCGAAATTCTTCGTCAACGCTCCAGACCCTATTTATTCTCAAACTCTCTTGCACCTGCAATTGTAGGTGCCTCAATTAAGGTATTTGAATTACTTCGAAAAGACACTTCTCTAAGAGATCAATTAGCCGACAACACTGCTTATTTCAAAAAGGGAATTAGAGAGGCTGGATTTGATTTTATCGATGGAGAATCTGCCATCGTGCCCATTATGCTTTATGATGCGGTTAAAGCACAAGAAATGGCTACCAAATTACTAGAAGAAGGAATTTATGTAATTGGATTTTTCTTTCCTGTAGTTCCCAAAGGCAAGGCTAGAATTCGCGTGCAACTATCGGCTGCTCACACCAAAGAGCACCTAGACCAAGCGATCGCCGCATTTGTCAAGGTAGGTAAAGAACTAAAGGTCATTTAATGCGTATTCGAGCTGGTATTTGGTTATTCGTTCTTTTGGGCTGGGTAGTACATTTAGATTTGCACGCTCAAGAGATTAATCAACGAAGGTGGGAACTAGGCTTTGGAGTTCTTGGCTTAAATAGTTATGCGGCTGGTCGTGCCGGACAGTTCTCCTCTTTCAGACCCGCTTTAACCGAAGACGGATCAGAGACCGGGTCACTGCGAAGCGGGGGATTTCTCGATGGGCTTTATAATCTTTCACAGGCCAATTTAAGCGGCTCAGTTCCGGCTTACATTCAAATCGGATATCGAATTGGTGATCTCTCAGAAGAAAAACACACCCTCGGTCTTAGAATCGGTTCTTCCAAATTAACTCAGTACGGAGATCAAGAAATTTCTACGGTAAGATTCAATTCTTTGGAAGGCCGATTAGAAAGTGTTCTTGTTCGATACTCTTTGATTCAATTACACTCAACCATTGGTCTAGGGTTCGCTTCGTTAGAAGAAGATTCTTCTTCGCAAGCGTTAATTGGGGCGGGATTGCGCGTCAAATTAGGCCCCAATGTTTCGTTAAATATCGCAACCGACTATCACACTGCCTTAAGTCAAAACTTTTTCGATTACTTCTCTCACAGTTTGGGAGTTTCGTTTGCCTTAAAGGGAGGTGATAGAGACAAGGATGGAGTATGGGACGCGTACGATCAATGCCCAGATACACCGGGGCTTAAAAAATTTATGGGATGCCCTGATACTGATAAAGACGGTACCGAAGATCGATTTGACAAATGTGTTGACCTGCCAGGTCCTGAGGCACTCAACGGATGCCCAGATACTGATGAAGATGGCATTTCAGACCCTATCGACAGATGCCCCGAAGTTTTCGGAAAACCAGAATTGGGAGGATGTCCTGATAGTGATAACGACGGGATCAAAGATTCAGAAGACGAATGCCCAGACCAGTACGGGCCACTTAAAAATAAAGGATGTCCGATAGCTGATAGAGATAATGATACCATCGCTGATAGTGAAGATCAGTGTCCAGACATTGCCGGAACGGTAGCCAACAAAGGGTGTCCAGAACCAAAAATTCCCGAGAAAGTAGACATCAATGAACTGGCCAAAACCTTAGGTTTTGCAAAAGGAGGATTTGTATTTATCACTGAATCTAATGAGGTGTTGAGAAGGATTGTTCAGTACATGTTTGAACATCCTATCGAAAGCTATGACCTAGTAGGGTTTACTGATTCGGTTGGTCCAGACGATGTGAATCTAGAGCTTTCGAAAAATCGAGCAAAGCGGTTACACGACTACTTAATCTCTCGAGGCATTCACCCCTCAAGATTAACTTACGAAGGAAAGGGAGAGCTGCCCGAAGACCCTGCGCTAATTGGAGTAGAACCACATCCGCACCGACGGGTAGAAATACGCATAAGAAGACCGAATGACTAGTCAGAAAGGCTTCATAGATTTAATCATCACCAAACTTCAAGAAGAACGATCTTTAGATCACTATCTTTTTGTTCTTCCTAATATCCGGAGTGCTCAAGCATTGTATAGAGCGATTGGTCGAATCAATAAGTCCCCTGGTTTTGCCCCCGAAACAATTACTATTGACCAGTTGTTTTCAAAAATTGCAGGTCTCAGATATGCTGACCCTTCGCATCAATTATTAACACTCTTCAGTGTTTATAAAGAAGTTGCGGGTTATAAAGATCCATTTCACAAGTTCTCTGCAATGGGGAGCGCTCTACTAAGCGACTTTAATGAGGTCGATCAAGGATTAATCCATTCTGAAGAGCTCTTTCGCAGCCTCAAACAAATGGGTGAAATGGATGCTCAATTCGCCGAAGAAAAGCGTTCAGAATTAATCAAGAATCATCTAAAACGGATCGAACTGATTGAAAAAGTCTACCCAATATTCAAGCAAAGGCTATTAGAAACACGCCAAGGATATCAAGGACTTGTGTACCAAAAGGCGGCAGAAAATGTAAGTCAATACCTAGAAAAGACCTTCAAGCCACATGTATTTATCGGCTTTAATGCTTTTTCAAAGGCAGAACAGACGGTAGTGGCTAAACTACTTCAATCTGAAGATCCCGGTTTTATGTTCTGGGATATTGATTGGGATTTATTGCAGAATGAACAGCATGAGGCAAGTCATTTCCTTAGGCAATATCGAAAAGAATGGAGTTTTCTCGATAGGCAGCCCCTCCCTTCAGTATTTAAAGAAAATAATGAGCTTCTTCGTAAAGAGCGCGGCATCGAAATCATAGAATGCCCCGGAGTTTTGGCGCAATGCCACGCGATGGCACAAATTCTCAATAGTTTAGAATCTTACGATAACACAGCTGTGGTGCTTGCAGACGAATCTCTATTACCTGCCGTTATCGCTCATCTTCCTGAAGATACCAGCAAAGGATCGATCAACATCACTATGGGGGAGGCTATTATTTATACCCAAGGGGCTTCTCTAGTACGTCAATATCTAGCGCTCATAAAAGTAGCTCTACAGAAGTCCGGAGTCGTACCCACCCGATTGTTACTTCCCTTGCTTAACCATCCATTATTAGAAATAGAAAAGAGACCTGAAGAAAGTAGAAAAAGTACTGTTGAATTATCCAGCTACTCACACCTGCCCTTCTTTAATCTAGAAGATAACAACCGAAAGTTAAGTAGCCTACTTATCGAATTCATCGATCATCTTGCGTGTGCCGAAGCCAATCTTTTAAAGCAAGCGGTTTCTAAGGCCATTGAACTTCAAGCCGCTTACCTCAGCAGCGATTTCAGTCTAGAAAGCTTTGAAGAATTGGTATTCTCTCAAATAAGGACAGGAAACTTTTCATATAAAGGAGATCCTAATAGTGGGCTTCAAATCATGGGGATTCTCGAGACCAGAAACCTCTCCTTTGACAGGGTTATTGTCTTATCGCTCAATGAAGGAATCATTCCGAAGGGCAAGAACGATGCCTCTCTCATTCCACATGAAATGAAACGGGCGTTCGCACTACCGACTTACAAAGAAAAGGACGCCATTTACACTTATTACTTCTATCGTCTTTTACAGAAATCGTCGAAGGCCTATTTAACCTTTAACGGTCAACAAGGCGCCTTCGAAACCAAAGAAAAAAGCAGACTGATCTATCAATTAGAGACACATTCTGTTTTAAGAAAATCTATTATATACCAATCGTTATATTTTAAACAGTCCTTTCAAAAAATTACAGAGGACCAAATCAAAAAAGACGCGGCTTTCAAAGAAAGTTTACTCGCCCTTGGACATTACGGGTTCTCGCCCAGTAGTCTAAGTCGCTCGATTGCAGACCCCTTAGATTTTTACAAAAAATATTTGCTTCAGATTAGCTCCTACGATGAGCTCTCTGAGATGATGCCGTTAAACATCTTCGGAAACATCATTCATCACACCTTAGAGTCCCTATATAAGAGTCTCGAGAAGCCCATATTAACCACTGATATCATTCGTCAATTGTATCCCAAAGTGGCGACTTTTACTGCAAATGCTTACACGAAAGAAAAGATGGTTTATGACCGAGAAAAAGGACGGGGCTATTTGACCTATGAGGTTATAAAAGATTACGTGACCAAAACCCTAGAAGCTGATGCCGCACTTTGTAATAACCAAGGAGATATCGAATTAGTTCTTTTAGAAGAGAAACTAGAAGTAACGCTAAACTTAACAGAGATTAGTCCTAAACCCTTCAAGATTAGAGGTCTCGTTGATCGTGTTGATCGCATCAATAACACCCTTCGAATTGTAGACTACAAAACCGGTTCAGTCACCCCCTCTGAGTTAAAAATCGAAACGATCAGCGAGGTATTTACCAATCACAAAAAAGGAAAGGCCCTCCAGCTGCTGTGTTACGCCTTATTCCTGTACCGAAGTGAAAAATGGAATATCGTCTACGGCGAGGAGGTGTCTGCATACGTCTTTAGTACACAGAGTCAAACCTACCTTCCCCTTATCGAGGGAAAGAAGCCTATGAGCATTACTCCAGATAAAATTAAGGAGTTCGAAGAGCTATTGAAGCAGTATATCAGGTCCCTTTTTGAAGGAGACTACTTTTCACTTGATAAACCCGAGTAGTTTCCACTTTGGACCACCGCTTCTAATTTTTTAGAAATCAGATCAAGTCCTAAGTTTCCGATAGAACCTAAATGAGTGTGAGCGGCCTCTTTATTAGGCACATAGTTATTGGTCGCTATGTCTTCTGCCATCTTTTTATAAGCGTCTCTAAACGGCATCCCAGCACTTACCATACTGTTTAAAGTGTCAACACTCCATAAATAGGTGTACTTCTCCTGCTCTAGTAAAGCCTTTGATGGGGTCATTTTCGAAAGTGAAAAAGAAAAAATGCCGAGCAGCTCCTCAATAGTTAAAAAACTGTCCATTAACATGGGTTTGGTCAATTGAAGATCTCTGTGATAGCCTGTCGGCAAATTCGCTAGTATGGTTGAGATCTGTACAGACACCCCTTGTAAGGCGTTCCCCTTGGCGCGAATGAGTTCAAACACGTCCGGGTTTTTCTTGTGAGGCATGATACTACTCCCTGTTGTGATTTGGTCCTCAAAAGAAAGAAAACCAAAATCCTGGCCCATATACAAGCAGATGTCTCCGGCTAATTTGCTTAGCGTAGCACCCAATTGAGCAATGGCATTGATGGCTATTCTCTCTATTCGACCTCGAAGCATTTGAGAAGCAATCGAATTTACCTTAACTACCTCAAAACCAATAAGTTCAGTCGTTAAAAGACGATCAATACCGAAGTTTGAACCATATCCCGCTGCTGAACCTAGGGGATTTTGATTCGAGACCACTGCGGCTGCCTTAAGGGCTACGATATCGTCACATAGCGTTTCCGCATAAGCCGAAAGCCATAAGCCAAACGACGAAGGCATGGCGACTTGTAAATGGGTATATCCCGGCATCAGAATGTCGCGATGCTTTTCAGACAACTCGAGCAACAACCGAGCAAAATCAGCGGTGCTTTCTATAAGCTGTTCCAAAGAATCGGTGACGTAAAGTTGTAATGCCGTAATCACTTGATCGTTTCTAGATCGGGCCGTGTGAATCTTTTTTCCGACCGAACCGTATTTGTCAGTAAGGTAATATTCGATGTATGAATGTATGTCTTCGAAACTTTCGGGAATACTGAAATCTGCAAGAGCCACTTGTTCTTCAAGTTCACTAAGGCCTTCTAATAATTGATTGAGTTCAAGCAATTCTAAAAACCCACATTTATGCAACATTCTAGCGTGAGCAGCCGAAGCTTTGACATCATAGATGGCGAGGAAGCGATCGTAATGACGGTCGTTTCCGACAGTGAAATTTTCGATAGAAGCTTCTGTTGAAATTCCCTTTTCCCAAAGTTTCATGGCAATACTAGTTTATAGATTTAAAAAAAGATTCAAGTAGATCAGTGTATAAAACAACTGCCTCTTCTATTTCGTGAAGGGAGATAAACTCATCGGCCTGATGAGAACGAAGGCTATCTCCGGGGCCCATTTTCATCGATTTACAGCGAAGGGCTGCCTGATCTGATAAGGTCGGAGACCCATACGTTTTTCTTCCCAGTGACTTTCCTGCTAATACTAGCGGATGGTTCGATTCAATTCCTGAGGATCTCAAATGCGTCGATCGAGCGGTCATTTGACAAGGAGCGTGCGTTCTAAAGTAGGCGTCTACTTCTTCGTTAGTATAGGCATCGGTAACACGAACGTCTACTACCAAGGAAACCTCAGCAGGCACTACATTATGTTGTTTCCCCGCAGAAACTTGAGTTACTGTAGTCTTGACACTCCCGAGCATTTCAGACTTCTTCTCAAACTCAAGTTCTTCAAACCACTTCAATACATTGCCTAATTTATAGATCGGATTATCATCGTTAGGATGTGCCGCATGTGAAGGTGTTCCTTTCACAATCGCGTCATATACCAACAGCCCCTTTTCGGCAATAGCTAGGTCGAGCAAAGTAGGCTCTCCGACAATCGCCAATTCAAATTCAGGCAGTAGGGGGAGAATGCCTCTCAAACTATTCTTGCCTGCGGTTTCCTCTTCGGCAGAAGCGACCATCACTAGGTTATAAGGGAGGTCTGGACGGTTATAAAAATGAACAAAAGTGGCCATCAACGAAACCAGTGGCCCTCCAGCGTCGTTGCTTCCGAGTCCGTATAATTTACCGTCTATAACCTCAGGGGTGAAAGGATCTCTAGTGTAAGCCTTGTTCGGACGCACAGTATCGTGGTGTGAGTTTAATAGAAAGTAAGGTTTTGAAGGGTCTTCGTGTTTATTAACGGCGATAACACTATTCCCCTCTCTTCGGGTAATTACTCCGTACTTCTTGAGCCAAGCGTCAATAAGTTCAGCCGTTTGATCCTCTTCCTCAGAAAAAGAAGGCGTGGCAATGAGTGATTTTAAAAGTTCGATAGCAGAGCTAGTCAGTTCTTCTAGCGACATAATAATGTATTTTGATGATTGATGAGTGTTTTTTCATTGGCAATAATCACCTCAGAAACTCCATTGTTTATAGCCTGAAAACCATTGTGTAGTTTCGGCAGAATGCCTCCTGACAATGCTCCCGAGGCTTTTAGCTCCTCATAATAAGCATAGTCTAATTCTTTAATTAAGCTTTCAGAGTCTTCTAAATCTCGAAGGATTCCCGGGATTCCCATGAGTAACGCCAATTTTACCGTGTGATCTGAGGTTAATGCAGTAGCCACTGCGGTTGCTACCGTATCTGCGTTGGTATTAAGCAATTGTCCTTGTCCGTCGCTAGTGATCGCAGAGAAAACAGGCGTTATGCCTAATTGAAGGAGCTCGTTGATAGCCGAGTTATCTATTGCTTTAATATCTCCTACAAACCCGTAATCAATCGGGGTAGCTGGCCTTTTTTCACAAGTAATAATGCCAAGGTCAGAGCCGTTGATGCCCAAAGCCTTTTGATCTAAGGCATTCAATCGCGCCACTAATTCAGTATTTACCTTGCCGGCATACACCATAGTAACTATATCTAATTGAGCGGCATCTGTAACTCTTCGGCCATCGATAAGATGGGGTTGCATCCCCATTTTTTCACTTAAGCCAGAAGCGTCTCGTCCGCCACCATGAACCAAGATCTTTGGTCCTTGATGAGCGACAAAATGCCGTAGTACTTGATCACACTTTTCAGGGGATTGCAATAATTCTCCTCCGATTTTCAAAATAAATAAAGAACTCATGATTTAAGTAACTTTTGAATGATGTAGGCAGCAGAGTAGGTTCTATTATTCGCCTGCTCGATCACCAACGATTGTTCAGAGTCTAGAACAGCGTCGGTAGCGATCACGTTTCTTCTCAAAGGCAGGCAATGCATAAACTTCGCAAAGCCTAACTTCTCAGGAGTGATCATCCAATGATCGAGACCAGTACTAACCGCCCCATAGTCGGTAAACTGAGACCAGTTTTTAACGTAGACAAAATCGGCACCTTCAAAGGCTTTGTCTTGATCGTATTCAACCTTACTATCTCCTACAACGGCAGGGTCTAATTCATATCCCTTCGGGTGGGTAATTACAAAATCAACATCGGTAGCCTGCATCATAAGAGCAAAGGAATTGGCTACTGCGTGAGGAAGAGCTCTGGGATGTGGCGCCCAACTAAGAACTACTTTGGGTCGATAAGTACTATTCTCTGCAATGGTAATCGCATCAGCAAGCGCCTGAAGGGGATGTTCAACCGCACCCTCCATACTAAAGACAGGTACGGTAGCGTGAGCAACAAAAGCCGACATCACTCGATCATTAATATCTGCCTCTTTATCCGTTAGCGTTGGGAACGATCGAATTCCTATGACATCAGCGTACTGAGATACAACTGCGGCAGCCTCCTTGATATGCTCTGCTTTAGTGCTATTCATGATTGCACCGTCTTCAAATTCAAGTGCCCAACCACTCTCGCCAATTTGCATGACCATTACTTTCATCCCTAACTTGATCCCTGCCAATTCAGTGCTCAGTCTTGTTCTCAAACTATTATTAAAAAACAGCAGACAAAGTACCTTGTCTTTGGTGTAAGGCTTTGCAATATCCTTGCTTTGTTTTAAAGAGAGGGCTTCTTTCACTGCGTCTGGCGCAGACACTAGATCTCTAACGCTGGTGTATTTTTTCATGATAATCGCTTTATCTCACTGAGGAGGGTTGATAATGCCGCCTTGGTACAATTAAGGGGCGGAAGAATTCGAACCACATTAGGGTTGCTTGACGACCCCACAAATAGATGGCTTTCTTCTAATAAGGCCTTGCGAAGTGCGGCCGTTGGTTTTCCAAAATCTAGACCGATCATCAGCCCTGCGCCTTTGATCTTGGCCTCGATACCTAGTCGATCAACCTCTGCTCTAAAATAAGCTTCTAAATCTCTCGCGTTGGCAATTAAGTCTTCCTCTTCAAGAACGTCTAAGACGGCTAAAGCAGCCCTACAGGCTAGATAATTTCCGCCAAACGTGGTTCCTAATTCACTTTTAACAGCCTCATGTTTCTCGTGTATAAGCACCCCTCCAATAGGGAATCCATTGCCCATTCCCTTGGCCACGCTGATGAAGTCTGGCTCTAGATCAAAGCGCTGAAAGGAGAAAAAGCTACCGCTTCTGCCAAAACCAGATTGAACCTCGTCTGCAATAAGCAAGGTTCCTGTTTTTTTACAATGTTCGTTAATATCCGAAGCAAAATCTAGGCTGGGTTGATCTAGTCCTCCAACCCCTTGAATAGTTTCTATAATTACCGCACAATACTGTTCTGTAGCCAATAACTGCTCTAGTTGCTTGTGATCTCCAAAAGGAATAAAATCCACCTCATGGCCAGCATTAAGCGGAGCTACAATCGAAGGATTGTCTGTGGCTGCAACTGCTGCTGAAGTTCTTCCGTGAAAACTCCCTTTAAAAGCGAGAACCTTTTTTCTTCCGGTCTTGAATGAGGCCAACTTAAGTGCATTCTCGTTTGCCTCCGCTCCACTATTACACAGAAACAAAGCGTAGTCTTCGTTCAATTTCGCATTTAATCGCTCAGCGAGTTCCTCCTGAAATCGATTGAGAACGACATTCGAATAGAATCCGATTTGTTCCAGCTGCTCGGTGAGTGCTTTTACATAGTGTGGATGGCTGTGTCCGATCGAGATCACCGCATGGCCCCCGTAATAATCGGTATATTTTACCCCATTGATATCGGTAAGTTCCATCCCTTTCGCCGAGACCAATTCAATCGGATACTGAGCGTAAACCTGATATAAACTCATAACTACGTCGTCGATTTAATTTCGTTGATTTTATCAAAAGAGGCCGTAAGCCCCTGAATAAATGCTGAGCTCATTCCTGAATGCTCCATGACATTAAGACCGGTTATCGTGCATCCACTCGGAGTAGTAACCCGATCAATCTCTGCCTCAGGATGATTTCCCGATTCGATAAGTAATCGAGCCGCTCCATAAGCCGTCTGTGTCGCAATTTTTAAAGCGACCTCTGACTCAAATCCCAATTGAACCCCACCCTGTGTGTTGGCTCTGATGAGTCTCAGCCAAAAAGCGATTCCACTCGCACAAAGCACGGTGGCAGCCTGCATTTGAGCCTCTTCAATGGCCAAGGTCTCTCCAACATGTGCAAATAGTTCCTCAACCTCTGAAAGTCTTGAGACCCCTGTCTCGTTCGAGGCAATTAAGGTCATTGAAGCCTGTACCGAAATAGCCGTGTTGGGCATGGCGCGATAAACGGCAGTGTCAGACCCTAAAACCGCCTCAATCTGTTCGATTTGATAGCCAGCAGCTGTGCATACAACCAGACAATTCTTTTGAAGACTTTGTTTTATCTGTCTTAAAATACGATCACATTGACTGGGTTGAACCGCGATGATAACTACATCGGCCCTAGTAACCGCCTGAATGTTATCACTAGTCACCTCAACATTTTCTTTGGTTGACCAGCTAGAAAGCGAACCTGTTTTTCTTCTTGTAAGCACCAAAGAGTGTCCTGTTTGATGAAGCCCTGAGGCAATACTTAGTCCCAGATTTCCTGCTCCTATAATGGCGATGGTCGATTTCATTAGTATCCTATAGATTTAAATAACAGCCCTTCAGATTCGTCAAAGCCAAACATGAGATTCATATTCTGTGCCGCTTGTCCTGCTGCCCCTTTCAATAAATTGTCAATGGCAGAGGTAATCAGTAGCATGTCGTTGTGTTTATGAAGGTGGATTTGACAATTATTTGTGCCCACCACCTGCTTTAGCGATATCGGTGCTTTTACCACTTGAGTAAAGGCTGCGTCCTTATAAAAGGCTTCATAAAGGTCGTAGACCTCTTTCAGCGATCCTTCAAATTCACAATACGATGTGGCGAAAATTCCTCTAGCAAAGGCTCCTCGCTGCGGAAGAAAAAACAGCTTTGGAGCACCTTCAGCCTTCTGGGTGAGTTGCTCCCCAATTTCAGCTAAATGCTGATGAGTAAAAGCTTTATACCACGAAAGATTGTTCAGTCTATAGCTGAAATGTGAAGTCTCTGAAAGCGAGGCTCCTGCTCCAGTACTTCCTGTTGTAGCGTTACTATGGATCGAAGTCTGCTCATCTATTTTATCGTGGTGAAAAAGCGGTGCTAAACCTAGGGTAATTGCGGTTGCAAAACAGCCCGGATTAGCAATGTGATTCGCGTTTTGAATCTCCTGTCTTCTCAGTTCAGGCAAACCAAAAGTAAAGTGGTAGCCTCCCCATTTTGAATGGTTAATATGTCTGAACTCATTACTGAGGTCAATAATCTTAACCTGATCAGCAAGTGTCTTGTGCGCTTCTAGAAAAGATTTAGAGGCCCCGTGCGGAAGCGCAAGAAACCATACATCTGCACCCGAGTTAATGGTACCACTAAAGTTTAAATCGACTCGATTTGAAAGCTCTGGCATCACTTCTGCCACTGACTGACCCGCTTTCGAACGACTGATGAGTTGTGTTAGTTCTACCCCGCTATGAAAGGCGAGAACTCTAATTAATTCAGCTCCTGTATACCCTGTTGCACCTATGACAGCAACCTTAATCTTGTGGCTTTGCATGGTGTGAAATTTGAATGGCGTTACTATAAATTTTGATGAACCCTTTAGCGTCTCTAGAATCCCACGCTTTATTGGTCTCACCGTAAGTGGCGACTTTCGACTGCATCATATCGTAAGGGGACTCAATGCCCTCTAAGGTGAATCGATACGGATGCAGCGTTAAATAAACAGCTCCTGTGACCCGTTCTTGACTGCGCTCTAGATAAGCCTCGGTATCTCTCATTACGGGGTCTAGCAATTGACCTTCGTGAAGCAACATCCCGTAAAACTGAGCCAATTGCTGTTTTTGATATTGTTGCCACTTGGTAAGCACATGTTTTTCGAGAAGTTCGTGAGCTTTCAGAATAATCATTGGTGCGGCAGCTTCAAAACCAACACGCCCTTTAATCCCTAAAATCGTATCACCCACATGGATATCTCTCCCAATAGCGAATGGTGCAGCAATCTCTTCAAGCAGAGTAATTAATTCAGTCGGAGAACCTTTTTGTCCATTTACTGAACTTAATTCTCCGCTCTTAAACTCAAGGGTTAATTTCTCAGGTGTTGACTTTTCAAGTTGTGACGGATAAGCCGACTCCGGAAGCCCCGTCGAAGAAGTTAAAGTTTCTGCTCCTCCTACAGACGTTCCCCAAATTCCTTTGTTTACTGAATACTTCGACTTTTCAAAGCTAAATTCGTAACCATGGCTTTTCAGGTATTCAATCTCCTCTTCTCTTGATAAAGTATTATCTCTAATCGGGGTGATAATTTCAATTTCTGGGGCAAGTACGCTAAAGATTAGATCAAATCGAACTTGATCGTTTCCTGCTCCGGTCGAACCGTGAACGATTGCATTTGCACCTACCTTTTTTGCATATTCAATGAGTACCATTGCCTGGGTAGCACGTTCGGCACTCACCGATAACGGATACGTATTATTTCTAAGTACATTTCCATAAATCAAGAAACGCAACACTTCGTTATAGAGTCGCTCGCGTGCATCAATACACTCATAATGACTTACTCCGAATGCTAAGGCCTTTTCTTCAATTGAAGCAACTTCTGCAGATGAAAAGCCCCCGGTATTCACGGTAACCGCATAAACCTCATTCTGCTGATCACTTGCCATTAAGTGTGCACAATAAGAGGTGTCTAGTCCTCCTGAATAAGCAATAACTACTTTATTTTTCATCGTTCTTGATTTTTTGATTTAAGTGATTGTCATATAACATACCCGTACAAAGGCACATTTTACGATTGGTTCGAGTTAAAATGTCGTAGTTGAGACAGGTTTGACATCCGTCCCAAAATTTAGGATCATCAGTTAACTCATTAAACGTTACAGGTTTATATCCTAACTGATAATTGATCTTCATTACGGCAGACCCAGTAGTAATTCCAAAGATTTTAGCCTCTGGGTACTTCTGAATCGAAAGTTCTAAAACCTTCGATTTAATCGCCTTTGCTAAACCTCTTCCGCGATAATCTTCTGAAATAATGAGACCAGAGTGAGCGACGAAGTTCTTTCCGCCCCACACTTCGATATAACAGAAGCCGGCAAAAGTATCTCCGTCTAAGGCGATAACGGCATTCCCGTTAGTCATCTTAGTTTTAATATACTCAGGGCTACGGCGGGCAATACCTGTACCGCGCTTTTGTGCAGCGTCCTGAATAGTGTCGCAGATATGTTCTGCAAAGCGATGAAAGGATTCATCGGCAATGAATAGATCCATGATTAAAGAATCGTTGGGTTGTTTAAAGTAAAAGGGTAATTGAGAATTCAGAGGGGGAAATGGACTCACCTATTTCCATAACAGCACTACACCCTTACGGGCGGCGGCGACTAATACGTCGGATAGGAGTAATAATGTGCTGTGTCATTTTCACGGGGTAAAACTACTCTTTTATGCGAGTCACACAATGTTTTGTTCGATTTTTAACAAAAAAAGTGCTTTGTGAAGAAATTGTGGCTGAGGGAGTTACTGAATTTGGCGCTTTCACGAAATCGATACTTATCGCCAAATAAGGTTGGCAAACCAACCGATTAACAAAACCTATCGGCCTTCGCTGATCCGGATCTCACCAATTCTGAAAATACCACGCAAACACTCGTGCTTTCGCACGATTACTGTTTCTGCTCAAAAGGATTGATAAAGCGAGCTTTACGACCTGTTCAAACAAAAAATACGGCTCAAATTGGGCCGTATTTGATTGTCCTTTAATGTGGAGAATACCGGATTCGAACCGGTGGCCTCTTGCCTGCCAGGCAAGCGCTCTAGCCAACTGAGCTAATCCCCCTGAAGAGGGCGCAAGATAGTGAAAATGGGTGATAGGAAATGTGCTAGATTTTCAATTATCTCAAGTCAGTTTCAATGCTTCCACTTTACATAAGTTAAAAGTCCATTACTCTTATTGATAATACAGTATTTACCATTGTTCGTATTCCTGATACCTTTTTGGCAAAATCAGCAAAAGATGGATCAGACATCATTTGTTTCGTTCTGCTTAGAGCTGCCTCAGCGTCCGGAGCACCAATCCATACAAAATGAGTGTATTCACCGGTTTTACCAATTATTGGATAGGCAAGTCCAAAAGAGTTTTGATCAAAGCCAAGTTTTTTTGCAATAAACTGCGAGTAGGTTTTGAATTCTTTTAAATATTTTGACGGATCAGTGACATTCATTTGATAAAGCATAAAGGCATTATCATTGGCCCAATCTTTTCCGTTATACCAAACAGGAGTATTCAAAGTTTGAGAAACATCAGAAACAAAATTCCCTAATTTTTCACCAAAAAGTTGAGCGTCAACAGACTGAGCAAAAGAACTCATAAAATGTGAAAAGGCTTTTTCGTCAGGAAAGCAAAATTGCACTGAGTGCGTTGCACGATTTGTTCCATTGAATTGATACATGAATAGGGATTTAGTTCCCTGAATTCCTTCTCCCCATCCGGTTTTCATCATTCCTTCTAAAGTTGAAATAACCATTTCTGGGTTTTTAGCTTCAAAGTCGTAGAATGCACAATATTGAGCACTAACTGAAGAGAAGCCCAGCAAAACTGTGAGTAATAGTAATTTTTTCATTTTATAGTGGGTTTAATAGTTATGCTTAAATATAATATTATGTTTTTAATTGCAACAAACTAAATATGCTATTATAAAAATTTATTTAATGCTCTTTTCGCTTGCTCTACTATCGTGTAATCAAAATAATCCGGCTATTACAAACTCGGCTGGAGAATGGGTACCAACTGGCAACTCTTTTTCGTTAGGTCAAGCAGAAGATGTTGACTTAATCAAGGGGATGATGGCCGATTTTAATAACCTAGACCTTGACGGCGTACAAAGCCGATGGGGAGACACCATTACGTTTTATCCCTACAATATGAAGGAGCCTATTATTATGGCCAATGAAGATCTTGGACTATGGATGGGTCAGTTCGACTCAGTGCAAACTACACCGTTAAAATTCTTGCCTCTTTCAAACAAAGGTCAAGGAATAAGAATCGTGCATACCATTCAAAATGAAAATCGGTTCTACAAAGATGGTTCTGTTGAAAAGCTTCACCTCTATAATATATGGTTTATCAACGATCAAAATAAAGTAACAACCCTTCGCCAATTTGGAGCTGATTGGGGAAACAACTAAATATTCATTTTTAATTTAAATAGTATGAAAAACACAATTCTAACACTTGTCTTGTTTTTTACAGGGCTAATTAATGCACAGACGATGGCTTTTTCAGTGATTGAGCTAAAAGCTAAAGAGTTTAGCGAGGCTAAAGTTCTAGAAGACTTTGATAAACTTTTTGATGGAGTCGAACTTAAAGCAGGGGCTATTATTTTAGAAACAATTGAAACATCAACAACTGAGAAGAATTCTCATCGATTGGTTTGGATGTACCCCTTAGGCGGCGAGATGATGGATGAAAGCGCAATTAATCCAGATAAAGGAGAAGCTTTCTGGGCTAAAATGGGTAATTATATTGAAGAGTGGGGGCCTGTTCACCACGGCAGAATCCTAAGCTGGCAACCTACAGATAATACAGATATGAAATTAGTTCATATTTGGGATGTTAAACCCGCTGATCCAATGATGTTTAAAAAAGGACATGACAAAATTGTTAGTTCCTTCAAGAAAGATTTTAATGATCGTTTGGTAGGATTTGGCACTTACGATATCAACAAACCAAATGGCGCTACTCATTGGGTTGCTGTGTCTGGACTCAATGAACAAGACCATATGATGCTTTATGATAAGCTTCAAAACGACGAGAAATTCCTTAAATTAATTCAAGAACGAGGCGTAACTGAAGATGTTCAAGACTTCGCAGTAAAACACCTAAGAGTTTTGATGCCTAAAAACTAAAAATTCAGGCTTTTTTGAAAATCCAATGCTCATGATAAGATCATGAGCATTTTTCTGTTTTAACTCAACACTTAAATATTCGTTATATTCATGAAATGAGGTTAAAATATAATATTATTCTCATTCTATTTCTTGTCAGCACTTATAGTTACAGTCAAGACAAGG
>Ga0222715_10001339_pt1 | contig 23655 bp, 34 predicted proteins | sample C33_9DmetaG_FD_165056 | JGI IMG/M metagenome (GOLD analysis project Ga0222715, IMG submission 165056) | Estuarine water microbial communities from San Francisco Bay, California, United States - C33_9D | ecosystem: Environmental > Aquatic > Marine > Unclassified | place: USA: California...
GGTCTCAAAATAGCGGGCGCAAAAAAAAAACCCCGAGGGGCAAGCCCCCCGAGGTTTTGCATGGTTTATTCGCCGTGTTTCCACGCTACCATAAACGCTACTTTTGCCTTGTTGAACCGATCAAGATCGGCAGTGGCATCGCCCCTAGATTTTGCGGATTTCAACCGATCAAAGGCATCAGTAAAAAATGCCTCGACATACTCCGAGAAATTCTTGTTAGCAGTACGCTTGCGCTCTTTGCCCTGATTGAGAATTTTCCGGCATTGGCGCTTGAGATCGCCCAACCGGTTGGAGCAATAGGTTGAGGTTTTTTCCCTGATCTCTTTCACCAACTCATGCAGTGCCGCATTGGTGCTAGATAGTTTCCCAAACTCTTGGCTAGAGTATGAGAATGCATAGTCAACCCCGATCTCTACCCGCTCTTGCTTGGGATTCTTGAGTTGATCTTCGGTTGGGGTCACATAATGACCATTGATAACCGCATAGGTTTTAGCGGGGTTGATTTGAGAGAAACGCTTGCGATACCCCGCATAGAGTTTGTCCCTTGCCTCTTGGGGTACCTCATCGGGAAACCCTGCAATGTTATCAAGCGCATATTGCGCTTGCCCAACTGATGCCTGATATGTTCCGGCTTGTTGGTAACCGAGATCCTCAAGATCTTTGATGATCAGAGGGGCGATACCCGCCTGAGCGGGATGGTTTGCTTTAGTAGCCATGATAAACCTCATAATGATGAGAGTTGATAAAACCCCTTGCGGGGACTGAATCGCTTGATTCAGTATTGGTAGAGTATCAGTTGAGGGACTGATAAGTAAAGTTTCATGGTGGAGTGGGACACTATTTAGCGATCTCGCTCCCACGCGCCCGCTTCACGCGCCCGACAACAAATAACTGGTATCAAAAGTGGTGGGCAATAAAAAAAGGGGCCGAAGCCCCCTTGATTATTCTGGTACGGATGGTTTATCCGCATATGATGGGTGCAGTCTGAGTTTGTCCCCTGAGCATGGACATTCCCGCTCGCCTGGATCACCCTCAAAAAACAACGACCGGGCAAACCCGATTGCCCCGTCAAGTGTCATCACACCACCAATGTTTTTTGTTGACCAACGCAGGTGCGGGTGATCCATACAGATCACGCTGATATGCACTCCGTATGGGGCCTTGTCAGTAATTCTACCGTACATGATTATCTCCGAAAAAATGGGGGCCGAAGCCCCAAGGTTATAAGAAAGCCACTTGGCGAAAAAATGAACTATCCTCTTCGACATCTACTATTTTTGTGTCCTTTATTTTTTGTTTGATGTCACTGAACCCTGATATATAGTCACCGCCTTCAAGCCCATAGCGAGCGCCAATGTAGCCACCCTTTGGATCAGTGATGTAAAACAAAACCCTATCATGCTGCGTTGTCACTGCAATTAACATAAAGCGTCTCAAGCGCACCTCTATAGTGTGGGCACTGTTCGCCCATATCAGCATGTCATGTGGGAGCAGCTGTATGCTGTTGGGCCATTCTGCCTTCTGAGCAGCCCATAGTCTTGTGAATGAAATCATTTTGATTCTCCGGTTGGTGGGGGGCTTGTGCCCCCCGGTTGATAATTAGATACGCTGAGGATCACCAATCTTCGCTTTGATTGATGCCTGTAGTCGGGATTTGAGATCCTCTCGCCCCTTCACTTCACGCTCCCACTCAGCGTGGGCATAGTTCAGCACTAGCACCATCATCCGCCACGCTTCAGCGGGTTTGGACATGTTGTCCGCGATGTCGGTAAGCTCTTCGATGCTTGCCGGGGTAACGAACAGTTTGCTGTTCGGGAATGGATTATCCATTTCAGTACTCCAAATCTGCAAGGGCTCAGTTGCCTTGCATTGAGTACATCCTGACACATCAGCAGTGCATAAGTCCAGTTTGGCGTTGGAGTCCGCCACTATTTAGCGCTCGCCCTACGCGCCCGACCACAAATAACTGGTATCAAAAGTGGAGGGCACAAAAAAAGGGTGGCTTGCGCCACCCTTCCCGATCATCGCTGATCAGTCGCACTCTATCCTATAGAGCGGCTCGGTTTTTGTCTCAACACCGATCACTACCTTCCGGCAAGTAGGACTGTCGGATTTCACATATGCGTTAACGCATACTGATATTCCCGATACATCATACCGGTATTCCCTGTTAAGGTATTCCGGCCAGTCCTTTGTGTTGGTCACTGTACCCATGGTATCCAGTGTCCAAAGCATGTTCATCAATGCAAGGCATTTAAATGACTCAAGTTTGTTCATAGTGATTTGAACATGCGGCTTGTCACCTACCATAAACAGATGCATGCTATCCGCTTCGCTCATGCACCCGGCGAGAGGCTTTGTGACTTTGCTAATGTCCTTCCGCATCTGAGTAAGCTTGATTACTTCCGACCGGGCATGGCGGACAGTGGAGCGTGCTTGGCTTAGGGCACGGTTGAAAGCCAGAACATGAGTACTAGTCATGTGGTTCCCCTTTCATGGGTTATCTGCAAGAGCACTATTGCTTTGCATTGAATACATCTTGACAGATTGGTGATGGATAAGTCCAGTTTGACGTTGGAATAGAGCATTTTCTGGCATCCGGCACCCCCCAGCCCGGCACCCCCCAAACGCCATTTGGGTCCCCCTCGCGCCCCATACCCCAAGATCTACACAAATACCTCACCACATTTCCAACTTTTTCGTCGCGGCACCTACGAACATTACATATCTTTTCCTTATAAATCAACGACTTAGACCAAAAAAACTGAAAGCGGCAATAACTATCGTACCTTTCCCCTCCTTGACACCCCCCACCCCCTTGTGTTATGTGCTAGGACCACATTTATTTCTATTTGGAAACACCCCCCGTCATGGGACCCATACCTCCCCTTGTACAAAAATAAATTTTTATGTTACATTTCAAAGCACAAAATGTCGGAGACCCCCGCATACATGGAACAAATCGTGCCCAATATTGATGAAGATGTTTCCTTGCCAGCCAATGCCAAGGAAGCGTTTCCAGAACTCACTCCAGCCCAAGAATTGGAGATGAGAGCCAATACCATCAAGTTAATGTCTGATTTAACAGGCACGCCGCTTGTTCCTACTAAAGAGAATTCTGACGCGGCTGTTGACATTGCTAAGCAGATGGTCTCAAACCCTAAATTGCGTCCCGATTTTGCAAAATATCCCAATGAAACACTTGCCATGCTCGCTGGCATGGTTGCTCAGATGAACGTCTCCATCGTGGAAGAGTTGTCTGACTTTAAGTTGTATGTTGTTAATAAGCTTGTCCAAGAAGTAGAGACTGCAAAAGATTCAAAATCACGCATTGCAGCCATCCGTAGTCTTGGTGAAATTGATGGCGTAGACGCATTTAAGCGCCGCAGTGAGGTCACGCACAAGATCATGTCGATTGAAGAGGTCGAAGAGGAGCTACTGCTCACTCTGAGTAACCTAGAGGACAAGATTATTGATGTCGAAGCACGAGATATCGTTGCACAAGAAGTGAAAAATGGCCCAGGCACAACGCAAACTGACGCCTGAACAGCTTTTTAAGCTGCGTCAGTCCTTAAAGACGCTGCCTGACAAGCAAAAACGCCGTACTTTAGAGCTAATTAAGCGCTATGACACCGAGATTACGCAAGAAATCGGCAAGGATTCGTTCCTAGACTTCGTTAAGCATGTCTATCCGGGCTATAAAGTAGGTCCACACCACCTAAAACTGATTCAAATCTTTGAAGATATTGCTCGTGGGGTTAAAAAACGAGTGATTGTTAACATTGCACCGCGTCATGGTAAGTCGGAGTTAATTTCTTACCTCGCGCCTGCTTGGTTTTTAGGTAAGTATCCGAATAAAAAAGTGATCATGTCCTCTCATACTGCGGACTTGGCTGTTAACTTTGGCCGTCGAGTGAGAAACTTAGTAGGATCTGATGACTATAAGGAAATATTCCCGCAAATTGAGCTGCAAGCGGACTCTAAGTCAGCGTCTAGGTGGGGTACTAACTTTAATGGTGAGTATTTTGCTATTGGTGTTGGAGGTGCTCTTGCTGGTAGGGGTGCTGATCTGTTCATCATTGACGATCCGCACTCTGAACAGGAAGCTAAGACAGGGCGGCCAGAGGTTTTTCTCACTGCTTGGGAATGGCTCCAGTCCGGTCCCTTGCAGCGTCTTATGCCCGGGGGCGCAATCATTATCGTGATGACTAGATGGTCTAAATTGGACCTGACTGGGATGATCGTCGACCAAATGGGGCGTGAAGAGGGGGTTGATCAGTGGGAAGTGGTAGAGTTTCCGGCGATCAAGGATGATGGAGAGCCTCTATGGCCAGAATTTTGGCCAATTGAGGAACTCTTAGCCAAAAAAGCTGCTCTGGACATCCGGTATTGGAATGCCCAGTACATGCAAAAGCCTACCTCTGAAGAAGGAGCGCTGATTAAACGGGAGTGGTGGAGGATCTGGGAGCAGGAAAGCCCACCTTCGTGCGAGTTTACTATTATGAGTCTGGACGCTGCCCAAGAAGCCAATAATCGTTCAGACTACAATGCGCTGACTACATGGGGTGTCTTTTTTAATGAAGAAACCAACAACTACGCCATTATTCTGCTCAATTCCATCAAGCGACGTCTGGAGTATCCAGACTTAAAAGCCATGGTGCTTGAAGAATATAAAGAGTGGCAACCAGACGCATTTATGGTCGAGAAGAAATCTTCTGGATCCGTGCTTTATCAAGAATTTCGCCGTATGGGTATCCCGGTATCTGAGTTTACCCCCGGCAAAGGGCAGGACAAAATAGCTAGGGTAAACGCCGTTTCTTCCCTTTTCCAGGGCGGAGTGGTGTATGCTCCAGATAGGCGTTGGGCTAAGGAAGTTGTGGAGGAATGCAACGACTTCCCAAGCGGGGCCAACGATGACTTAGTAGACTCCACCACCCTTGCGCTGTTAAGATTTAGGCAAGGTGGTTTTATTCGTCTGCCGACAGATGAACCAGAAGATAATTTTCTCAATCGTCCTCGGCGTAAAGCTGCATATTATTGAGGTGATTCATGGCCACAAATTTTGACAAAGCGCTTTATCAGGCTCCACAGGGTCTTGACCAATTGGGTGAGCAAGAAATGCCAATTGAGATCGAGATTGAAGATCCTGAGGCAGTTGAGATAGGTATTGATGGCCAGCCCATCCTACGTATTGAGCATGATGAGAATGCCAAGGAAGATTTCTATAAGAATCTTGCTGAGGATATGGACTCTCAGGCGCTTGCAACTTTGTCTGGCGAGTTGATCGGTGACTATGACGCAGACGTGGCTAGTCGTAAAGATTGGGTGCAGACCTACGTTGATGGGTTGGAACTCTTGGGGATGAAACTGGAGGAGCGTAGCGAGCCGTGGGAGGGTGCTTGTGGTGTGTATCACCCCATCCTTGCTGAGTCAGTGGTCAAATTCCAAGCTGAGACCATGATGGAGACGTTCCCCGCCGCTGGTCCAGTTAAGAGCAAGATCATCGGCAAAGAGACCCCCGAGAAGAAAAAGGCGGCTGAGCGTGTTCAAGATGATATGAACTATCAGCTTACCGAGGTAATGGTTGAGTATCGTCCCGAGCATGAGCGGCTTTTGTGGGGCTTGGGATTGGCTGGTAATGCGTTCAAAAAGGTCTATTTTGACCCTTCAATTGACCGGCAAGTAGCCATGTACGTCCCGGCTGAGGACGTGGTGGTGCCCTACGGAGCCTCAAGTCTTGAGGCAGCTGAGCGTGTGACTCATGTGATGCGCAAGACCGAGAATGATGTGCGCAAGCTACAGCATGAGGGGTTTTACTTAAATATTGACTTGGGTGAGCCTCAGCAGGTCTTGGACGAGGTGGAGAAAAAGATTGCTGAGCGGCTGGGCTTTAGAGCTACTGAGGACAACCGCTTCAAACTCCTTGAGATGCACGTTGACTTGGTGCTGCCGGGCGATGAGCACAAGGATGAGGATGGGGAAGAGACCGGTATTGCGCTACCCTATATTGTGACGATAGAGAAGGGTACTACGCGCATTCTGGCTATTCGTAGGAATTGGAAAGAAGACGATGAAACTCATCAAAAACGTCAGCATTTTGTCCACTATCCCTACATCCCGGGCTTTGGCTTTTATGCGTTTGGTTTGATCCATCTGATCGGGGCATTTGCCAAGAGTGGCACGTCTATCCTGCGTCAGCTTGTTGATGCGGGTACGCTTTCTAACCTGCCCGGGGGTTTCAAGACCCGTGGGTTGCGAACCAAGGGTGACGATACTCCCATCTCCCCCGGAGAGTTCCGAGATGTGGACGTTCCTTCAGGCACTATGCGTGACAACATCATGCCCTTGCCTTACAAGGAGCCGAGCCAAGTTCTGGCTACATTGATGAATCAGATTATCCAAGATGGTCGTCGTTTTGCTGGAACGATGGACTTACAGATCTCTGATATGGGTTCCGCCGCTGCCCCAGTGGGCACCACTTTGGCAGTTCTTGAGCGGACTTTAAAGACAATGAGTGCTGTCCAGGCACGCATTCATTACTCCATGAAACAAGAGTTCAAACTCTTGAAGGAGCTTATTAGAGATAACACACCTCCTGACTATGCCTACGAGCCAGATACGGGCAGTAGGGCGGTAAAACAGTCAGACTATGACCAAGTCGATGTGATCCCTGTAAGTGACCCCAATGCGGCTACTATGGCGCAGAAGGTAGTCCAGTATCAAGCGGCTCTACAGTTGGCGCAGACTGCCCCCAATCTGTATGACTTGCCGTTGTTGCATCGCCAGATGCTTGATGTACTTGGCATCAAAAATTACCAGAAATTGGTGCCGATGCAGGACGATATGAAGCCGCGTGACCCAATTACGGAGAACATGGATATTTTGAGGCAAAAGCCGGTCAAGGCCTTTTTGTTCCAAGACCACCGTGCTCATATTGCCGTACATATGGCCGCAGCGCAAGACCCCCATATCCAGCAGCTTGTTTCTCAAAGTCCGCAGTTGGCTCAAGGTATTCAAGCCGCGTTGTCTGCTCACGTAGCTGAGCATTTGGCTATGGAGTACCGCAAGCAGATGGAGCAGGTTATGGGTATTACGCTACCCGCCTACGAGGAAGACCAAGACGAGGACATGTTGCCGCCAGAAATGGAGGTACAAGTGGCCCAACAAGCCGCCCAAGCAGCTCAACAACTGCTCCAGCAGCATCAGCAAGAGGCTCAAGCAGCTAAGGCACAGCAGCAGGCTCAAGACCCGCTTATTCAGCTTCAGCAGCAAGAACTCCAGATCAAGCAAGGCGATTTGCAACGTAAGGTGCAAAAGGACCAAACCGATGCTCAGCTCAAGGCTGCTCAGTTGGCTATCGAGCAAGCCAGAATTACAGCGCAGCAAGAGGCCGAGGGGTTCAAAGCAGCTGTACAAATGGAGAAAAACAAAGAAGATAGGGACCATAAACATCAGTCTGAAGGTTTTAGAACCATGGCTGATATTCACAAGCTTGAAGCGCAGCAGCGTCATCAGATGCAACAGCAACGCATGCTGGAGCAGCGTCGTCAAGCACAGGAAAAACCGAAAGAGAAGGCTAAATGAGTTATGAAATCCTTCAAGCCACGGGTGTGGTCTTGAAACAAATTGACGAAAGAGTCAAACAACTCGAAGAAGCAATTGGGCGTAAAGCGGCCAAAAGCTTTGACGAGTATTGCGGGATGTGTGGGGAAATTAAAGGTCTGCTCACCGCCCGCAACTTAATCACAGACCTTACAAAACGTATGGAGCAACTTGATGAGTGAAACACTCGATCTCAGCAGTGCTGTGGACTTGTCCCAGATACTGCACAAACGAGAAGAAGAGAAGGCACGACAACTACCAAAACCCACTGGGTACAAGATTCTCTGCGCCATTCCTGATCAGGAAAAGGAGTATGAGAGTGGTCTGGTAAAGGCCGATCAAACCATTCGCTATGATGAACTGCTTACTACAGTGCTATTTGTAGTCGATTTGGGATCTGATTGTTACCTTGACAAGGCCAAATTCCCCACCGGTCCGTGGTGCAAGAAAGGCGATTTCATTTTGGTTCGCCCCAATTCTGGTACTCGTCTGGTGATTCATGGCCGCGAGTTTCGCATTATTAACGACGATTCTGTCGAAGGTATAGTGGAAGATCCTCGTGGTATTAAACGTTCTTCATAAGGAGACGACTATGGCAACGTTCAAAGGTGAAAATTTTAAATTTCCTGATGAAGATCAGGGTAAACCCGAAGAGGAATTGAAAATTGAGGTTGAAGGTGAGGGTGATGAAGACGATATAAAGATTGAAGTCGTCGATACCACTCCCCCCGAAGATCGCAATGTCGAACCTCTCAACGAGGATATAAAGCAGGAGTTGGAAAAAGCAGATACTTCTGCTGATTACAGCCATAATGTCAAAACCAAGTTCAAGCAATATAAAAAGGCTTGGCACGATGAACGTCGTGCAAAAGAAGCAGCATTGCGTGAACAGCAGGAGGCTTTGACTGTTGCCCAAAAGATACTTGACGAAAACAAGCGTCTCAAGGGAATGCTTCAGACTGGTGAGAAAGAGTTACTTAGCACTTATAAGTCTTCGGCTAAGCTGGAGCTTGAGAAAGCTGAGCGCTCGTACTCAGAAGCGTACGATATGGGTGATAAAGATAAGCTAATTGAGGCCCAAAAAGAGCTTATCCGAGCCCAAAATAAGATAGATCAGGCAGAAAAGTTTAAACCAGCTTTACAAGAACCTGAAAATGATGTACAAATAGAGCAGAAGCAGGTTTCGCAAGAACCTCAAATGGACGCCAAAGTGGCTGCATGGGTTTCTCAAAACCCCTGGTTTATGGATCCATCCAAGATCAGAATGCGCAGATATGCTGAAGGTGTTCATGAGGAACTAGCAGGCCGCTACGGACGAGCCTTTATTGGCACGGACGAGTACTTTAAGGCAATTGACCGAGAAGTACGAACAGTATTCTCCAACGAGTTTGGAGGTACACAAAATGATGACGATAACCAAACGTCACAACGCCAGAAACCAAGCACGGTGGTTGCCCCTGCGAAGCGCAGCACTGCCCCTAAAAAGGTAACGCTCACTCGTGAGCAGGTCAGCTTGGCCAAGAAACTTGGAATCACCCCCGAGCAGTATGCCCGGGAAATGTCAAAATTGGAGGCCTAAAATGGGCGAAAACAGATTAGAACGCGAGATGGCTAGTCGGCAAAATTCAGAGCGGCCCAAGCAGTGGCAGCAACCTGAACTTTTGCCTGAACCTGACAAGGCTCCTGGCTTTGCGTACCGATGGATCCGTGTTGCAACTCTTAACCAGAATGATCCCCGCAACTTGTCGGCCAAACTCCGAGAAGGCTGGGAACCCGTTGGAATTGAAGAGCAACCGAAATTTCAACTGCTAGTCGATCCCGATAGTCGTTTTAAAAACAATATTGAGATCGGCGGATTGTTGCTTTGCAAAACTCCGGTTGAGTTTGTTGAACAGCGTAATGCTTTTTATCAAAATCAGTCCGAAGCGCAGACCACTGCTGTAGACAACAATTTAATGCGCCAGAGTGACCCAAGGATGCCGATCTTCCAAGAACGGAAATCCTCGACTAGCTTTGGTAAAGGTTAAAAATCTTTTAGGAGCTTAACATGGCTTATCCCACCGTTAGCGCCCCTTACGGCTTCCGCCCCATCAATAGTATTGGTGGCACTCCGTATGCGGGTTCTACTCGCCTAGTGCCGATTGACTCCGGCGCTATGTATACCGGCGATCTCGTCGAAATGCTGTCTAGCGGCAAATGTAAAGTTGTTGCTGATGGTACCGCTGCCCCTCAAGCACTTGGTGTTTGTGTGGGTGTTCAGTACACCAACTCATCGGGTCAAACCGTTCAAGCCCAGTACGCTCCGTCGTCTGGTGTGACCAACGCTACCGCCTATGTGGTTGATGATCCCCGCGCCCTGTTCCAAGTGGCTGTTGTGTCTTCTGGCACGACTATCGCTTCCTTGGGTCGCACTGCTGTTGGTCAGAACACTTCGGTGATTCTGAACGCTGGCAATGCCAACACCGGCGATTCTGCTCAGGCTATTGACGACACTACCGCTACCACCAATACGCTACCCATTCGTATTGTGGACGTTGTGCCTGCAACTGCTACCGGCAGCGATGCGTATGTGGAGATGGTCGTCAAGATCAACACCCATACTTATAACAACACCACAGGCGTCTAAGGAGTAAATCATGGCAATTAGTCGCGCACAACTGCTCAAGGAATTGCTCCCCGGCCTGAATGCTTTGTTCGGCCTTGAGTACGCCAAGTATGGCGAAGAGCACAAGGAAATCTACGAAACCGAAACTTCGGAGCGTAGTTTTGAAGAGGAAACCAAGCTGTCTGGCTTCAGCGCCGCACCGGTGAAGAACGAAGGTTCTGCCATCGCGTACGACAATGGCCAAGAAGCCTGGACTGCTCGATATACCCACGAGACCATCGCTATGGGTTTCAGCTTGACTGAAGAGGCTATTGAGGACAACCTCTATGACTCTCTGTCGGCTCGTTACACCAAGGCGCTGGCCCGCTCGATGGCCTATACCAAGCAGGTAAAAGCTGCCGCTGTATTGAACAATGGCTTCTCTGCTAGCTACCCCGGTGGCGACGGAGTTGCTCTGTTCTCTGCATCGCACCCTCTGGTGTCTGGTGGTACCAACAGCAACATCCCCACTACCCCTGCTGACCTGAACGAGACTTCTCTGGAAGCCGCCGTTATTCAGATTAGCTTGTGGACTGATGAGCGTTCGCTGCTGATCGCTGCTAAGCCCAAGAAACTGATTGTGCCCCCGGCACTCCAGTTCGTCGCTACCCGTCTGCTGGATACCGAACTCCGTGTTGGTACTGCTGACAACGACATCAACGCACTGAAGAACAATGGTTCCATCCCTGATGGCTACACCATTAACCACTTCTTGACCGATACAAACGCATGGTTCCTGACCACTGACGTTCCTAACGGCATGAAGCACTTTGTGCGTACCCCGTTGCAGCAGTCTATGGACGGCGACTTCGATACCGGCAACGTCCGTTACAAGTCTCGTGAGCGTTACAGCTTTGGCTGGAGCGATCCGCTGGGCATGTACGGCTCTCAAGGAGCCTGATGGAAGGGGGGCCTTGTGCCCCCTTTTCTTTTAGTGTATATTGCAATTATTCCGGGGTTTCCGGTGTTTCTGACAGTCCCGGCTGACGACATGCAGACAGAACACCCAAACATTACTCGCATGTGAGGAAATAATGGCTCAAACTACGTTTTCTGGCCCGGTAAACCTTGGCGTTTTCACCGTTGCCACCGCTCCCACTACCGCTTCTACTGGCTCTATTGCTTACTTTAGCAACGGTGCTGCTGGCTCCCCCGTGTTGGCTTTCTATAATGGAACCAACTGGCTGCGCGTAGATACTCTGGCTGCTATCTCGGCTTCTTAATTAGGAGCATCAAATGATGCAAACCGACATAAAAACCGCAATAGCGTCTGGTAACGGCACTATTTATGCTGACCGAACTCGTGTTCGCGGCTTGCTTGTTGTTCCCGGCTCTAGCGTAGGCTTAATTGTTTTACGTGACGGCGGTGGTAGCGGCACAGTTATGTTCTCCATACCCACTCTTGCTAGTGGAACTCCTTTCTCGGTGCTTGTTCCGGGCGAAGGCGTTTTGTTTAGCACAGATGTTTATGGGGCAATGAGCAATGCTGCTGTAACGGTGATGTATGGCTAAGTCCCCAGCATGGCAGAGGAAAGAAGGCAAGAATCCCAAGGGCGGCTTGAACGCCAAGGGACGAGCCTCTTACAACAAAGCAAACCCGGGGAAACCGGGCTTGAAACCTCCGCAGCCGGAAGGCGGCAGCAGGCGAGACTCTTTTTGCGCCCGTATGAGCGGGATGAAAAAGAAGCTAACGAGCGAAAAAACCGCAAAAGACCCCAATTCGAGGATTAACAAGAGCCTGCGGGCGTGGAACTGTTGAAATGGACATTCAACTAGCCGTCTGGAATATTCTGTTAACCACGTTTATCGGGTTGATAGGATGGAACATGCGTGAAAAATCAGAAGAATTGTCGCGTCTTTCTATTTTGCTGAACAAGACCCGGGAAGAAATTGCCCGGGATAACGTCACTCAAGCAGAAGTTGACAAGATTGTTAGCCATATTGATTCTCGCTTTGACAAGTTAAGTGACAAGCTTGATGCCTTTATCAAGGAGTCAAAAAGTGCCCTCCGTTAGCAAGAAGCAACGCAATTTCATGGCAGCTGTGGCGCATAACCCAGAATTTGCCAAGAAAGCTGGGGTACCCATGTCTGTGGGTAAAGAATTTAACCAAGCGGACAAAGGCCGCAAATTTGCAAAAGGTGGTGATATGAAAGACTCTAAAGCAATGGCTAAAAAAGAAATCTCGTTCATGGAAAAGAAGGGCGCACCTAAGTCCATGATTAAACACGAGAAGGCAGAGTACGGAATGAAGAAAGGTGGTATTGCCTCCTCTCTGAAAGCCCACGCTGCTGCTCCCGCTTCCAAAGCCCACGCAGGCATGAAATCCGGTGGTTTGGCGGCTGGTCATAAGTCCGCAGACGGCATTGTTTCTAAGGGCAAAACCAAGGGCATGCAAGTCACCATGAGGAAAGGCGGGATGTGCAAATGAAAAAGTCTGCTGGCGCAGGGCGTGGGTTTGTAAATCCCCAACGGCTTGATGAGTCTGATGAAGACTACATTACCCCTAAACAGCGCTATGACATGGAAAAAGAAGTTGAAGAAAAGAAAAAATCTGAAGCTTCTGAATCTGCGTTTAACAAATCGCGGACTACCATGAGAAAAGGTGGTTACGTCCGTGCGGCTGATGGTATTGCTCAGCGGGGTAAAACTCGTGGGAAACTTGTATGATGGCAAGCCGTGGTATGGGTGATATTAGAGCCAGTAAGATGCCTAAAGGCGTCCGAAAAGCTCGTCGAGATGATACCGATTTCACTCAATACGCAGAGGGTGGAGAAGTAGGGCTGTATGCCAATATCAATGCAAAGCGTAAACGTATTGCTCAAGGCTCTGGCGAAAAGATGCGTAAACCCGGTGCAAAAGGTGCTCCAACTGCTGAGGCATTTATTCAATCGGCAAAAACCAAAATGAAGTAAGACATGACCACTACAGGCACTTCAGTCTTCAACCTTGATGTTAACGACCTCATTGAGGAAGCGTTTGAACGTTGTGGGTTAGAGTTGCGTACCGGTTATGATTTTCGTACTGCACGCAGGAGCCTGAATTTGCTTACCATTGAGTGGGCAAATCGTGGTATCAATTTGTGGACGATTGAAGAGGGGCAGATTCCTCTGTACCCAAATCAAGCTATTTATGCGTTGCCTAATGATACGATTGACCTACTTGATCAGGTGACACGTACCAATGCTGGTACGGGTACGCCTCAGATAGATATCAACATCAATCGCATTAGTGAGTCTACCTATTCGACTATTCCCAATAAGTACGCTCAAGGCCGTCCTATTCAGGTTTGGATAAACCGCCAGACAGGAGAACAGAACAGCACTGCTTCGACTACTTTAGCTCAAGCCATTACAAGTAGTACTGATACAACAATCTATTTGGCTGATGTTACTGGGCTGGCTGCTGCTGGATTTGTCAAAATTGATAGTGAGCTAATCAGCTATAGCAACTTGACTCAGACTGGCAATACTGCTGGCTACATCAGCTTTTGTGGTCGCGGGCAACAAAACACCGTTGCTACTACTCATAATTCGGGGGCAAGTGTGTATGTGACACGTCCCCCTTCAATCAATATTTGGCCTATCCCAAATCAAGGATCAATAGGTAGTCCCTATTACATGTTTGTCTACTGGCGTATGCGTCGGATCCAAGATAGTGGAAATGGTGTACGCACCCAAGACATTCCGTTCCGATTGGTTGAGTGCATGGTTGCTGGTCTGGCTTATAAATTGTCTATGAAGCTCCCGAATGTAGATGCAAATCGGGTGGCAGCGTTGAAGATGGAATATGAGCAGCAGTGGCAATTAGCCGCTGATGAAGACCGGGAAAAAGCATCCAACCGGTATGTGCCTCGTATCATGATTTATAGGTGATACATGGCAGGTCCAAAATACGCTTCTGGTAAATACTCAATTGCGGAGTGTGACCGCTGCGGGCAGAGGTACATGCTCAAGCAGTTGCGTAAGTTGACTATTAAGACCAAACAAGTCAGCATCAAGGTTTGTCCCGAGTGTTGGGAGCCAGATCAGCCACAGTTGCAATTAGGTATGTATCCGGTCTATGACCCACAGGCTGTGCGTGAGCCTCGCCCGGACGTGAGCTATTATTTGTCTGGTACAAGTGGATTGCAGATTAGTACTAGCGGCGGAACCGGTCCAAATGCAGTTGGTACGCCTGAGGCTGGCAGTCGAGTGTTCCAGTGGGGCTGGAATCCTGTAGGCGGAGCTAGTTATTTTGACACTGCCCTAACGCCAAACAATTTGGTATTGGGTATATCTCTTGGTATAGTTACAATTGCAACGACATAAGGAGCTAAAAATGGCATACACACGCGCAGCAGATGGTATTGCTCAAAAAGGCAAGACCAAAGGTCGAAACCTTGGCAATGATGGTCCCACCGTTGGCATTCAAAGCGGTAAACCGACCAGCGGCAGCAGGGGTAAAACCAATGCTGATATGAAATCTATGGGTCGTAATCTGGCAAAAATTGCAGCACAGAAACGGGGCTAATCATGGCAGTAAACAACAAAGCAGCATCAGCTTATGCCGCCCGCTATAAAGAGGGCATGGCAGACATGAACAGCAGGACAAACCGTAGCAAGCTCGACACCTACGACATGAGCGTTGGTGCTGTTAGCAAGGATGCTGGTAATAAACCCACCAAGACCACCGGAATCAAAATCCGTGGGACTGGCGCGGCTACCAAAGGCACTATGGCAAGAGGCCCGATGGGTTGATATATGACCTATGATGAACTTGTAGCGGCAATTCAGAGCTACACAGAAAACCAATTCCCGGCGACTTACCTCGCTGACGGGAGTTCTGTGTCCTCGACTACGCAAATCAACACGTTCATTAAACAAGCTGAACAGCGTATCTACAACACGGTTCAGTTTCCGTCTATTCGTAAGAATGTGACAGGCGTTACATCTACTGGAAATAAATACTTATCCGCCCCAAACGACTTTCTGTCAGTCTATTCGCTGGCTGTGATAGATGGTTCGGGCAACTATGAGTATTTGTTGAACAAAGATGTGAACTTTATTCGGCAAGCGTATCCCAACCCAACAGATACAGCAATCCCGAAGTACTACGCTTTGTTTGGACCAACTACATCCAACGATCCAAGCCCTGTCATTACTGATGAATTGACGTTTATTCTTGGACCAACACCTGACGCAAACTACAACGTAGAGTTGCACTACTATTACTATCCAGAGTCCATTACCGTTGCGGCTGATGGGCGTACATGGTTGGGTGATAACTTTGATTCCGTTATGTTGTATGGCTCTTTGGTAGAAGCCTATACGTTTATGAAGGGTGAGCCAGATATGGTGACACTCTATAACGGTAAATACCAAGAGGCTCTTGCGCTGGCTAAACGTCTGGGCGATGGTCTGGAGCGTGGTGATGCCTACAGAAACGGACAATACCGGCAGGCGGTGACTTGATATGGCTTTTACTGGAAACTTCTCCTGTAATGTGCTGCGCTCCAATATGGCAAGCGGTGGAATTAACTTTTCCTCCGACACCTTCTACATGGCGCTTTACACAAACTCAGCCACCTTGGACGAGACAACTACCGCCTATACAACCACGGGTGAAGTTGTGGCGAGTGGGTACACCGCTGGCGGGCAAGTCATTACGGCGACAGTTGCCACGGAAGCTACCACCTCGGGCAGCATTGTGTACATTGACTTTTCCTCTCCCACATGGAACTCTGCCCTGACAGCGCGGGGGGCTTTGATTTATAAGCCCGGAGCTAATGGGGCGGTCTGTGTGTTGGACTTTGGAAACGACAAAACCTCAACAGCAACATTCACCGTTCAGATGCCTGCTAATACCAGCAGTTCTGCGCTTATTCGACTTTTGTAAGGAGCGACTATGTTCATCGACAATGCAAATTCTTCTGACAGCCTTTCGGCTGGGCTGGTTGCTAAAACCGGTTTTTCTGAAAACAGCAAGGCGGGAGGTGTTTTTCACGTCCAATGCTTTGACAAAGATGGCAAGCTGAAATGGGAAGATCAGATGCACAACCTCGTTGTAAACGTAGGTTTGCAGGATATGAATACCCAGTATTTCAAGGGTAGTTCGTATACCGCCGCTTTCTATCTAGGTCTTGTGACTGGCCCGGGTTCTGGCACCACTTACGCCGCTGCGGATACGCTGGCTTCTCATGCAGGGTGGACGGAGTTCACTAATTATTCTGGTTCACGTAAAGCTGTTACATTCGGCACGGCTACCACTGCTGATCCGTCTGTTATTAGCAATTCAGCTTCCCCCGCTCAGTTCAGTATTACTGGTGCTGGCGGTACGGTAGCTGGTGCGTTCTTGTGTACGGTGTCTAGTGGTACTTCTGGCACACTGTTCTCTGAGGCAGATTTCCAATCTCCCGGGGATCGCGTAGTTGTGTCCGGTGATACTCTGAACGTAACCTACACTTTCAGCCTTGACGCTGCATAAGGGTAAACCCTTGTGTTCGGATTCACGCCGTTTGCAAACGTACCCTTCTCTTCGTTGGGTGGCGGAGCCATATTTGACACTGCTGTAGAAGAGTTTGTGTCTACAACCGCAGATGCGTTTTCTGCGGCGGCTGGTTTTGCTACGGATTTTTCCGATACGGTAGTTGGAACAGACCAAGCGTTTGTTGCGCCATCTGTATTTAGTGCAGATGCAGCAGATACGGCGCTTGGCTTGGATACGTCATCGTCTTTGGTTGATTTTGCAGTACTGACTATTGAACAAGTAGCTGCTTCAGAGACTACATTCACTTTAATTGATTTTGCTGTTTCTGTTCAAGAACAGAGCACTGGCAGTGAAAATTTCGCGGCTCTAGTAGACTTTATTGCTAGTTTGCCTGAAACGGCTACTGGAACGGATGCTTCTTCTGCTTCTGCGGTTTTCTCTGTATCTTTCTCTGATACAGCTACCGCATCTGAAGCATTAGACCCTACCATAACCTATAACGTATTTATGGATGAAAGTGCGTCGGTTTCTGAAACCGTTGCCGCAAGAGCCGATTTTGCTCCTTTAATTTCCGAACTTTCTAGCGCCACTTTTACAACTTCTGTAGCCCCATCCATATTTAATGCACCAGTCAACGAAACCGCTGTAGCCGCTGACACTATATTGGCGTTCGCTGTGTTTTTTGCTACCATTACAGACGGCGCAATTGGTGTTGATGAGATCACTGCTAGATTGTTGTGGGAGGTTATCAATGATGCACAAAATGCGGCGTGGGCGCAGTCAAATGATGCACAGTCTCCCGGTTGGTCTACGATAAACGATTCGCAGGCAACCTCTTGGACTGTAGTCAAAACCCAATCGTGAGAATGTCATGGCACTTGTTGTAAAAGACCGAGTTAAAGAAACCACCACCTCTACAGGTACAGGCACTATTACGCTTGGTGGCGCAAGTCCCGGGTTTCAGTCATTCGCCGTGATTGGTGATGGGAACACCACTTACTACACCATTAACGACCAACAAACTGGCGATTGGGAAGTTGGTATTGGAACCTACACTTCTTCCGGTACAACCCTGAGTCGTACTACCGTTCTTGAATCAAGCAATGCGGGCAGTCTGGTGAACTTTGGCGTAGGCTCAAAGGATGTTTTTGTTACTTACCCAGCAGAAAGATCGGTTTATTTAGATACTGCTGGTTCGGCTGTTACGTTATTGGATATTGGTACTGCTGGAATTGGAACAGCAAATATCACTACCGCAAACATTACAAACGGCACGGTTTCTTCCTCTCCTACCAGCGGCAACGATATTGCCAATAAAACGTATGTTGATGCGTTGGCTGCATCAGGTGTGCATTACCACGCCCCTGTATATGTGGAAGTACCAAGTACGACTGGGAATTTAAACGCTACGTATAACAACGGTTCTTCTGGTGTTGGGGCTACACTTACCAACGCAGGAACCCAAGCAGCTTTTACAGCGGATGGAATTGCTGTTCCAATAAATAGCCGGGTACTTATTTATAACCAAACAAACGCCTACGAAAATGGTGTTTATACGCTTACAACTGTAGGTAGTGGCTCAACAAACTGGGTTTTGACTAGGGCTACCGATGCGGATACCTACGACCCTTTTAACCCTAACTCTTTGGGTCAAGGGGATGCTTTCTTTGTTACCAATGGTAATACTGGTGCCGGTGAAACTTACATCTGCAACACGGTTGGAACAATTACATTTGGTACAACGGCAATTACTTTTGCTCAAATCAGCTCCGCTCAGATTTACTCTGCTGGCACCGGGCTGACCCTATCTGGTACGCAGTTCAGTATTACAAATACAGGCACTGCGGGGACTTACGGTTCTGCTTCTTCTGTCCCAGTACTGACGACCAACGCCCAAGGACAAGTAACCTCTGTTACAGATACTGCGATTTCCATTGCTTCCGGCGCTGTTTCTGGGCTGGCGGCTTCAGCAACCACTGATACCACAAATGCAGCAAATATCTCTAGTGGGACGCTGCCAGCGGCGCGGCTGTCTGGCTCTTATACCGGAGTTACAGGTGTAGGAACCCTGACTGCTGGCACTTGGAACGCTTCTACCCTTGATGCCTCTTATGGTGGTACTGGGCAATCGTCCTATGCAGTTGGCGATATTTTGTATGCGTCTACCACTTCGGCGCTGTCCAAATTAGCGGATGTTGCTACAGGTAATGCTCTAATCTCTGGTGGTGTAGGTACGGCTCCTTCTTGGGGCAAGGTAGGCTTAACGACCCATGTCAGTGGAACATTGCCTGTGGCAAGCGGTGGTACGGGGGCCACGACTCTGACGGGGTATGTGTACGGTAACGGGACTGGGGCGATGACTGCTTCCACCTCTATTCCAAACGCTGCTACGACTGCCACAAGTGCAAATACCGCTTCTGCTATTGTGGCCCGTGATGCGTCTGGTGACTTCAGCGCAGGCACTATTACTGCTAGTTTGTCTGGTAATGCTACATCCGCTACCTCTGCTACTTCGGCTACTACCACAACAAATCTTGCCGGGGGTGTAGCTGGAGCCGTCCCATATCAGTCTGGCTCTGGAGCCACGGCTTTCTCCGCAGCAGGTACTTCAGGGCAGGTTTTGACCTCAGCCGGTACTTCAGCCCCAACTTGGACCACACCAGCTACCGTAAACAACGGTACGCTGACAATGAATGTATCCGGTACGGGTTTATCCGGGTCCCAGACATTTACGGCAAACCAAGCTAGTGCAGCCACTTTTACCGTTACTTCAAACGCCACAAGCGCAAATACGGCATCTACGATTGTTGCTAGGGATGCTTCTGGTAACTTTAATGCTGGAACAATTACTGCTGCTCTTAGCGGTAATGCAACAACTTCTACAACCCTAGCTACTGGCAGAACCATTGGAATGACCGGGGATGTCACTTGGACATCTGCCTCATTTAATGGATCAGCCAATGTCACAGGAACTTCAACACTTGCAAATAGCGGAGTAACAGCGGGGTCTTATACAACAGCAAATATTACAGTTGACGCAAAAGGTAGAGTAACGGCGGCATCAAATGGAACTCCTGTTTTACCTGCTGTTGTTCAGCCAGTAAATATCTCTCCAGCAAATGGATCAACTGGAGCAAATTATACAATTACATTAACTGCAACAGCTTTTGTTTCCCTTCAAGGCTTTACTTTTGCAAATGCTCAATATCAAGTTTCTACTAGTAGTGGGTTTGGAACTACTGTAATTGATACCGGTACTTCTGGCGCGGCATCTACATCTTACAATATAAGCAGTGGTCTTGCTAATAGCACTACATATTACTGGAGAGTACGTTATAAGGATTCAAATGGAACATGGTCTGATTATTCTTCAGCCACATCGTTTGTAACCGCAGCAGCATTTACTTATTCTATTGAATACTTGGTTGTTGGCGGTGGCGGTGGATCCATGAATGTAGTATATATCGCAGGAGCAGGAGGTGGTGGTGGCACTGCATCTACATCAGGAACAGTAACCGTTGGAACAACCTATGTTATGACTGTTGGGGGTGGTGGTTCACCCGGAGTTGCTGGAACTGCAAGTAGCATTACTTATGGGCCAACAACAATGGCAACAGGTAATGGCGGTGGCTCGGCCAATGGCGCTACGGGGGGCCCTAGTGGTAATGGCTATGGCCCCGGAGGTGACAATACTTGGTGTGCTGGCGGAGCTGGAGGTGCTGCACAATCAGGATTCCCTGCAACGGGATATAAAGGCAATGGCGGTGCTGGTGGTAATGGTATTCAATGGTCAGATACCAATTATTATGGCGGCGGCGGTGGTGGTGGAACATATTCAACAGGTAGCCCCGGTTCTGGTGGACTAGGCGGGGGCGCAGGTGGTAGTAAATCTGCTCCGGGTGCTAATGGTTCAGCAAATACAGGCGGCGGTGCTGGTGGTAATGGTCGCTCTGCTTATTCTGCTCCCGGTTCATCTTCTGGTGGCTCTGGAATAATTATTATTCGATACGCAGGCGCACAGCGAGGAACCGGCGGTACTGTTACCTCTTCTGGGGGATATACATATCATACTTTTAATTCAACTGGGAATTATGTAGCATGAGCCATTTTGCAGAAGTAATAAACGGCATTGTGCAACGTGTTATTGTTGCCGAGCAGGAATTTATTGATACTGGAACTTTAGGTGATCCAAAAAATTGGATACAAACATCATATAACACAGTTGCAAATTTTCATGTCGGTCCTGATTGGAAACCAGATGGAAAGGAACCTTTACGAGCAAATTATGCAGGTATTGGGTATCATTATGATGCTGAATATGATGTTTTTTATCCTCCGAAACCACATCCAGAAGCAAAATTAGATAAAACAAAATGGCAGTGGTATTATGATAAAATACCAATTTCTATTTTAGGAAATAATACTGCCTATAAAGATGGGTTGGAGTCATCATAATGAGTACACCAAAAGTTGCAATTAGCTGTGTAGCAAACCTTTTTAGTCGCATGATGCATTTTGAAAATGCTGGTGATATTGAAGAAGGTCATACACATGCTTTTGACCATTTAACACTACTTGCATCTGGAGGACTTGACGTAGAGGTAGAAGGAAAAACAACTCGATTTGTTGCCCCTCACATGATTTATATCAAAGCAGATAAATTTCATAAGTTAACGGCTTTAGAAGCAAATACTGTGGCTTATTGTATCCATGCCTTACGAACTGGCGAAAGAGTAGAAGATATTCTCGACCCAACAAGTATTCCAGATGGTGTTCATGCCATGAGCATGTCAAAACCAATATCTAATGATTTTCGTAATCCGCACCCAACATATGAGAATCCGCTATGAACCAGTATTTTAAAGACTATTTTTCAGGCGAAATTTTCTGTTTGCCATATGAAAGTAAAGAAAAAAAATCAACTTTTGTTTCAATCTCTGTAGAAGAGTACACCCAAACAGCCGCAAAAAATGAGCAGATTAGACGGGATGGTCTCACCTATGCACAGCGCAGAGCAGAAGATTATCCAAGCATCCCAGATCAATTAGATATTATTTTTCATTCTGGCTTAGACGCTTGGAAAGCGGCTATACAAAGTGTAAAAGACAAAAACCCAAAGCCCACTTAATGGAACTTCATTCCCCATTTGTCACAAATATTGGAGTACAGCATTTGCCATCACATTTGTATAGTACTGCAAAATGGTTTGATACCAACAACTTAAAGCCTAGCGGCAATGGGTTTGATACCACTTTAAATGAATATTATTCAAACGAATCTGTATTTTTAAATGAATGTGGAGTAGGAGAATTTGTTAGCGATATAGAAGAAAAGGCAAAGGAGTTTCTTGAACAGTTAGGATACATGACTGATGATTGGGTTCCAAAAATTCACAGACTTTGGTTAAATAGTATGCCTAGCGGATCACATCATCCTCGCCATGCACATTATGGATCTTGCTTATCTGGAACCTATTATGTTGAAATCCCCAAAGGATCAAATGAAATTGTTTTTATTAATCCAAACCAAAAAGATTGCAAACCAAACATCCCGATAAAAAACTATACGGTATCTAACTCTGATTCTTGGACTATGTACCCTAAAGAAGGAGATCTATTTATTTGGTTATCTGATTTGTCTCATGCAATTCCGGCATTGACTTTTGAAGGTTTAAGAAAAAGTATTGCGTTTGATTTTACATTAAAGAAAAAACAAAATGTTTAAGAAAAAACAAAAATTAGAATTTTTGACGTTAATTCCAGAAGTTCAAAAAACAATGCCCATAATTCCAGCAAAAGAATTAAAACATGAGTGGCTTAGAAAAATGGCTATAGACTTTTCTGAACAAAGGAAAAAACCGGATTTTGGAACATTTCAATATTCACATACAAGCCGTTGCCCCGGGATTGTCAGTTTAATAAGGTCTGGATGGATTTTACGGGCATGGCAAGATGTTTATATCGAAAAAACAAGTGCTGATAGTCTTTTTTGGAGAACACCTTTAAACCAAAAAGACATGATAGGGATTGACCAGATAGAAATTCATAAACCAGAAGAATTTAAAAATTATTTTAACAACTGGAGTTATTCCTTTAATGGGGTTTTGAAGTATCAATCACCTTGGTCAGTCATCATCCCTAAAGGATACTATTTGCTTGAAATACCCGTTGCATATTCTGACGATCCAAGGTTTGAAACTGCTACTGGATACCTTTCTTATGAGTACGGACAAGTGCCATTAAATCCTCAGTTTTTCTGGAAAACCCAAGAAAACAGTATGCTGATTGAAAAAGGAACTCCAATTGCTCAGTATATTTTGGTAAAAAAAGAGGAGGTTGAAATATCAATGAGGACAAGGCTACCAGAAGAGCGGAAATTGGAACAAGTAATTCTTGGATCAAAATTTGTGAAAAATATGCGTGAATACAAACAGGAAGTGCAAAATCTATACAAGAGATGAGACATTTACTCTGTACTTCATCTTAAAATGCCGTAGTTACAAAGGAACCTACCATGAGTACATACTCCCCGAACCTACGTATTGAGCTTATTACCACCGGTACGCAAGCCGGGGCGTGGGGCAATACAACCAACGATAACCTGTCCACGGTTCTAGAGGCGGCTGTTGCAGGCTCGGTTTCAGTTACCACGGCATCAGCTAACCAAGCGCTTACCTATTTAAACGGGCCGACTGGGACCTCAAGTGCCAATCAGTCTGTACGGGCGATGCTGATTCTGGACACCGTCACAGGTGCCAACTTTGCCGTCTATGCCCCGCCGGTCAGTAAGCAGTACATCGTCAAGAACGCCAGCGCCTACACAGCCACGGTCTACAACTCCACGGTTATTGGCAATACCACGGCAGCGGGCACGGGCGCAGCGATCCCAGCGGGCAAAACCCTCCTAGTCTGGTCAGATGGAACCAACTTTGCTATCCCAGAC
>Ga0222715_10001344_pt1 | contig 23638 bp, 18 predicted proteins | sample C33_9DmetaG_FD_165056 | JGI IMG/M metagenome (GOLD analysis project Ga0222715, IMG submission 165056) | Estuarine water microbial communities from San Francisco Bay, California, United States - C33_9D | ecosystem: Environmental > Aquatic > Marine > Unclassified | place: USA: California...
CAAGACATACAGTCGACAAGAAAGACGGATTTAGATCTTGGTGGAGTACCAGCAGGAACTTACTTAGTAACCTTGGATGGTCCAACGGTTAGAAAAACATTTAAAATCGTTAAAAGATGAGAAGCGATATATTAAAATACTTTAGTTTTCTTTTTACACTTCTTCTTCTAAGCTGTGGTGGCGGAGGAGGAGATGACACCGGCGGTGGTGGCGGTGGCGGCGGAGGAGGCGGAGGCCCAACTCCAACTCCCCCAGGAAAAGCGACATTAGTTGCTCCTGCCAACAATAAAACTTGTGAGACTGGAACTAGTGTGTCGGATACTCAAAGCACAGTAACTTTTAATTGGAATGCATCTGCAAATACTAATACGTATGATGTTCAGATCACTAATTTAAATACAAGCACAGCTACAAATAAAAACGGAGTGTCTTCTACAAGCACTACAGCTACACTTGACAAGGGTGTTCCTTATTCTTGGAGAGTAACCTCTAAGAACACCTCTTCAACAACGACAACGCCTAGTGATCTTTGGAAGTTTTACTTGGCTGGAGATGGTGTGGTTAATTATGCCCCGTTCCCAGCAGATCTTAAAACCCCTGCGTCTGGATCAACTGTAACCCTTAGTGAAGGTAAAGCGACGTTTAGTTGGGATGGTTCGGATCCTGATAGTGGAGACACGCTTAGTTACACGGTTTATGTAGACAAGGTGGATGGTAAACAAACACCAACATCGGCTTTATCAAATCTATCGTCAGAGACTGTGGATGTTGAGCTTGAGGCTGCTACGACGTATTACTGGAGAGTAAAAACATCAGACGGAACCAACGCTAGTTATTCAATTGTTTATTCTTTTAAGACACAGTAAGGTTTAGTATTATACATACTTATACAAACACCACCTCTTAAAAAGAAAACAGATATTATTTTAGTAGGGTTGTAACAATTAAAAATTACTATTTAGATTTTTTGACTTTTTTGTAGTACTGGCCGTACAATAATCGTACAATTTTTAAAAAGAAAAACCCTAATCACTTATTTATAAAGTAGTTAGGGTTTTACTAAGCGGAGAGACGGGCTCTGTCTTCGAAGGGAGGTGATTGAACCTTCCAATATGCAAAAACATGCGTTTCCTCTGTTAACTTGCTATTTACGCTTTTAATGATCGGTTGTTATGTGTAGTCTTGTACGAGAGTTCAGGCAACGATTCAGGCAACCAAAATTAAAAACCCCTGTAAATCAATGACTTACAAGGATTTTTGCGGAGAGACGGGGACTCGAACCCCGGCGACAGTTACCCGTCGACAGATTAGCAATCTGCTCCATTACCACTCTGGCACCTCTCCAGTATTCTTTTTAGTTGTAAGAGCGAGCAAATTTAACTTATAGAATTCAATTCAACAAGGTTTAAAATAAAAATTATAGATTCTTTGTTAATTCTTTTACGATTCTATTTTCTGAAAGAAATTCTTTACCAATAACTTTTAAAGCAGTATAAGATGGAACTGCTGCTATCATACCTACGGCTCCAAATAACAAACCTCCACTTATAATAACAATAAATATTTCAAGTGGGTGAGATCTTACACTATTTGAAAATATAAATGGTTGACTGAAAAAGTTGTCAATTAATTGACCAATCGCAAACCCAATTGCTACATAGATTGCTTTGGCTAAAATTACGGAGCTAAAGTCTTGAGTTATATGACTTGACATGGTTAGAAGAATCATTAGAATTCCACCAATAAATGGTCCAATAAAAGGGATTAAGTTCAACAGAGAGCATAAAAATGCAATTACAATAGCATTTGGAGTTCCTATAATAAGAAGAAGTATAGTATAAATGATAAAAAGAATAAAGATTTGTAAAATAAGTCCAGCAAAATATCTGGACAAAAGAACTGAAATTGAGTCAAAAGATTTTTTAAATTTTTTATTTGATTTTTTTGGAATCAAAACAAGTAAGCTATTAAGTATTAGTTTAGAATCTTTTAAAAAGAAGAATGAAATAAACATTACAGATAAGATTCCAATTGTTAAATTACCTAACGTCTTACCAACTGAATTTAAAATTTCTGGTAAAAATGCAAAATCAATATTGTTTAACCAGTTTAAATTAAAAATTGAATTGTCTAAACTAAATCCATAACTAATTAAGTAACTAGATAGCTCAGAGTAAAGAAATAAAATATTTTCTTTAAAAGAATCTACGTCTAATAAAGAAAGGTTTTTTCCTTGTTCTATGACAAGGGGAACAAATAGTGAAATTATTCCAATAACTATACCGGTCAAAATACCCATTGTTAGAATGGATGCTGTAGTATTTTTTAATTTTAATTTATTGGTAAAAAAATTCACAAAAGGCCTTCCAATTAATGAAACCACTGCGGCAATAATCAAGTATGATATTAAAATTTGAATTTCATTTAATAGAAACAATCCTATGCAAATAGCTGTCAAAATTGCAATAGATCTTAATATTCCTTTGGAAATTTCTTTGTAATCCATAGCGCAAATATATTACATATTAACAATAGACACTGTATGTGTAGCAATTATTGCAGCAGTTTCAGCCCTAAACCTTGATTTACCAAGCGATACGGGTTTAAATCCTAAATCAATAGCTTTTTTCACTTCATTTTCGGTAAAATCACCCTCAGGTCCAATTAATACAATATTTTTAGTTTTAGGTTTTAAACAATTCATAAAAAATTCTTTTTCTGAATTATTACAATGAGCTATAAATAGCTCATCCTTAAACTTTCTTTTGTAAAAATCTTTTAACGTGGTCATTGGATTTAAAATTGGGTGATGAGCTTTAAGGGATTGTTTCATTGCAGAAACAAGTACTTTATTTAATCTTTTTTCATTGATAAATTTTCTTTCACTTCTTTCGCAAATTATTGGAGTTATTTCTGAAATTCCAATTTCACTTGCCTTTTCTAAAAACCATTCAAATCTTTCGTTTGATTTTAGAGGCGATATTACAATATGTAATGAATAGTTAAGTTTATCTTTTATTTCAAAATTTAAAATATCAACTTCACAGTTGTTTTTTGAAATAGAACTGATCTTACCATTAAAAAAAATATTTTTTCCGTTTGTAATTAAAATTGTGTCATCAATTTTTTTTCTTAATACTTTAAATAAATGCCTACTTTCTTCTTTTAAAAAAGTAGCTTTTTTTGAGTTTTTGTCAAGATTAGGTAAATAAAATAGTTGCATATTAAAATTTAAATCGTGCTTCTGCGCCTTTCTCTAATGATGAAAAATCACTGTTTTGATATTTTAAAAAACCAACCATGGCTATCATTGCTGCATTGTCAGTGGTATATTCAAATTTTGGAAAAAAAGACTTATAATTTTCATACTTTTCGTTCTTTTTAAACTTATTAATTATTCCGCTGTTACAAGAAACTCCACCTCCAAAAACTATTCTATTAATTCCAGTTTGTTTAATAGCTTTAATTACTTTTTCATATAAAATCTTAATTATAGTATGTTGCAATGAGGCACAAAGATTATTTAATTCCGATTCAATAAAATTTTCATTTAATTGTTTTTCCTTTTGTAAAAATCGCATAAAACCTGTTTTTAATCCGCTAAAACTATAATTTAGATCTTCAACTTTTGGTTTTGTGAAACTATATTTTTTTATGTCCCCTGACTTAGATTCTTTATCGATATGTGGACCAGCTGGATAGGGGAGACCTAACATTTTTCCACATTTATCAAACGTTTCTCCAATTGCGTCATCTAATGTTTCGCCTATTATTTCCATTTTGAAATAATCTTTTACTAAAACAATTTGAGTATGGCCTCCTGATATTGTTATTCCAATAAACGGAAAATTTGGTTTTGTTTCTCCACAGTCTTCAATAAAATGTGCCAAAAGGTGTGCTTGCATGTGATTTACCTCAATAAGAGGAATATTTAATCCCATCGAAAGTGATTTTGAAAACGAGGATCCCACAAGAAGCGAACCCAATAAACCAGGCCCTCTTGTATAGGCGATAGCATTTAACTGTTTTTTATCGATATTTGCATTGAGGATTGCTTGATTAACTACTGGAATTATGTTTTGTTGATGGGCCCTTGATGCTAATTCTGGAACTACACCTCCAAAAGATTTGTGTATTTCTTGATTTGCTATAAGGTTTGATAAAACTTTACCGTCACAAATTACTGATGCTGAAGTATCATCACATGAAGATTCAATTCCGAGTATATAAATGGGCACTATAATTGTTTATTACAAAGATATAATATATTAGATATCAAAAATTTTTTTAAAAAATATAAATTAGTTGTTTTAGGAATTTTATTGATGATTCTATCAATAATTTTTTTAATTACAAGTTCTAAATTTCAAACTTCTTTAGCTAACCAAATTGCTCAAGAAATAAATGATGAGTATGGGACAGAAATAGCAATTAATAAAGCAAGTCTTAGTTTAAACGGAAATGTTGACCTAAATGATTTTTTAATAAAGGATCACAAAAATGATACTTTGGTTTTTTTTAAAAACCTTTATTTAAGTCCAATTAGTTTAGGTAAACTTGTGTCCAATGATTTAAACTTTAGTTCAGTATCATTTGATGGACTAGATTTAAGAGTTTCAAATTACAAAGGTGATAAGTTAAATAGTTTACAAATATTTCTTAAAAAATTGAAAATTGATAAGGATTTTCCAATAAATGAATTTGATAAATCCAGTTTCGCTTCAAAGGTTTTTTCCAAAAATTCTAAAATTGAATTTATAGATTATCAGAACGAATCAAAAAGCATCAAGATTTCGAATATTAATTTTTTAATTAATGATTTAAGTTTTTACAATTCTGATTTTGATTTTAAAATTGAAGATTTAAATTTTAAATATGGAACAAATACTATAATTGATGACTTGTCAGGAAATTTTATGAAAAAAGACTCTGTTATCAATTTTTCTAATTCAAAAATTATTTTTGGAGAATCAATAATTAATGGTGATTTAAATTTAGATTATTCAGATATAAAATCATCAAATTTAGCTTCTAAGGATTTTTTAAATTCTTTACAATTTGATGTGCTAATTAACGATTCTCAGATTGTTTCAACTGATATTGGTCAGTTATTTTCTTCATTTGAAACAAATTACAAGGAAACATGGATGATAAAATCAGAAATCAGCGGATATTTAAATGATCTAGAAATAAGAAAATGGTTCTTATCAAACAAAAAAAATAATATTGAACTGAATTGTAAAATCACAAATATTCTGGATGAGGATTATTCTGTAATTTTTGATATTTTGGAATTTAATGTAGATTCCAAAGAAATTAATAAAGCTTTCCCTAATTTTTTTGGTTCAATATTTCCTTCATCACTTAGATCGTTTGGTAGATTTAATATTGATGGTTTAATTTCTGTAAATCCTGATGATGTAAAATCAAAATTTAATTTTCAAACAAAACAAGGATTATTAATTTCTGATTTAAATATTTTTGATTTTAAAAATATAGACAACGCTTCTTACATTGGAGAAATTAAAGGATTAGACCTCGATTTATCAAGTTTTTTGAATGTCAATTATATAACCAAATCTGACTTTAATTTTAAAGTTGAGGGTAAAGGTTTCACAAAAGAATATCTCAATTCCTCCTTGACCGGAAGCATTGAAAATGTGGAATTGTATAATTATAAACTAGAAAATATTGATCTTTCTGGAGACGTAAAAGATCAGATTTTTGATGGAAACCTTAAGTTAGATGATAAAAATATTTCTTTATTTTTTAATGGATTAGTTGATTTTTCCGATGATTTAGTTGATTTTGATTTTAATCTAGACTTGTTAAAAGCAGATTTAAATAATATCAACGATGAATACGATAATTCAATAAGTGGTTCTGCAAATGTAAAGTTAAGAGGTTCAAGAATTGAAAATTTGATTGGAGACTTATCAATTAATAATTTGAAATTCACCAATTCAGACATTAATACCACATTTGAAAAATTTGATGCTCAGTTAAGATATAATGATGATATTAGGATAGTTAACTTGAACTCTTCTGACGCAGTAAGTGGTATTATAATTGGAGAGTATGATATTTTTAGTCTTAAAAAAATATTACTAAATAGTATAGGTTCTCACTATTCAAATTACAAGCTTAATGATAATATTGATTTTCAAAATATATCTTTTAATTTAAACATAAAGCCTAAGCTAGCTTATTTAATTAATAGTAAACTTGATTTAGATGAAAGTACATTTGTTTCAGGTAATTTCAAGTCTGATGGTGATTACGAGATAGCTGTAAAATCTAATTACATTAATTATGACAACATAGAAACAGAAGATATAGATTTAAAATTTTCAAATAATGGTGGAGAGTTTAAAATAAAGAAGCTCAAATCTACCCTGTTTGAGGGTACTAATTTTTATGTAGATTCAACCTTTAGTGACGATAGCTTGTATGTAAATTCCAATTATAAAACTTTTTTAAATAACCAAAATAAATTAAATTTTTATCACACTATCAATGAAAAAAATAACTCAGTTTTTGGATTTATTAATTTGGATTTAATTTTAAATAAAAAAAATTGGTCTTTGAGTAAGAACAGTGAGCCAAAACTTATTATTAACAACAATTTACAAAGTTTTAGTGCAAATAATATCTCATTTATCAATGAGAACCAAGAAATAAAACTTGATATCTCAAATTCAGAAAATGGGTCAAATTATAATCTGATCTTTAATGAAGTTAAATTAAATAGTTTCACTAGAAAAAGTAGCTCTATAATTTTTGATGGTGTATTGGATGGAGATGTCTCTTTCTCAAAAATTGATGAAGTTTATTCGGGAGATTCAAGTCTTACAATTTCTAACTTAGAATCTAACTCGCAAATACTTGGAGACGCTATATTAAAATTAAGTGCATCTGAAGACTCAAGTGAAATTGAGATGGATTTTAAAATTACTAATCAAAATAATGAATTATTAAACTTGTTTGGTAATTTTTCTATTGAAGATGACTATTATCCCCTTGATTTAACTTTGGAAACAAATAATTTTGAAATAAATCCTTTTTCAAAAATTGGTAAAAATGTGATTTCAAATTTTGAAGGGGTTTTTAATTCTAATATTAGTATCAGTGGAAATACTAAAAATCCTAATTTTTTTGGAAGTATTGAAACTTCCAATGTTGCTTTTAAAATACCATATTTAAATGTTCGTTATGAGATTGAGAATAAATCTACCTTTTTTTTAGATGATCAATCTTTTTTTATTGATGACTTTGGTTTATTTAATACCTTGACCGACTCTGATGGAATTATTTCAGGAAAAATCAGTCATAATATCTTTAAGGATTGGTTTTTAGAATTGGATATAAATTCCCAAAATTTACTGATCCTAAATACTGGTTCAAAGGATAACGATTTATACTACGGAAAAGGAATGTTTAATGGAGAAGCCATTATTTATGGACCTACTGAAAATCTATTAATAAAATTAATTGGTTCAACAAATAAAGGAACTTCATTAGTAATTCCAATAAATGACTCAAAAAATATTGGAAATTTAAAATTTTTGAATTTTGTAAATCCTGATTCTAAAGAAAACATTAATCAGTCAATTAAGAAGTCACTTTTGGTTGACTTAGATCTAGATTTTAATAACAATGCAAATCTAGAAGTTGTATTAGATTTAGAATCACAGTCCAAAATAAAAGGAGTTGGAAATGGTAAGTTAAATTTTAAAATTAATACACTGGGTAACTTTAATATGTTTGGTGACTTTCAAGTTGATAAAGGGTCCTATTTTTATAGATCTCTTGGGATTGTTAACAGAGAGTTTGAGTTAATAAAAGGTTCGCGAATTACTTGGAATGGAGATCCATATTTGGGTGATTTAAATATAAATGCAAACTATGAAATTCCTGGTGGTGCTAATCCTGCAATACTTATTCAAAACACTAGTTTTAATAGAAAAATACCGACCATCGTTAACATAAATCTTGAAGGTAATTTTAATGAAATGAAAACACCGTCATTTAAAATAAATTTTCCAAATACAAGAGGTCCTATTAAATCAGAACTTGATTATTATTTGGTAGACGATGAAAAAAGACAAAAACAAGCTTTGTCTCTCTTATATCAGGGTACATTTATTGACGAAGTTTCTTTGTCTTCTGTATCATCTCAAGCTATTACAAATAATTTATATCAAAGTGCTTCAGGCCTAATAGATAATATATTCACAAATTCTGATGATAAAATGAATATTGGAATAAATTATTTGAAAGGAGATAAAAATGCAGCATCATCCTTATTAAACAGAGATAGGCTAGGTCTTACTTTAAAATCAGAAATAAGTGATAAAATTTTAATAAACGGTAAAATTGGTGTTCCCGTTGGTGGAGTTGAAGAAAATGTAATAATTGGAGATGTTCAGATAGAGTTTCTTTTAAATGAAGAAGGAAATTTAAAAGCACGATTTTTTAATAAAGAAAATGAATATCAATATTTTGGAGACGATATAGGTTATACTCAAGGAATGGGAGTTTCATATGAGATTGATTTTAATGACATCAAAACATTGTTTAAGAATAAAAATAAAAAGAGGTTAAATAAATAAATAATTCATCTTTAATAATTAGTTTGTAATTTTACCTAAAATTTTAATGATGAAAGTTAAAAAAATAGCTGTTTTAACATCTGGAGGAGATTCACCTGGAATGAACACTGCACTTAGAGCAGTGGTAAGAACTTGTGCTTATAAAAATATTGATTGCGTTGGAGTTTCAAGAGGATATCAAGGTTTGATTAATGATGATATAAAAACTTTAAAAACTAGAAGTGTTAGGGGAATTATTAACAGAGGGGGAACTATGTTATATTCTGCTAGATCTGATGAATTTAGAACTAAAGAAGGTAGAGAAAAAGCCTTTAGCAACATAAAAAAACACGGTATTGATGGTCTTGTTGTGATTGGAGGAGATGGATCTTTTACTGGAGGTCTTATTTTTCAAAAAGAATTTGGTATTCCAGTAATCGGTATCCCAGGAACAATTGACAATGATTTGTATGGAACTTCTCACACTTTAGGTTACGATACAGCTCTAAATACTGTAATGGACGCAATTGATAAAATAAGAGATACTGCAATTTCTCATGATAGATTATTCTTTGTTGAAGTAATGGGTAGAGATGCAGGTCATATTGCATTAAATTCTGGAATAGCAATTGGTGCTCAAGAAATTTTAATTCCTGAACAAAATATGGGAATAGAAGGTCTTATTAATTCTTTAAAAGACAGTAAGAAGAATGGAAAAACATCAAGTATTGTTGTGGTAGCTGAAGGAGACAAAACTGGAAAAAATGTTTTTGATCTTGCAAGAAAAGTGGAGGAGGAGTTTCCAAAATATGAAATTAGAGTTTCCGTTTTAGGTCATATGCAAAGAGGAGGTTCACCAACCTGTTTTGATAGAGTATTGGGTACAAAAATGGGTGTAAAAGCTGTTGAATATTTGATAGATGGAGTTTCCGGTAAAATGATAGGAATAGATAATGGTAAAATTGTATTAACATCATTAAAAAAGGCTATTAAAGGCGAAACTAAAATTGATCCGGAACTAATTCGTGTTTCGAGGATAATGAATATCTAATAAAATTATCAAAATCTCATTTTTTTATAATTTTATTGTCATATTCACATTCTAACTAAAATTTATTTTTTTTTAAGAATAGTATTATAGTTTTTTTTTTAGGTTTGCCTCGCAATTATAAAAATATTAAAATGTCAAAAATTAAATTAGGAATCAACGGTTTTGGAAGAATTGGTAGGATGGTTTTTCGTGCTTCACTAAAAAGAAATGATGTTGATGTCGTAGGTATAAATGATTTACTTGATGTAGAGCATCTAGCATATTTATTAAAATATGATTCAGTTCATGGAACATGTGATGCATCAATTTCTGTAAGAGACGGGAATTTGATTGTAAATGATAATGTGATTAGAATTACAGCTGAAAGAGATCCTAAACAAATTAGTTGGAATTCAATTGATACTGATATAGTAGCTGAATGTACAGGTATTTTTACTTCAATGGACAAAGCTCAGGCCCACATAGATGGTGGAGCTAAAAAAGTAGTAATTTCTGCTCCTTCACCTGATGCTCCAATGTTTGTAATGGGTGTTAATCATAATGACGTCAAGTCTGATGATTTAATAGTTTCTAACGCTTCTTGTACAACTAATTGTTTAGCTCCAGTAGCTAAAGTTTTACATGATGATTTTGGTATTTCTGAGGCTCTAATGACAACTGTTCATGCCACAACAGCTACACAATTCACTGTTGATGGTCCATCAAAAAAAGATTTCAGAGGCGGAAGAAGCTCTCTTGTAAATATTATGCCAGCCTCAACTGGTGCAGCTAAAGCTGTTACAAAGGTTATTCCTTCTTTAGTCGGCAAGATTACTGGAATGGCATTTAGAGTTCCAACCGCAAATGTTTCAGTTGTAGATTTAACAGTTAAACTTAACGCTGACACATCATATGATGAAGTTATGAACTCATTAAAATCTGCATCTGAAAATAGTTTAAAAGGTATTTTAGGTTTTACTAAAGACTTAGTAGTTTCTCAAGATTTTATAGGTGACCCTAGAACTTCAATAGTAGATTATAACGCAGGAATAGAATTAAACTCTTCATTTTTTAAAATAGTAACTTGGTATGACAATGAAGCAGGATATTCCAATAAGCTTATTGATTTAGCCTGTCACATTAATTCACTTTAATTTATAAAATGAAGTTAATTGTAGATAGCGGATCCACAAAAACAGATTGGATAGCTATTGATGAAAATGGTTCAATTATATTTGAAACTTTTACACTTGGACTAAATCCACAGGTATTAACTGAATATATTATTGAAGAACGTATAATCAATAATTACGATCTGTATCAAAACAGAAAGAAAGTAAGTAAAATTTATTTCTATGGAGCGGGATGTGGAACAAAACCTCCAAAAGACTTACTGTCAAGGGTTTTAAAGCTGATTTTTATCAATTCTGATTTTGATATAAAGGAGGATACATTTGCTGCAGTTTATTCATGTTGTAAACCAAATGAGAAAGCTATAGTTTCAATTTTGGGTACTGGATCTAATTGTAGTTACTTCGATGGAAAAAAATTAAACCAAAAAGTAACTTCTTTAGGATATGTTTTAATGGACGATGCAAGTGGGAATTATTTTGGAAGACAACTCCTAAGAGACTATTATTTTAACAGAATGTCAGCTGATTTAGAAAATAAATTTAAATCTGAATTTGATCTTGAAGCAGAAGTAATTAAAGATTCTTTATATAAAAAACCTAATCCAAATACTTATTTAGCAAAGTTTGCAAAGTTTTTAGTTGAAAATAAAAACTTAGACTATTCTAAACAATTAGTAAGAAAAGGATTTGATCTTTTTATAGAAAATCAAATTGAACAATTTGAAAATCATAAGAACGTCAATTTACATTTTGTTGGTTCAATCGGCTTTTATTTAAAAGATGAATTAAAAGAAGCTCTTGATACTAAAAATTTAAAATTAGGGAAAGTTTTAAGAAGACCTATAGAAGGTTTAGTAGCATTTCATCAATCACATTAATTTTATTTTCTAGCAATTAAAGATATTTCTACTTTAGCTCCCTTAGGTAGCCCAGAAACTTCTACTGTTTCTCTGGCAGGCTCGTTTCCAATTTCAAAATAAGATCCATAAATTTCATTTACTTTTTGAAAATCGTCCATATTAGTAAGGAAAATTGTTGTTTTAACAATATTTTCAAAATCATAGTTTTCTTTTTCTAAAACTGCTTTAATATTTTTAAACACCTGTCTTGTTTCTGTTTCAATTGATTCGTCTCGCATTTTCATGCTAATTGGGTCCAAGGCAATTTGACCTGAAAGATAGAGAGTTCCATCAAATAATATGGCTTGATTATAAGGTCCAACAGGGTCAGGTGCATTACTTGTATTGATGATTTTTTTCATTGTAGTTTTTGAGTTTAAATTAAAACTGTAATTAAAGTTAAAAACTTTAATCTATAACCTTTTATCAGGAAGTCTTCTTTTATCATATTTTAAGTCACTTAATAGATTAGATTTGATACCAATAAAAAAATACCAAGAAGCTCTTGTGCTAAATGGAACCCAGTTAAAATTCATTTTCCAACTATCTAAATCTCTTTCGAATCTTAACTGCGTGTAGGTAACACCTTTATTTTTAAAATCATAACCAGAGGAACCTCCAACTTTCCATTTCTTAGAAAGTTCAAAATTAGCTGACATCATTAAAGAGTTATTTGAAATATCTTTTTGTTTTCTATTATTAGAATATGTTAATGAATGAGCAATTCTTATATCCCACGGGATTTTATTTTGATAAAATGATGTATCATTTTCTTCATCATTGTTATTTTCTTCTTCTCCTTCTTCTTCTTCTTCAAAAGAGCTGTCAGCAAAATCATTAGCTCTTCCAAATAAATCATCACTTCTTCCACCACTTCTTGAGTTGTCAAAACCTTTGGATTTATCATTTTTTGAATTTTTACTTGAGTATGAAAAACCAAGATTTATATTTGCACTGGTCATTCTAAACAATCCACCACCATCATTTACATTAAATATATTAATTCTCCTTCCACTTTCATCAATTGTATACGGATCAAAAGTTGCACCTAAATTTAAATCCAACTTATCCTCAAATAATGAAGTGGAGGTAGTCATTCTGACTGGGCTCCATTTTAAAGAATCTGCAGCAATGTTATAGCTTGTAGAAAAATTAAGATTATTCAGGAGTTTAATTTTTTTTGGTTCAATCTTAGTACTGTCCTTATCTCTTACTTTAGCTTCTAATACATTACTTAGACCTAGTCCTATTGAACTGGAAAATGTATTACCAGGGGGGCCAAAAAATCCACCTTCAAATCTTGTGTATTCTGCTGTATTTCCGTTAGCATCAATTATATATTCATCATAATATTTTTCAAAACTAGGATTTATTCCGTATGTGACTGATGGTCTCATAACGTGTCTTATGGATTGTATTTTTTTTCCTTCCTTAAAATTGAAAACACCATATATTGTTGTACCAATACTTGCGTTAAAATTATATTTATTAAAACGATCAAAACCTTTGATGGTATCTTTTTTACCTTGTACTTGGTTTATAACATCATAATCATTTCTTTTAATTGTTTGCCCTGCCCAAATTTCTTCAAATCTTCCACCAATACTTACACTCAAGTGTTTTAAAAATTTAAAATTTGTACTCAAAGGAATAGAATGCTTCATGCCATATCTTGCATCATTAAACATTTCTTTTTTTAAAAAAAGTGAGTCTGATGTTTGTATTCTATTTTCTCCCCTTAATGAATATTGTAGATTAATATTTTTTAGAATTCCCTTCTTTTGCCCATTTCTTTTTACAAAAGGATAAATTCTTTCAACATTCGCTTGTAGAGTTGGTAAACTCATATTTACAGTCTGTGTTCTGGTATTTTGAGAATGAGATGCAGTAAGGGATAAGTTAACAGAGGGATATCCTCTGAATGTTTTTGAGTAAGAAACTGATGAATTTAGAGTGTTATTAAGAAAGTTAGGGGTATTGAGCTGGTTGACAGATTCTCTGAAATAGTTACTACTTCCCAGGTTTACTGATGCAGAAAATCTACTATTTGGGTTAGATTTTGAATCTTGGCTATGTGACCATCTAATGTTGTAAATATTATTTTTGGAGTATCCTGGTAAACCTCGTTCTCCATTTATTAGATTTTCAAACCTTAAGCTTAATGAGCCTGTATATTTATATCTTACTTTGTATTTTGATTCGGCTCTAAAACCATAGCTACCGTTGGTATAGTAATCAGCTAATAGAGTTATATCAAAAAAATCACTTGGAGCAAAATAATATCCGCCATTTTGAATAAAATATCCTCTGTCATTATTTTGACCAATGCTTGGGAATATAAATCCAGTTGCCCTATTTTGTGTCAAAGGGAAATATCCAAAAGGAAGGAAAATTGGGGTAGGTACATCAGCAATGTAAATGTTACTTAAACCTGCAATAATTTTATTTTTAGGAATAAACTTTCCTTTTCTTATCCTTATATAATAATCAGGATCTTCTTTTTTTGAGGTTGTAACTTTTGCTTCTTTAATAAAATATACTGAATCGTTTTCTTTTTTAGTGGCTAAAGCTGAAACATTCATTCCACTTTGCTCCGATCTGGAGTTCCAAATTAAAGCCTTTTTTGTGTCAAAATTAAATCTGATTGAATCAGGGTTAACTTCATTTCCAGCTTGTTTAAAGTAAGGGGGTTGAATTAAATTTCCAGCAGAATCCTTAATTCTTCCTGCTGACACTTCATTTTTATTGTAATCTAAAATTATTAAACCAGACTTTAACTCAGTATCTTGATAGTATAGTTCAGCTTTGTCGTATAAGTATAGCTTGCCTTTCTTTTTATCAATTTTAATATATCCTTTCGCATTTCTAGTTATTTTACCTAGTAACAGATTAGTTTTTCCTAAAGAATCATTTGATGATATAGTATCTTTTTCCTTAATATCTTGTGAATAATTATATTGAAAAGTAAAAAATACTATCAAAATAAAAATTAATTTAAATCTTAAATTATTATGTGAATATACTGCTGACAGATCCGAATATTTAAGTAGTAAAATTACATATATTTTTGGAGTCATAATTTAATATTAAAAATATAGTGAGATATCTTTTTAAAATTCTATTTATTTCTTTTGTTTTCTTTGTTAATCAATCTCTTTTTTCACAAGACTCCAATGGTAAATTTACTGTGGTATTGGACGCAGGACACGGTGGTAAAGACCCAGGGAATACAGGTAATGGATATTTAGAGAAAAATATTGCTTTATCCATCGCATTACAAGTTGGTAAAGAATTGGAAAAACAAAAAGATATCAAAGTAATATATACTAGAAAAAAAGATGTTTTTGTTAATTTATTCAGACGAGCTGAGATAGCAAATAAAGCTAAGGCAGATTTATTCATTTCTATTCACTGTGATTCTCACACGTCAAATGCGTATGGTGCAGGTACATTTGTACTTGGTTTACATGCAAACCAACGTAATTTTGAAATTGCAAAAAAAGAAAACTCTGTTATTTTTAAGGAGGAAAATTATGAACAGAAATACGATGGATTTGATCCTAATAATCCAGAATCTGTTATAAGTTTAGTTTTGATGCAAGAGGATTATTTAGATCAAAGTATCGTTATAGCAGATTTAATTCAAAGGGCATTTGTTAGTGATTTGAATAGAAAAAACAGAACAGTTAAACAGGCTGGTTTTATTGTATTAAAATACACTTATATGCCAAGTGTTTTAGTTGAAACAGGTTTTTTAACTAACAAGAAAGAGGGTGCTTATTTGAATTCTTCTAAAGGCCAAAGAGAGATGTCATATTCAATTGCTAAAGGAATAATTAAATACAAATCTAGATTTAGTAATGACTCAACTCTTGGACCAATAAATTCATTTTCTTATGAAGATTCTTCATTTAAACAGGAAGATGATTATTATTTGAAAATTCAAATAGCGTCAAGTAAAAAAAGAATTCCTTTAAAACCATACAATTTTAAAGGCTTAAAATCTTTAAGTACTACAAAAACAGGAAGTTTGTTTAGGTATTATTACGAAAAGACCACAGACTACTCAATTGCCAAAAAATTTCTATTAAAAGCAAAAAATAATGGATATAAAGATGCTATAATTGTTGCATTTAAAAATGATAATAAAATTTCAATAAATGATTATTTATCTTCTTTAAAAAATTAATACTGAAAAAATAATTCATAACTTTGAAATAAATATTACAATTTGAAAAATAAAAATGAAATAAAGACTGGATTGCTAGTAATAACAGGAATTGCATTATTTATTTTTGGATACAGTTATTTGAAATCTAATGATATATTTGTTTCTGATAGAACTTTTTATGCAGTCTATGATGATGTTGAAGGTGTTGTAAATGGAACTCCTGTTACCGTTAACGGTTTTCCTGTAGGTAGTATAACTGATATTTCTTTTTTTAAACAAAATAGATTGCTTGTTAAATTTAGAGTAGAAAATGACATAAAATTTTCAGTCAATAGTTTAGCTCAAATTTATGAAACTGGACTAATAGGCGGTAAAGCACTTGCTATTATACCAGCTATGGATAACAGTAGAGTAGCTGTTTCTAAAGACACATTAAAATCATCTGTAGCCCCTGGTCTTACTGATCTTGTTAATGAGAAATTAACCCCATTACAAGAAAACATCGAGATGATGATTGTAAGCGCTAATAATGTTTTGGAAAAAATTAACTCTGTCTTTGATGATCCTACAAGATCTAATTTAAGAACAAGTGTTTCAGATTTTTCAGAAACTATTTCTGACCTAAAAGAAACGAGTGTTATGATAAAATCAATAGTAAAAACCAACAAGATTGCTATTAATAATACTATAGATAATGTTAAAGATCTCTCTGAAGATTTATCTTCAATATCCAATACAATTAATTCAAGTGATTTAGAAAAAACATTATTGAATTTAAAATTATCCTCTGAAAATCTATCCAATGTCTTAGAAAATATTAATAATGGAGATGGTTCTATTTCAAAACTAATTTCAAACGATTCACTCTTTAATAATTTAAATGATGCTTCTAAATCAATTGACCTCCTTCTTGAAGATATAAGGCTTAATCCTAAAAGATATATTCATTTTTCAATCTTTGGAAAAAAAAATAAACCTTACGAAAAAAATAACGATTAAAATTTGATTTCCTTTTTGCCTAACATATTATTTTGTTGTTTGTTTTTTTTCGCAATTTTTTTGTTTTCAAAAAATGTAAAAAAAATTTATAGAAATATAAATTTGGGAATTAAAATTGATAGAACAGATAATCAAAAGATAAGATTTGCTCAAATGTTAAGGGTAGCTTTTGGTCAATCAAAAATGATTGATAAACCCATAGTTGGACTACTTCATATCATTGTTTACGTTGGATTCTTGGTTATTAACATCGAATTATTAGAAATCATAGTAGATGGTATTTTAGGAACTCATAGGGTTTTTGCTCCTTTTTTAGGTTCCTTTTATAATTTTTTAATTGGTTTCTTTGAAATCTTTGCTTTACTAGTTATTGTTTCTGTAATTATTTTTTGGTTAAGAAGAAATGTAATTAATATAAAAAGGTTTTTAAGTGCTGAAATGAAAGGTTGGCCTAAAAATGATGGTAATATTATTTTATATGTAGAAATAATTTTAATGCTTTTGTTTTTAACAATGAACGGAGCCGATCTTTGGATTCAACAAAATGCACCTGATTACAACTATATTAAAGCTGGTTCTTTTCCTGTAAGCCAATTTATTTTACCATTATTTGATGGAATCTCTTCAAATATTGTTTTTATTATTGAAAGAGTTGCTTGGTGGCTTCATATAATTGGTATTTTATGTTTTTTGAATTATTTATACTACTCAAAACATTTACACATAATTTTAGCATTTCCAAATACATATTTTGCTAATCTAAACCCTAAAGGAAAATTTTCAAATTTAGAATCCGTAACAAAAGAAGTGAAAATGATGTTAGATCCTTCAGCAGACCCCTTTGCTGCTTCTCCAAATCAGGAGATTGCTAAATTTGGTGCTTCTGACGTCTTTGATCTCAATAAAATACAACTTTTAAATGCTTACACTTGTACAGAGTGTGGTAGATGTACAAGTGAATGTCCTGCAAACTTGACTGGAAAAAAATTATCTCCAAGAAAAATCATGATGGATACTAGGGATAGATTAGAGGAGGTAGGAAGAAATATTGATCTAAATAAGGGAGATTATAAAAGTGACGGTAAAGAATTATTGAACGACTACATTTCTAAAGAAGAATTGTGGGCTTGTACATCTTGTAATGCATGTGTAGAAGCTTGTCCTATTGGAATTGATCCCCTTTCTATAATTATGGATATGAGAAGATACTTAGTTATGGAAAAATCAGATGCTCCTATGGAATTAAATAATATGATGAGTAATATTGAAAATAATGGGGCACCATGGCCATTTAATCAAATGGATAAACTAAATTGGAAAAATGAATTATAAATAATTAATATAAAATAAATGAAACAAGAAGAAGTTGATAAATTATTGAGTGAAAAAATTGAAGATGGAGAGCTTATAAGTCCGATTCTTCCTGAGGGAATAAAAAATTACCTAATAGATATTGATGGAACAATTTGTGATGATATCCCAAATGAGGAACCAGAAAGAATGGCTACAGCAAATGTTTATCCTGATGCTTTAGTTACACTAAATAAATGGTATGATGAAGGTCATATTATATGTTTTTTCACATCCAGAACTGAGGACCACAGAAAAGTTACAGAAGATTGGTTGAATAAACATGGTTTTAAATTTCATGGAATGGTGATGGGAAAACCAAGAGGCGGTAATTATCATTGGATTGATAATCATTTGGTAAAAGCAACAAGATACAATGGAAAATTTACTGATTTAGTAGATAAAGAAGTAACCATTCAGGTATTTGATGATGGACAACATAATTAAGTATGAGTAAAATTGAAATAAATACATTTTCAGATTTAGTTTCAAAAGGAATAACACCAGAAATTCTTTTTTGGGTTGGTTGTGCAGGCAGTTTTGATGATAGAGCAAAAAAAATTACTAAATCTTTTGCAAATATTTTAAATAGAGCTAATGTTTCTTTTGCAGTTTTAGGTAGTGAAGAAGGCTGTACTGGAGACCCAGCTAAAAGAGCTGGAAATGAGTTTTTATTTCAAATGCAAGCTTTGACCAATATTGAAGTTTTAAATGGATATAACATAAAAAAAATTGTTACTACTTGTCCACATTGTTTCAATACCCTCAAAAATGAATATCCAGAACTAGGAGGTAATTATGATGTTATGCATCACACACAATTTATAAAATCACTCCTATCAGAGGGTAGATTGACAGTTCAAGGTGGTGCTTTTAAAGGGAAACGAATTACATTTCATGATCCATGTTATTTAGGAAGAGCAAACAAAATATACGAAGCACCCAGAAAAGTTCTAGAAAAATTAGATGTTGAACTTTCAGAAATGAAAAGTTGCAAACAAAAAGGTTTGTGTTGTGGTGCAGGCGGAGCACAGATGTTTAAGGATGCTGAAAAAGGAAACATGGAAATTAATATTAAAAGAACCGAGGAAGCTCTTGAAACTAAGCCCGATATTATTGCTGCAGGATGCCCTTTCTGTAATACAATGCTCTCAGATGGAATTAAAAATAAAAAGAAAGAGGAAGATATTAAAGTTCTTGATATTGCTGAGTTAATCAATCAAGCTTCAAACTCATGATAATAACTTTTGATGAAATACCAAAAGAATCTAGGGTTTGGATATATCAGTCAAATAGAAAGTTCTCAGAGAAAGAAATAACAGAAATATCAAATAAATTAAAAAAATTTCTTGAAAATTGGACTGCTCACGGCTCTGATTTGTTTTGTTCATTCACTATAAGATACAATAGGTTTATTGTTATAGCTTTAAATGAAAAATCTAATAAAGCTACAGGTTGTTCTATTGATTCCTGTGTGCATTTTATTCAAGGTTTAGAGCAACAATACAGTGTTGATCTTTTAGATAAGATGAATGTAGCTTTTAAACAAGGAGAATTTATTTCATACAAATCATTGATAGAATTCAAAAAATTAGTTAAAAGTAATTCTGTTTCTAAAAACACTATAGTCTTTAATAATTTGGTAACAGACGTTCTTGATTTTAATACAAATTGGGAAATTCCAGCTTATAAAAGTTGGCACTCTAGATTCTTTTTATAGCCTATATTATTACGTTTATCTAAAAATATCTTGAATTGCTATTCAAATTTTTTAATTTTCCGATGAAATTATAACATGAGATCACTAATTAATATAACCTTATTCTTTTTTTTAATTGTATTTAATAATATTTACTCTCAAAATCCTTTAAAAACTAAAGATCATTTAAAACAACAATTTTGGGTTGACAGTATATATAATTCACTTTCTTCAGATCAAAAAATTGGACAATTATTTACGATTTGGGTGGCTACCAAAGAAGGAGAAGTGAGAATGAATGAAATTGCCTCGCTTATTGAAAAAAACCATCTTGGAGGTTTGATTTTTTCATTAGGTAAAATAGAGGATCAAGCTAAATATACAAACAGGTTTCAATCAATTTCTGAAGTCCCCCTTCTTATTGGAATGGATGCAGAATGGGGAATAGGTATGAGATTAGATGATGCATTTTCATTTCCTTATAATATGACCTTAGGAGCTTTGAATGATGATAATTTAATTTACCAAATGGGAAAAAGAATTGGAATTCATGCCAAAAGGTTGGGAGTTCATATAAATTTTTCCCCAGTTACAGATATTAATACCAATCCGAACAATCCAATCATAGGTAGTAGATCATTTGGAGAGGATAAATATGATGTAACTAATAAATCTTTGTCTTATTTAAAAGGAATGCAATCTGAAGGCATTATGGGTTCAGCAAAGCACTTCCCTGGACATGGAGATACATCTAAGGATTCTCACAAAACTTTACCAACAATAACTTTTTCAGCAAAAAGAATTAATGATGTTGAGCTCTTCCCTTACAGAGAGTTAATTAAAAATAATCTCTCTGCTGTAATGGTGGCTCACATGGAAATTCCATCTTTAGAAAAAGAACCAAAAAAACCATCTACTTTATCAAAAAATATTATTACAAAATTATTGAAAAAGAGGATGAAGTTTAAGGGACTAGTGATTACAGATGCTATGGATATGAAAGGTGTAGTAGATTTTAATAAAGATCAATCTGCAGATGTTAATGCTTTACTTGCTGGAAACGATATTTTGTTAATGCCCAATGACTTAGACGAAAGTACTAGAAACATTAAATCTGCGCTCAATTCAGGCATAATAACAGAAAAAAGACTTGAATATTCAGTTAAAAAAATTTTGATGGCAAAATATAAGGCAGGTTTACATAAACTTGAAAAAATCAATCTTAATAATATTGTAGCTGAGATGAATCAAGATGAGGATAGAGCTTTATTTGAAGAAATAACGGAAAAGTCCATTACTTTAATCAAAAATGAGGATGATATTTTACCAATAAAAAATTTATCATCAAAAATTGCATACATCAAAATTGGAGATGCTAACCATGACGAGTTTTATAAAACTTTAAATTTATATACCAAAGTTGATAATATTACATATGACCCTAAAAGAACTTTATTGAATTATTTGAATCCTTATGACTATGTGATAATAGGATTTCATAAGTCTAATAAAGATCCATTTCAGCCATACAAATTTAACCAAGAAGAAAAAGAGTTAATCAGTCTTGTTAGTCAAAATAAAAAGGTTGTTTTAAACGTGTTTACTAAACCTTATGCATTGATGGATATTGATACAAAAGATGTATCATCTGTTTTAGTATCATATCAAAATAATGAAACTGCTCAAAACAAATCTGCCCAAGTAATCTTTGGTGCTATTCCTGCTCTAGGAAAATTACCAGTTTCAGTCAATAAATCTTTTCCACTTAATAAATCAATAAAGACAAAGAAGTTAAATAGACTGAGTTATGGACTTCCATCAGCTAATGATTTTAATCTTATTGAATTAAATAAAATTGACTCAGTTGTAAACTATGCAATTCATAATAAAATGACACCTGGTGCTCAAGTTTTAGTTGCTAAGGATGGTAAAGTTATTTTTAATAAATCTTACGGATATAAAACTTATAAAAAAGATGATCCCGTGAAATGGAACGATCTTTACGATATTGCTTCATTAACAAAAATATTATCAACTGTTCCTCTTTTAATGGTTGAATATGAAAATGGAGTTTTGAATAAAAAATCTACACTTTCTAGTATTATATCACAAACTGAATTACAAAACAAATCAGATTTACTAGTCAATGAAATGCTTTCTCATCAATCAGGGTTATATCCATGGATCCCATTTTATAAAGAAACCATAGATAGTATCTCTAAATTTCCTCTCTCAGATTTTTACAGTAAAAAAAAAACAATAAATTTTCCATTGTTGTAAATAGAAATCTTTTTTTAAAAAATTCTTTTTTAGATACTATCCAAAAAAGAATTATTAATAGTGAGCTTTCAAATGAAAAATCTTATTTATACAGCGATTTGCCTTACTATTTTTTTAAATCTTTTTTAGAAAACAAGTATAACCGAACTCTTGATCAATTATTAAAAGAAAAATTATTAAGTAATATTGGAGCAAATAACACTACCTATTTACCACTAAATTTTTTTTCTGAAGCTAGATTAGTTCCCTCTGAAGTTGATAACTATTTTAGACAAGATACCCTGAAAGGATATGTTCATGATATGGGAGCCGCAATGCAAGGTGGAATAGGGGGGCACGCAGGTCTTTTTTCAAATTCAAACGACATTTCTAAAATTATGCAAATGTTTATACAAAGCGGTAATTATGGTTCAAAAATATTTTTTTCTAAATCTACAATTGATTACTTTAACCAATGTTATTATTGTAAGAAAGGAAATAGAAGAGGATTAGGTTTTGATAAACCTCAAATTGATGATAGTTCTCCTACCTGTGGTTGTGTTCCAATGTCAAGTTTCGGACATTCTGGCTTTACTGGTACATATGCTTGGGCGGATCCTGATAATCAAATTGTTTATGTGTTTTTATCAAATAGAACTTATCCTTCAATGAATAACAATAAACTTTCTAAAAATAACATTAGAACAGAAATACAAAGGATTATTTATAATTCTTTAAAATGATTTAGATGAAAATAGCGATTGTATGTTATCCTACTTTTGGTGGTAGTGGAGTTATGGCTACTGAACTTGGAATGTCTTTAGTTGATCATGGCCATGAGGTTCATTTTATAGCCTATAAAAAACCAGTTAGATTATCAGATGTAAATGAAAATCTTTATTTCCATAAGGTGAACGTTCCTGATTATCCGCTATTTAGCTTTGTTCCCTATGAATTGGCTTTATCAACAAAATTAGTTGGTGTAGTAAAACAATATTCAATTGATGTTTTGCATGTACATTATGCGATTCCTCACGCCTATGCTGCATATATGGCAAAGAAAATGTTAAAGGAACAATCAATTAATATACCAATTGTAACCACTCTTCATGGAACTGATATTACTCTTGTAGGTAATCATCCTTCTTATAAAACTGCAGTGACTTTTAGTATTAATAAATCTGATATTGTTACTTGTGTTTCAAAAAGTTTAAAAGAAGATACATTAAATCAATTTGAAATAAAAAAAGAAATAAAAGTTATACCTAATTTTATTGATATAAATAAATATATAATTCAACAAGATTTATGTGTTGTAGAAAATCCAATCCCCTCTAAAAAGTTTATTATTTCACACGTAAGTAATTTTAGACCAGTAAAAAATATTTTTAATGTTATTAAAGTATTTTACAATATTCAAAAAGAAATTGATTGTAAGCTTCTAATGATAGGAGAGGGACCTGAAAAAATAAAAGCTGAAAAAATGTGCAATGATTTAGGTATTTCA
>Ga0222715_10001346_pt1 | contig 23627 bp, 39 predicted proteins | sample C33_9DmetaG_FD_165056 | JGI IMG/M metagenome (GOLD analysis project Ga0222715, IMG submission 165056) | Estuarine water microbial communities from San Francisco Bay, California, United States - C33_9D | ecosystem: Environmental > Aquatic > Marine > Unclassified | place: USA: California...
CTACGAGGCATTACAATACCTCTACCATATCAACTTCATAAGTATATGAATCGTATTGAGATAGACCATATTGCTGAATATCGTTATTAAGACGCATAGTAAAAGTCACATCGTCATAGCTAACCAATTCATTATCTGATACGGCAGAATACAAAGCTGGCTCAATGTTTAATGTTCCAGCTCCAGTTAAATCGCTTGTTACCATGTAGACTTTTGTATGCCCGGCAAACTTAACAAAGTCACCAGCCTTGATAGTTCCAGTAAAACCATCAACATCAATACTATTATCACCAATAGAATGTGCGCCATTAGCTAACATACTCCCTGATATATTGCCCTGAGCATCCGATATAACTGGCGGCACAATAGTGAATGTACCAAGCTGGCCTTGTTGAGCCATTACAAAAGCATATACAGGCATAAAATCAGCTCGGGTCATTTGATTATACCTAGCAGTAAATGACCAACGCTGAGAGCCTAATGCGCGAACTTGTCTGCGCCCACTAATTGTTTCGCTGACCAGATTGGCATGTTTGCTTTCCACATTGACAGCAGAAAACTCAGGAGTAGATGGATATGTCCCACTCATACTATTGCCGGCCTCCCTTGATCGTTCAACGCATCATTGATAATGCTAATGATGGCCCCTCGCCTGGAGTGCAATAGGCGATCAAAGCCCATTGTATCATTTGCTACGATCTGGAATGTCACATTGGCATTTTTATTAACTATTGGCGTTGGTGTCTTAATTGTTTCGTTTGGTGAAATACGTCCAGACGAACCCATAGTTAAGATTTCTGGCCCACGCTCACCAACCACATAAGATTCACCAGCCCTTACCTGACCGCCTAGAGCGCGTCCTGAGAGCGATTTGGCAGCATAGCTTACACCTGCACCAATCACAGTCGCCGCTGCTGCTGCACCCAATGCAGGGCCTATAATCGGTATGCCAGCAAGCGACTTGTAAGCAGACATAGCGGCTGCATAAGAATCGCTTACAATTTTGCGAGCATTATCCCGGCGTTCAGCATTAAGCAGATTAATGGCTATAGCAGCACTGGTTTTAGTCGTTTCAGATTTGTTTTTAAGCAACAAATCCTCAAAAGCTAATAATTGATTAGTTTGCTGCGCTCTAGCGGCTATCTCTTGAGCTTCGATATTACGCCGTTCGTCATATCCACGTCTTGCTGTTTGAATAACGCCTCGTAGCCATTGTTCATTTGCGCGATCTTGTTGCTCTTGCTGTTTGGCTTGATATTCAGCAACTGCCTTTAATTCAGCCTCATTCAATGATTTCATTAATTCTTGGCGAGCAAAGCCAGTGATAGCAGTATTTTCAGAAACTATTTGCCGTTGTCTTGCATAAGATTCACGAATTTGTTGTTCTTCGGATTGCAAAGACGCAGCAATAGACATAGCTTGTTGATTGATGCGTTCTTGTGCATTTGCTTGTGCCTTTAGAGCAGATTCAACTTCTTTAGTTCGTTCTTTAGTTTTTGTTTGTTCTTCATTAAATGCTTGTGAACTAGCAACTAATTCATCTAATGAACCTTTTAAATCATCAGCGGTATTGCTGGCATTGATATAAGCATTTGCCGCATTACCTATTTCAGCAACAATTTTTCTGCCTTCATCAGTTAAATTTGCGCTACTGCCGGATAAATCAATAATAGTATCCCGTAATTTCTCAACAGCCGGGACACCGCCAGCTTCCAAGCCATCAATCTTCGACCGCAAATCTCTAATCTGATCGCCAGTCAAACCTGTATTTTTAATGATTGCATCCAAACCCCCACCAGTTTGGAATAAATAACCAAACCAACTTTGTTGAATAGCATCACTTTGATCGTTGATGTTTGCTAATGAAGCTCTTAGTGCTTCTGCCGCTGCGATTTGAGCTGCAAATAATTGAATCTGGGCAGCTTCTCTCTGATATTTAGCTAATTCAATAAAATCATCGGATAGCACATTGATAGTGCCACCCAATTTTTTATCCAATACATCATTGAGCTTTTCTGATGCTTCATCCATCTCTTTCATAGCATCTTTGCTATTCATCAAAGACGGAATTAATGCGCTAATCAAAGCAGAACCGACAGCAATAATCGCACCGTAAACAGCGCCAGTTGGGCCAAATGCAGAAGCAATCTGGGAGCCTTGTTGCCCTAGAACGCGAAAAGCGTTAGTTCCCATTTGAAGCTGTACTGCAACGTCTTGCACTTGATAACCAAGTTGCCCGGCAGTATGACGAAATCTATTCATGCCACCAGTTGCATCATTGGCGGCTGTTTTTGCTAAATTTGTAGTAGTAGATAATGCGCGGAGATTTTCAGTTTGTCGCAGCGTAGCAGAAGCACTTTCAAGCTGAGATTTTGTTGCGCCTTTGGTAGCAAGATCAAATAATTTAATCTCGTCCTTAGTCATTCCAACAGTTGCAGCAGAACGAGCTGCATCAGATTGCAATTTTTCTAATGCGCGGTCAAGTTGATTAACAGATGAGCTAGTTTTAACTCCTGTATTACTTAATCTATCAAGAGTTTTTTCAGCTCTTTCAAGGTCGCTTGTATCGGCCTTAAATTGAAGGGTTGCTACTTCGGCCATTTAGGTTTTGCCTCGCGATACTTTGCAAGTTCCATTACTGCACTTGCTTCCCAATGTGCTAAGTCAATGCCCGTTAGATCAATGTAGCTTTTTAATTCTGTCCAGCTATAGCTTGATAACGATGTATAAGCCGTCCAGACATTATCATGCAAATCATTGAGCTTTGGCCCATTCAGAAGTTCAGGCGGCGGCGAACCTCTGCTTTTTTCAACTTGCCTAAATGTTTGCAATCGGCTGATCTTTGAACCTTCTGGGATTTCATTTATCCAGAAGCACCACCGTCCATAATCTACAAATTCATCAATCAGCCGTTGGTAAAATTTTCAACATTGAATATGAATGTTAATAATTGCTCGACAATACGAGGCGAATTTTCATACAGATATTTCATATTCTCTTTTGTGCATTTAAATTCTTTGCCATCCTTTTTGATGCCACGCCAATCAATAGTTATTTCCATCAAGGCAGCAATATCCATTTGCTCAAAATCCAAATCATCAAATTTATCATTGGCTCTAGCCTGAATAACTTGATGAGTTTGTTTTTTCTTTTGTTTGCGCCAATCTTTACTATCTGGCCCCTTTACCTTGATGAAAACATCAGTTGGTTTATTAGTAATAGGGCAGAGTATATTAACCTCTGCCCCTTCTTCGTGGTCTATAGCAGTCGCTAGACTATTAATATCCATTAAGCAGCAGTTCTCGTAATGACGATTTGGCTAGAATCTCCACTGTCATACAATGCAACAAACTCCATTGAAACAGTCACAGAACCTTCGCCAGATACGTCAGGTTGACCAGAATTATATTTAACATTAGACATTTCAATATCGTAACTATTGCCATCAACATCAGTCAGGTTAAGAGCAATAGATGAACTAGTTTCATTGATGAACTTTTCATATAGCGTTTTGCTATCAAAATAAGTTGTCAATGTTCCAGTTACACGGCTTTTGCCAATTGACGGGCGATTGGTTGTCTGACTACCTACGCTGAATAATGGCTCAAGACCATTTTCTAAAGTCATTTCCAACGCAGTCACAGTAGCAATAGATGAACCGCCCTCAGTAATTGACCCGGTAAACGAATCAAATGGGCTGTTACCAGCATCAGCAGAATAAGTGCTAGACGAAACTTGTGTTGTCGCAAGAGTCAAATCCTTGCCAACAACACCGAACGTAACGCCTACCATGCTATTTGGGCTTACAGATAAAGTTAATGTATTAAATTCACATCCTGTATAACGATGATATTCAGGAGTTCCCAGATCAGCAAATTTGCGCTCGATTGTGAATGAACGTCTAGTAGTTCCAGATTTCAGAACATCCGCAGACCAAGTGCCGCAAACTACAGCTTGCAGAACATCATCAAATGCGGCGTATTCAAGTTCAGCAGATACATCACCGCCAATAGTTTTATTACCATGACGATAATCTTCTACTTGACGATCTCCACGCAATTTTTCGGATTCAATAGCATCTTTAGTCAATGCCAAATTGGTTCCGGTATGCGGCAGCGGAGTCCATGTAGGAGTTGATGGAGTAGTGCCATAAGTTGCTTCTGCAACAAAGTGCAGACTGTGTTGTGCGCCGTTTGCAATAGCCATGATTATCTAGCCTCTGTATAGGTTTGAAAGTTTATGGAAACTGGCACAAAGTACCAAGCCCCTTCCGAAATAGCTGGCCCAACGGAAACAGAGCGTATCCGCACATTCACCCCATTATAACTGACAGTTGAGCCTCGGCTAAAATGGTCAGCAATGCTGTCAGGTAAAGTTGTACGACCACTGCCAGCAGGAATGACCGCATCAACTTGAAAGATTCCAATAGTTTCATCTTTTCCGTTTGCGCCTAGTGATACTTGCAACGTATCAGAAGGCAGAAAATTGGCTCGCAAATAAGCAGTGCTTGCTGATGGCTTGTATTCTACATTAGGCCATGCGACAGGCGGGGAATCAGCCAACGTATTTAATCGTGACATCAATGCGGCTTCTATGTCGTTAAAATATGTTGCCATTATCGTCTACGCACTGTCATTTTAGTGTCTAGTATTTGTGCTGCCTGTTTTACATTAATTCTAACCATGCCTTTTGGTGCTTGCCTAGAATAACCATTAATAGTTTTTCCAGTTGGATTTTTTGGTGGGTTTGGATAACCGCCAAATTCTACCACTGCTGCATAAGGCAAATTATTTGAAAGATAAAAAGTATTACCCAATTTTAAATTGCTAAGAACATTATTTGTGTCTGATATTGAGCTATTTCCTTGCTTATCTAATATATTTAATTGAGTGGTGATTGGTGCGTTAATAGATGCTTGCCAATTTCCACGCAATCTGCCTGTATCTGCTGGCGTACTTTTGATTATCAATTTAGATAAATCCAATAAAGTGCCGCGAACTTGTTGCTCAGTATAACCTTTCAAACGAAACGCTATTTGCGAAACTTGCTTACTGAAGTTCATTTTCTTATCTGCAAATTAACAGCCATTTTCGTTGCGCCAGGCTGAATGTCAGAAATTGAAATCACTCTATATACATCGCTTCCAACAGTTACCTTATCATTTACTATATAATCATAGGCTTCTGCTAGCATTCGCCTATCACCTTCTTGGACTAGCGAATTAGCTTTTTCGTTATCTGTATAATCAAACAAACAAGCATATTTCGTAAATGTACTAGACGAGTTGCTTGTTGTTCCTGTTGCCGGGTTAAAATTACCAACTGTCGTTCGAGTAAATGTAAATTGCTGCCCAAACTTTTGCAGCAAATTAGAAGCAGACGATAATAACGGCTGATAATTAAAACTCATGCCCGACTAATTCCAAACCCAGAACGAGTCAACTTTCTTACCGCAAAACTTAATGCAGGAGTTGTGGTTTTACTTGCACTATTACTTGTATATGTAACAGATATATCCCCAACAGTTTCACTGATAGTTTTACGATCTACCGGATTCATTTCTGAATACCCGTCAATTTCAACTTTGATTGCTTCATATACAGCAAGTTTTAACTGATTAGGTATTTCTGTTCCATCTACAGAATAACCATCAATATAAACTTCATATCTAGGCCACTGTAACGCTTGATCTTCATTTGCTTTAAAGCCAAGAAAATTCAACGATTCTATATAATCCATTGCACGATATATCTGTTGAGTTACCGCAGCATCATTGCCATAGGTAATCCCACGATCATCAGCCCATGACTTAAAATCGCTTAAACTGACATAAGTATTTGCACCAGATACTCCAGTGCCATCTTCAACAATCAGTGCCATGATGATTTTCCCGAAAAGAATGGGGAGACAGAAGCCTCCCCATCCAGGCAGCCTTAGCCAAGCAAGTTAGCGATGAAGTCAGATTTCCAAGCCTTCACGCCCCAAGCAGAGGCCACTTCGATCATAGACTTACGATAGCCGCGATAAACGCGAACCTCGAACACCAGACCAGAGTGCGGGTCTTGAACAATCATTGCATCATCAGCAGCATCACCGCCTTCTGGCACAGCAGGAGCGCGAACAGCAAGCTCCAGTGCGCGACGATGGAATGCCACGTTAGCAGTGTAATCATTGCCAACAGTGATAGCAGCATTATCAGCAACCGCAACACGCAAGCCCGGGCCACCGATAACAAATGAGCCACCAGCCAGAGCAGTATTTACAACATACTTATTGCTGTCGCCATTGATGGTAACAATATCACCAGCAATGATAGTGCCAGAACCGCCATCAGCAGCAATAGTGGTGTCGCCAATAGCAGCAGAGGCATCATTTACCAGATAGCTAGAGCCTGTGCCTTTAGTATGAGATTGAATCTGTGCGGATTCACGGATACCAAGACCTTGCAGATCAAGCAGAATGCCTTGACGCAGCAGACTATCACCACCAGCTTCATTGGCTTTTTGCAGTTGCGCCAGTTGACGCAGATTAGTACCTGCCAAAGTGCCGAGAACCAGAGAAATCTGACCATCGTTCATCGGGCATCCATTGTCTGCCAGAATTTGACGGATTTCGGCAATTTCGCTGAAGTTAGAACCGAATGGAGTGGTTCCAGCAGTACCAAATGCACGAGAAGCATTTTTGTACGCTTCAACAGCCAGATCAGATTCAATCTCGTTCACCAGAGTACGCATAGCTTGAACGATTTGATCGCCGTAAACGGTATCAAAGCCAATGCCATTGTTCAGGTGACGGACATCTTCGCCAGTGTAAGGAATTTGTACTGCGCGAGCCTTGCTGATAGACAGGGTTTTGCTGTCAACAGTTTGGTCAGTACCTTCCGGGATTGTCATGCTCTCTGACACGTTGGTGGCAGTTGCAGCACGAGTAAATGAAGCACGAACAGTGTCACCTTTGGCAACACGATCAGAACCATTAGCATTGATAGTAGACGCAGGAATGAAGCCTACAAGCTCTCTACCAACAACATCAGCGGCTTTATAAATGTCCGCTGCAAGATTTGTCAAAACATTAGCCATTGTCGGCCTCCTAGAATATTAATCTACGATTCGGCCGCCAGCTTTGACAAATTGGGAGCGTTGAGAGTGCCCCATTCCTTCAAAGTCGGAACGGCTGATTTCTTTTGCACTCTGCACGGCACCGCCAGCAGATCGAGCGGCCCCGCCGCCACTTGCTTGACTACCATCAATCAAAAACGGATAATCATTCTTGATCTTGTTAGTCAAATCATCAAGAGTAGATACAGTTAATTGCCCGTTATCATCAACTACTCTGATTTGGTCATCAACAAGAGTTAGTCTCGAACTAACTTGTTGCTCCAAAAGTTTTGCACGACTTAAATCCTTTGTCAAGCCGGCAGCTATTCTTCCTGCCTCAGTGTTGATTTTTTGCCGTTTAATTGATGTTTGCAGATCATTATACGCAGCCATCAATTTATCATGTTCGCTCTTTTGCGATTCAAATAATTCTTTATAGTCATTTTTTGCCTTTGCTTTTTCTTCGGCCTCAATTCTTGCCTGTTCCTCGGCCTTTCTTGCTAATTCTTGAGTTTTCTTCTTTTCCGATAACAACTCGTCATTTTTTGCCTTCAATGCCTTAGTTGCTTCGATAACTCGTTCAGAAATCAATATATCTAAATTTTTCAGTAAATCGGATTTCTTTTCTTCGTCAATTTCAATATCGTTTAGTATATCCATTATAACCTCTGGTTATGTTTGTGGCCCTGCCACTAAATGCTAGCTTCTTCAAAAGCCAGCGGTTCTAATCTTCGCAATTCATCAAGTGTTAGCGTATTACCTGCATCATCAATGAATTTGCCAAGACTTAATTTGCCAGTTCTAAACAATTCGCCTCTAGCCTTGCCTAAAACGACATCCTGAAAGGATTTGGGTTGTTTGCCTAACCATTGCTCATAAGTTAAATCACCACGAACTTGACCTGGGCCTTTAGCTCCAATTGCGCTACGTTTGCCGACCAAACTGCTGATTAAGCTATATTCGCTTTTAACTGCCGGAACAATCGTAGAGCGACAAGAAAAGTGTGCGGGAGGCTTAGGATTTAATATTGGGTCATCGCCAATCGGATACACTTGACCATCTCGACTCGCACAAATCAGAGAAGTTCGGCTATCAAGCACAGATACCCATTCATAGCCGTCTAATATGTCAGCATTGGCAGATAATGTGGCTTGTCTAGCTTGAGTAGATACATGATTAGTGACAGTTCTAGCGATTGTCCGGGCTTGCTGCTTTTGTAAATCAAAATTAGATTTTAAATTTCCAACCATCTTTTGCAGCGTATCCCCAATCAAAATCGAATCTTTAATAATCTGAACTATTTGCTGCGATTTGCGATTGCCAAACATCTGCAAAGCTCTAGCTATCGTATATCCTTTTTGAACTTCAACTTGCATTGGTTTGCTATAAACCACAGCAGCTACTTGTTCATTAGCGGGAATAACTAATTCTGCATCTGCCGATTTACCCAATAAACTGATATTGAAATCAGTCTCATATTGAGCAAAATCCAGCATTTCTGCTGTCAGCGTATTAGAATAATCTGACACCAACGAATTGGTTAGGTCAGTCAAATCAAGATATAACGCAGATAATCTAGCTTGCTGCCATTCAGTAATGTCCCCGGCAATCCTGCCAAGTATTTGATCTTTGATATTATTAACGGCAACAACGGCATCATTTTCTCGCCCAGCAGCATATCGCTGAACAAAAATCTGATGTCGTGTCACCGCATCCAATATGTTAAATGGCATAGTTAGACCAGCGGATTAGCAAGACCGCGCTCTGATTTAACATCTTCCAATGTGCGCTCTGCATCAATGACACCGCCAGATTGCAGCCGATCAAATATATCTTGCTCGCCAATAATGTCCCTATCAAGCAGCGTAATCATCGACATAATGAGTTGCGGGTCAACTGACTTGTCATAGAACTCAGTATTGAGTTTAACAACAATATCGCCGTTATCTGCGCCCATATATTCACCAACCCATTCAACGCATACAGCCAATCCTGCGCTCAAGTTATTCACAATATCGCCTAGCACTGAATTCTCACTGGCGAATCGTATTCTTGCGCCTTCGGCAGTTTCATTGCCTCCACGATCAGTAATAATCCGTGCGCCAATGGCAACCATAGCATTTTCTTTTGCAAGCATTGCTTCACGCACGATTCCATTCGGAGCCGCTTGCACCAAAGTGGCAGAACCAGTTTCACCCAATATATGACCAGCCCTAGCTCCAAGCACAACGCCTTCTGGGTTATAGTCGTTCCACGCTTCTGCGCTCAAACTGTGAGTAATGAACAAACTAGGCTGTCCAGTCAGAAAACAGCTTTCTTCATAATCTGCTGAATTCCTGTAGTGCGCTATATTTAGCTCTGCAAGATCAGATAACGGCGCATCATCAATCGTTGAGTCATTATTTTTTGCACCAACGAAAACAAATGGAATTTCATACCATTTTTCGCCATTAGATTTGGTTGGGAATACCTGCTCAGAATATGGCTTATCATCTCGGTATATTTGCTGGGAATAGCCTTCTTCTGTTAATCGCAATACTCGATATTGTGTTTCAGTTTCATTGCTAAATTCATCATCTTCATCATCCATATATGTTTCAGCTAAGACAATGAGAGATAACACTTTTCGTCCGTTTATGTTATCTGCTCGCCAATTAATTATTTGTTCGGCTGTATACGGAATGATAGATGCTCTTAAATCTAACAATGCTACTTGTTCTGCGGATAGATTTTCATCGGCAGATGGATAATCAACCAAAAACCCAGCTCGCCCAGTTTCAAGCAAATTAGACAATTCATCTTTGGCAAGCTGCTCAAAGCTCAAACCATCTCCTGTAGCGTCATCACGCAGATACTCCAATGCCTCTGGCAATTCCAATATTGGCGATTTGCGGAATACTGCGCCAACAAAGGCATTTTTAGTCCGAGCAATGAAATTAGTGTAAACAGCACGGGTCAGATATTGTTTATAACGAACAGTTTGCGCCCCTTTTGATTTGCTGTGCGATTCATTATGGGGAACTGGCAAGTATTCTTCTGCCTTCTTTTTGACGGCAACTGCGCCTTTTATGGCTTCCCGGGTTTTAGTCCATATCGGCTTATAAAGTTCATAGCTTGGATTTTGTGTAGAAACTGGCATTGGAATACCCTCTAAAGTTTTGCGGGATTCTACACCGCAAAGGCGAATTTTACATTAGCCACAGGCTTGACAATAGGCATTTCGTATGCCAGCGGATAAGTTGTAGCATCATTTTGGTGGTCTACGCCGCTACTCTTATCAGGCTCTCCATTCTTGTACGTCTGCTGTTCAAGGCATTGTGCTACAGTAGGACAAGCCCTAGCATTAATAAATACCCTGCCTTTTTCAAAAGCACCATTTGTTGCCGAAATCCTGTCTTTGACGGCGGGATTGGTTTTATGCGCTCTCACAATAAATCCTGCGCCTTCCAATAAGGCTATATCAGACAAACTGGCATTTACTGTTTTTCTGCTGCCGCCAGATGCGTCTGGATATATATAAATCTTATGCCCTTGTGATTGCCATTTGTCTTGAATAATCCTGACCATTTCCGGCGTATCATACATATTTGTTAATTCAGCTACACAATGCCATTGATAACCGCCTTCTCGCTGCACATAAATACTTGCGGCTTGCTGAGTTACGTTAAAGTCACAACCGATGAATAATGGTTCCCCGGGCCTAATCTGCTCTTTGCTGTTGTGAATTTGACGATCATAACTGATATATACCGTACCAGACGTAAGATTGACAAATTCGCCTTGCAGGTAGGCTTTCAGTAGATGTTCTGGGTATATCCCAGCCAACGACTCAATATAGCCAGAAGGAAGATTTGCCGCATTTGATTGTGTCGGAGCCTGAATTATCACATATCCGGGCTTATTTTCCTTTTTCCACGTTTCATATACGAACTTAAAGCCCTCTGGCGTAGTTGTCACCCCAACCGTATTTATTCCAGATTCTTTAATTTGTCGATTTCTTGCAATGATCTGTCGCCAGGCATACGCTGCATCATCACGTTTCAATGTATCCAATTCGTCTATATCGGCATCGGCGTGTTCATATCCAATAATACGTTGAGCGTTATCCATTGATCTGAATATGATTTTGCCTTGACAGCCTTCTATTCTGATCTGATTTAATGGTGATTTTTCCAGCCGATAGTTAATCCCCATCTTGGACAGCATTTCCTCAAATCGAGGCCATGCAATCATTCGTATCAAGTCATACGTTGGCTCATAGAATCCCCGGTTCAGCGTAGGATTGCTCAATAGTCCCATGATTGAACGCAGAATAGCTGCTTCTGTCTTGCCAGCACCGAATCCAGCTACCATTGCCGGAAATTGTGCAGTGCAAGTCATGTATTCATATTGCGGAACAGTTGGCTTTATCACTCGGTTGGTAATTGATCTGGTTTAACTATGTATATCTTCGGCGGTTCTCCACGAACATCAAGATCGTTCTCGCGCCAACCTGCTTGAGTTTTGAGATAGAAAATAGCAGCGGTGATATTACCTCTGCGCGCCTGATTTATAAGATTTGCGCCAACTCCTGCGATAGCTTTTGCTCTACCCTTTTGATAAGCCTCAGAAACTTCAGGCTGACGGCCTTCAATTTGGCGAAATGTATTCTCCGATACATTGAAATAATCAGATAGCTGGCCTTTTGTCAGCACGGCAGAAAGTTGTTCAACGAGTTTAACTTGCTGCTCGTCAAAGATTATAGGCGGTCTACCGCCTCCATCACCTTGATTACCGTTTTTCAACACTTACCTCGGCAAATGTTTTATTGGAAGATTCAAGAACAGCTTGTTTGCCAGTGAAGTCTTGCCATCGATTGATTATTACATCGCAATATTTTGTATCAATTTCCATCAATCTTGCTATTCTTCCATTTTTTTCAGCAGCTATCATTGTTGTTCCAGAGCCGCCAAAACTATCCAAAACAATATCGCCACCTTTAGTATTATTTAGCATGCAATATTCAAATAATTCAACAGGCTTCATAGTTGGATGTTTTTCGCTTTTTGATGGTCTATTAAATTCAAGAATAGTTGTTTGCTTTCTATCCGATGACCATAAGTGCCCAGCCCCATCTTTCCATCCATATAAGCATGGTTCATGTTGCCAATGATAATCTTGTCTTCCCATAACCATTGATTGCTTTTTCCATATCAAACATTGACGAACTTTCCAGTCGGTATCTTTTGCAGCACCTCTGAAATTGTATCCTTCTGAATCAGCATGCCAAATGTAGAATACTGCACCAGATTTCATTATTGTATTTGCAGCAACATAAGAATCTCTTAAAAATTGTCTAAATTGATCATCACCCATTGAATCATTTTTTATAGTTAAGGCATCTTTAGTTTTTCCTTCATACGCAACATTATAAGGAGGATCAGTAAGCCACATATCAACAAGTTGTCCACATAATTGTTCTATATGCTCAATGCTTGTGCTATCCCCACACATTAGCCGATGATTGCCCATAATCCAAATATCGCCCGGCTTAGTTATTGGATTATCTGGCAAATCAGGAACTTCATCCTCGTCAGTCAAACCATCGACTTTTTCCGGCTCTAGCAGTTTGGCTAGTTCGTCAGAATCAAATCCAATCAAATTGAGATCAAAATCTGTTTCTTGAAGCGCAGCAAGTTCCGTAGATAATATTTGTATATCCCAATCGGCATTTAATGCCAATTTGTTATCAGCAATGACATAAGCCTTACGTTGCGATTCCGTCAAATGGCTAGCTTCTACTGTAGGAACTTTTTCCATGCCTAGCTTTTTAGCAGCAAGCAAGCGTCCGTGACCAGCAATAATCCCATTGCTTCCATCAACGATAATCGGATTAAGAAAGCCAAATTCCTTAATGCTAGCAGCGATCTGAGTCACTTGGGCATCAGAATGAGTGCGCGAGTTCATGACATAGGGAATTAATGATTCGACAGGAATTTGCGTAATTTGCACTACCATTTCTCCCTTGAAGCCCAGTAAGCAGCACTCATTTTGCCTTTAGCTATATTCTCAGCATGACGGGCTTTAAATGATTTGCGTCTGGCTTTATCTGCATCAGATTCGCCTTTACGTGGCGGCGAGCCTTTAACACCTTGCTGACCAAAGCGAATAGTTTTGATCTTTTCGCCTTCTTTGGCTAGAACTACGTGGGATTTAGTAGGGTGGTTAGGAGTGCGTTTGGGCTTGTTATAACCTTCAACGCCGAGCTTTTCAATTCGCGGGTCTTTTGCCATAACCTCTCCGAAGTTATTAAAATCATTTGATTATATTAAATTGTTCTATCGGAATAAAGCAAATCGGCTCCACATCTTGCCAATCTTGTCTATCTTTTCTGCTGCCGATTGCTAAATCAAACTGCAAATCCGGGTCATCTAACCTAATCCACCAGGCACAATCTGTCCATTTAACACACAGCATTACTGGCTTTTTGCTCGCCTTGTGTATGTTTTGAGCAGATATAATTTTAGATAAACCAATAAGATAAGTTGGATATTTGTCTTTTGATACTTTGCGGCATTTCAACTCGGCAAACGCCACAATCTTATTTTTACGAATAACGCTGAAATCCACCTTATAGGATAATGGCATTTTCTGTAGATGTACGCTCCACATGGAACATATTTCATCTGCAAAAAGTAATTCTTCATCAAGTGTTAGTTTGTTTTCATACATCGGTCGCATTTTTAATCTCCAGTAAATAAAAATGAGTTATTTCAGAATTTGCGAGTTAGCCAGTTAGTATTGGCTTCTGCCAGAGCTTCTTGATTTCTAAGTTCTTTAGTTGCTCTGCTTCTTGAATTTTTTATGCCATTTTGTTTGTCTTTTTTATTAGCTGATTTTTCAGTGTGATAACGTAATTGATATGCTTTCTTGCATTCTTCACTACATCGAATTTGTCTATAATAAACAGTTTTGAATTCTTTTTTGCATTCCGCACAGTTTTTTACATATTTTTTACTAAGAGCAGCGTGTTGTTCAAAAAAGCTCATTATTAACCCCTTTTATGCAAATAGTTTTCTTATGTTTTCCATTGCAATTTTTCTAGCTTCGTCGGATTTTGGTGCTGGCAATGCCGGGACAAATTGTTTGTGAGCAGCATGAGTTTTAGGCTCGCGGCAGTATTCCCGCAAATTGCTGAGAGTAAAATAACCTTTATGATCTTCGCATCTCTTAATCCCAGCAATTAGCATTGCATCTGTGTAATTGTCAGTGTCTAAGCTGCTTTTCCAATAATGGAATGTAGAGCTGTTCACTGGCTCGTGTACCATTTTCATTGCTATCAAAGAAAGCCATGCTTTTACCCATATTTCCGGCGAGATACTGGCGCGTTGCTGCTGCGTTCTCTGCGTCTCGTTTGGACATAATTGGCTCGTAAGACTCTGTGCTGATTTCATCGTCAAATCGCTCATTTTTTATATACCTGCAAACGTGTTGAAAATTAGGGCTGAATTTACCAAGTTCGCGTTGCTGTCTTTTTATTTCTCTTTGCTCAAAATACCGGGTAATAATAAAATCAACATCATCGCTAGTGATTTCTAATTGTAGAAATTGTTTATACGCATCTGCTTTACTACCTTTTTCTCCATAAGCAGAATCAAACGCTTTCCATAATCGTTCAAACTCTAAACTATATTTTATGCGTTTCATTTAGACTCTCGGTAGCGGACAGATAACTGGGAAGTCATGAATCACTGAGATTTCTTTCGGCTCTCCGTGAGTATCAATGAATTTCCCACAATACTTCCGATAAGGATTATGCTCGTCCTTGAGCTGATGGATACATTCATGGCAGTTATTCAGATATGTTAGATCGTTTAGTTTTCTCATAGATGTCTTATTCATAAAAGAAACAATCCCGTTGTAAGTAGCCAGAATATCGCAACCATCGCCACAGCTCCTGCCATTGCCCCTGCAATCTTTAACAGGGATTTCCATCGCGGCTCTGACCATGCCGCTGTATTATAGCGGTCATGTTCGCGTTGAAATTTATATTGCTTCATATCGTCTTTTGCATTCATGATTCAATTCCATTAGTGATAATTATTGTTGTTTTCTTCGATCAATTCCCAAGCATACCATTCAAGTTCTGATAAGAAATGGAGTGCATATTCATGCAATAGCTGACGTTTTCTAAGTTGAGCAGTAACAAAAGGCGCGTGGTTATATGCTGCTACGCAACCTAGTTCTTGCATTTTGATTTCTGCAATATGAGCAATTTCCGCAGCGGCAACAGTTATGTCGCCATTCAACGCTTCATAGAACACTTCAGCCGCGCCTTCCATTTTAGCTAGTGCTGCGACTGCTTTATCTAGCACCAATGGACTCGGGTCGAATTCTTTATAACGAATGCACAAATCAAGATTCTCATTAATTATTTGCATTAAAATTTGTTGTCTCATTGTCTTATCTCCAGTAATGGCCCCGAAGGGGCAGGTTGTTGATTAGGCAGATTCTTACTTGAATTCGCTATATCACTGCTTCTACTGGAGTTTCAACGCCACCATTAATGGCGTAGATTACCAGACACTGAATGTCAGGCACTTTTCCTGCGAAGATCATGCTCTTAGCAGCTTCTCGTGCGGTGTCAATGCACGGGATTGGAATATATGCTCCAGCCATGATCTCGCCTTTGAGATTCTTAATTATGTACTTCATCTTGCTCATATTTTTATCTCCAGTTATTAAATCTATTATTTATTTTCGTACCCAAACTGATTTTTTAACAAAATTAGTAACACCAGTGCCAACTAAAATTTGTTTATGAGTTGAATTTTTCTTTTCCCAATGAGCATTTTTATCATCTTCTGCGGCTTGTAAGATCTGCTCACCAGTTGATTTTTTGCCATTGAGATAAAATGTTAAATATCCATCGTATTTCTTTGCTTCGGCAGACAGACAATACAGCATCACATTAATGACTTTGCTAAAGTCGGACGGCTTGAATTTGAAACTTAAGCCGTCTGGATAAGTGTTGACGATCTCATATTTATACATTGTCTTATCTTCAGTTGAGACAGCACCGCGCTGCCTATGAGTCTATTATCAATATTTTAACAATAATGTAAAGCATTTTTTAATGTTTTTTATCATTTTTTTATGTTTTCCCATTATTTTGTACAAATTTCGTACAATTTATCGTTTTTTTGAGCCATAGTTCACATTTAGTGGTTAGGGACACCCAACCGACTCATCGTTTAGCTCATGCTACCCTTATAATCCAATGACACCTTATTGCCGGAACCATCGCTATCCTTAGCAAGTGGTCGCCATCCCCAACGTTTAAGCATAATCGCTTATACGTGTCCACTAACCCGGTTTACTAGCTGAACTTTAGGGTAAGTCAGCTACAGTCCCACTACGCTGAGACGCCATTGCTATCCGTTTTTAAAGCAAACGTAGGCATAATTCAGAGTTTCGGTCTGAAATTTATCGCACCGGTCGGCGGTTTTTTGGCAGGAAACGCTAAAAAGTGGCGGTTTTTTGACACTTTATGCGCTTTATTGACATAAATGAGGAAAATATGGAAAATACCCTAGTCGGGTGTCCTAATTTCGTCAGATTTATGTCGGACTTTAGGGCCTGTCAAGCCCACCGACTTTTGAATTCTTATCTATTTTCGGGCAAATGTAAACTTCTTTTACACTCACTTTGCCCTGTCATTATCCAGCAGTGACCGCACAAGGCCCCAGGAGGCAATCCAGACCCGTTCTCGCCCAATGGCTCGATAAAAAGCATTGCAAGCTGGACACCACCAGCCGAGTCGTAAGTTTTCTTCGGCGTTAATAACTTGTTCTGCTTGTTTTCCACAATCACAATCACAATACTCAAGTTCTTCTCGCATAACATATCTCGCGCACTATATCTGGGTGAACGCCGGTCATCTTGTATATCATCAGAGGTTTGCGTCCATCTTCCCAGTACAATGTACGAATTCTGCGGCGCAATTTTTCAGTTAGATAAATCTTTTTTGCCATTTTTTTGCGATTCTTTTTATGCGTTGCAAATCATCAATCGTATAAGATTTTAAGATTTGATTTGTTTCTAAACATTTTAGCTTTTCTATGCCGATTCGTTGAACTAAGCCTTTCCTGTATTCAACGACATTGCCTGATAAATATCTATTACATTTCTTGCATTGTCCGTGAGCATTCCAATAATAAAATCTTAAATGAGGAGCAGAACCAATGCTGCGATAATGCCCACAATCATAACCGCCACCAAGTGCGCCATCCAGAAGTATCTTTCCGCAAGATATACATGACTTGCCTCGATCTCTTGCCCGGATACATGAGTTAAACGCTGATTGTGCTTCTTTAACAATATCTGATTTTGTCTTAACTCTTTTTGAAGCAAACTTGCTTTGTATTCTGAAGTAGCTTTTAACTCTTTCATGCTTAATAAACTCCATCAAATGTTCCATAGAGCAAAAAGCCTTAATCCCGCCGATTACTACTTTATCCTGCGGAACTTTTATCTTGCACAAAGCACAACGTCTAGTCTTGATTACGATTTCCTTGTTTGATTGTTTCCAATATGTCTATTAAATCACGCAGCAACTCAATCACTTCTGAATCTTCAGCATCATCAAGTTCCAGTTCAATTTTGATTTTCACAATATTCGCCTCTGGCTTCCAATATCAATCCACGTTCAGCATAGAATCTTTGCATAAAATCCAATACAAATTTCATTTCGCCTTTGTCCCACTTAGCGGAACTGGTGTATTCATTTTTCAATGTATTGTCTGCCGGGTTTCTAATAATCCTAGTTAAAAATTTTTGCTTAGTATCAATATAACATTCACGCTTGATATAGCGTTTCATGCCTTCAATTTCAGCTTCGCCTATGTTTTCCTTAAAAGTATATGCACAGGCTTCGCGTATCCAGACATGAAATAAAGCATTTTGCGTAATACCACGAGACGAATAATCTGTTACTTTCATCGGTTGTGATGAATAAGCAACATTCACAATTCCATAACCATTGATTATTTTTTGTAACTCTCCAGTAATTGCCTGAATGTCATTTGCGTTATGCAAAGTCATCATAATAGCCATCTTTAATCCTTTTTAATTTATGTTTTTGCGTGATCGAGAGATTATCTTTTTGATAATCTCCAATCACTTTTATTTTTTTGCCAGATGCCAGATATTTTTTAATATCTTCTTCAATCTTGGCTTGTTGTATTTTTTTGTTAAGGTTTGTTGATCTCATCGGATTTGCTCATAAAATCAAATACACTAACATTAAAATAATCAGCAAAATCAATCATCTTATGAAATTTATGATCTTCTCTGCCTTTCCATATCTGAATCATTTGTGGATGACAGCCGAAATGCTCGGCTAAATCCTTATTACGTTTATTCTTTATCTTCATCCACACAGCAAGACATTTACCAACATGAGGTTTATTTGACATTGTAAATTTTCCTTTTAGAATACGAATAATATAGTGACCTTGTGCCCGGACTCCAGCCGGGCTTTTTTTTAGAAGGGAATATCGTCGTCAAAATTCGTATCATCGAATTTTTCAGATACTTTAGCAGATTGTTGTTTCCCATTTCCGCTTGAATCACCGCGAGCCAGTTCAACTGAATCTACAATAATCTCAGTAGCATATCGTTTAACGCCATCTTTTTCCCAGCTTCGCGTTCTTATCCGTCCGATAATGTGAACCGTAGACCCTTTTTGAGCGTACTGATTTATAAAATTAGCAGTGTTACCAAAAGCAACACATTTATGCCATTCGGTTGCTTCTTTCTTTTCGCCAGTTTGTTTATCTTTCCATTGTTCGCTAGTAGCCACAGAAAGATTAACTACTGAATTGCCATTTGGCATTGTGCTTAATTCTGGATCATTACCTAATCTGCCCATAATGATTGCCATATTTACACCAGACATTTTTATTTCCTCGAGTATTTATCAGTTAAAAGTTGAATTACATCTATTGCTTCTGTTACACATTCAGCTAATTGGCTAATGTATTCTTCATCGCGGTATACGCGAATCAAGAATGGTGAAATCGTTTTGTGATAAGCAAAGAAATCACACCATTCCCGTTCTGTGATCCACAACTGGCCCATAACTTGGGCTTTATACCTATCTGGCAATTTTTTGTTGTCCAGATATTCTATTTGCACATGATCTTCATACGGGCATTTGATTTCAATCAAACCATTTTCACCCACCAGACCATCTGGGCTTGCCCCGACATCAAGCGAATCATGTAGGCACAAACCTAGCTCAAACACTTTTACGTCATAGCACAATTCATAATACTGCCTTGCTTCTGGCTCAAGATCGATTCCGTGTTGCATTGCTTCATTTACAGGAATTATCTTTGATGTTCCTGTTATGCGTTCGGCAACTAACTGGTGAATATATCCCCTGGCCTGAGCTGATGGTTTTCCTGTCGGCGTGATGAATTTTCCAAAATTGCTGGCTGTTGGTACGCCCAATCGTGCAGCGTACCATTCAGGAGACCTTTGTTCGTATTCAGTGACTCGCATTATCTGCTCCCTGAATTTTATTTAGTTTTGACCGCAGCATGAATTTGGCCCGTTCAAATTTATCAGCCGCCAAATTTTCAAGGCTATCAGCTTTAAAGAATTCGCAAAAAATTGGTATATCAGTCTGTGTTGCTTCTAGCAATTCAACCAATTCGATGATCTCAGACTCAGAGACTTTGCGTTCTTCTTCTTGCGTTCCAGAAGGCAAGTCCTCGCCCGCATAAATGTAGTGACCCAACCCAAAAAGACTGAAGCACTTGGTCAATGCTCTCATTCTTGTCGTATTGATTTGAAAAGCATTCGGATTCGCGACCGGTTTGTTTCTGTTATCCATCACCGGAAGCCACATTTTGCGAGTTAGGTTGCCGATTGTGACGACCACATTCACCAGAATTGTGCCATCAGGCTGAATTTCAGAATCGGAAATATAGAACTCCATTTCTGGATAGTGTTCCATCATGATTCCCCATGCCCACGCCCATGACAAATATGTCAAATTTCCTTTCTTTTCGGTGTGCTTTGAGCAATCGATGTTGCTCAGGCGTTGCCAGATTGCTCCGGCTTCATTATTTGTAGCTTCCATAAGATTCTCCAGATTAATAAAAAGCGTTACAAATATACGCTTTTATTAAGCAAAAGAAAAGCATTTTGCATACTTTTTATGCGTTTTTCATTATTATTTGATAGAATTACGCAGAAATGCGTATAACGCGATTTAGGGCTCGTTTGGTCAACCCTATAGGTAGGCATAGGTTTGGGCTTAAAATCGCCCAGAAACGCCCATATTGGCTTTAAATGGGCAGTTATATTGCGGGTAGAGGTATTACTTGCCTTTTGGCTTATATTTTCGCGCAGACGACAAGGCAATGGCAACGGCCTGTTTCTGGGGCTTACCTCGTTTCATTTCGCGGCTAATGTTCTCGGAAATCGTCTTTTTCCCATAACCTTTTTTCAGCGGCATCTTCATTCCTTCACAATCACAAATTGATAATGAGAACTAACGTAATCAGTGCCCGAGCTGGACTGACATCGGGCTTCAATGTCTGTTTTTTCTTCAAATCGTATCGGGGCATCGAAAGAATACAAATTATGCCCAGAACTAAGCGTAGTAATCATTCGCGTTATCAATACTTGATTGAATGGCCGGGACATCAAATATGCAGTTATATATTTATTGGTCGCCGTTGTGCCGCACGAAATCGAACCGTTCAGCATATATGCTGTATGACCACGAGGCACTGAATACATTGACTGCAGTACAGAGCCGTATCCGATCACGATCTCGCCATAAATAACAGCCGGGACACCATCAGTTACCGTTCCCGTACCAAGATAGATATTGCCTATATTTAACACGCCAGCAATAACATTTACTGAATTAATGCGTAAATAGCTTTTAGTTGTTGCGACTGGATTCTGACCATCAAGATTGACAGTCTCACTGATTTCATCCCAATTACCATCCAATCCTTGAATATAAACTTGCTGTGCGCCGCTAACGCCGTAATCATCAGAAGCACTAGAACTAGATATAGTCATTTGTACGGCAGCATTAGGATAAGTGTAAATACCACCATGATTCCAAATAGTGCTTACATCTGTGCCGCTACTGCCTTGACCAAAAACAGTCAAAACATTGTGATTGGGATAATTTAAGTTTGCTACATCAAAATAAAATTCTGACGTTGGTGAAGGGTCATAATATTGACTCATATCAAAACCTATTCTTGCTGTTCATCAATGATTATAGAAGAAAGCCATTGAGTATTAAGATTTAAAATTCCTAGTAAAGTATACCCGGACATCCCATTTTCTAATTTACTATTAATCCAATTAAAGAGTTGTGCATCAGTCTCACAAGCCTCAATTTCTGCTTGTTCCGCTGTTTTAACGGGGAATGATATTATTTTTGTCACACGAATATACGCGATAGCAACGCAACACCGGCGGTAAACAGAATCCAGAATATTCTTTCTTGATACACACTACTTATCTTTTCTGAAAGTTTATGAACATCATCACTCAATCCATTCACTTTTTGTTCGATGTTACTTTGACGGTTGAACACTGTTACTAATCTTTCCTCCACGCGAGCCAAACTAACAACTGCGGCCTGCAAGTCATCTAGCTTCCCTTCTATTCTGTTCAGCCTATCTTCGCTCATAGTATTTCAACATCCACGCCTTTATGCTCTTTAGGAATTTCATAGGTGTAAGAAAGCATCTTACCACCATCCCGTTTAAACACTATCATCTCCATCACATGAGCAGAATTATATCCCTGTCCCGAATGCCACGAATCTGATGGGGCAAGTGTCCCAAACTTTCGAACCACAACTGAATTGTCACATTCAATCTCATGAACGTGATGGAAATGTCCCACAGCCCACATTCTATGCGTCGTCTCAGCCCAAGCGTCTGGCATATCTCGCGGCATAATCGAGGCCAGTTTCTGCGCCTTCACTTTATCCCCGTGATGTACGCCTATGAGCCATTTTCCATAGTGGATATAATGGAAAAAAGATTTTGTTGGCAGTATATAAACTCTTGGTTCTTTAGAATAAAAGAATTGTAAGATCATCTGCAAAGCTATCGCTGCGTCAGGGTCATGATTACCTTTAGCAATAACAACTTTGACATTGGTAAACTTATCAAGCATCCGGTCAATACAATACACGAGCGTCTGCGCTGCCACGCGCATGAACTTCTCGTATCTTGTATCAACGTCTAGGGGAGTTCCTTTTGCAGTGGTAGCGTTTGAATTGTTAGCGTGAACAAAATCACCAACATTTACTAAAAGCCCAGTCTCTGCCTCTGGCGCAACAGATACTAAATCATCTATAGCTACGCAGATTTCTTCTTTCGCTATTCGCGAATCAAATGACCTATCCCTATTCTCAGCTCCATCTGCTCTCATGCCTATATGAGCATCGCCAATAAAGATGGCTGGCATGATGTCTGGATTGTGCTTTTTGCGACTTTCTTTCTTTTTCGGCTTTATCGTGTTGATTTGATCTTGCAGACCCTCGATGAAATCAAAAAACGCTTTTCGCTGATCTTCAACTTCTGATTTTGTTTTAATCCATACCGGGTTGCCTTCGTCGTCTTTTGTGAAAGTAGACTTACCAACAACGACCTGGCCCTCATCGACGAATCGTGTAGCATCGAATGTTTCGGTATAGCCCTTTCTAGCGGCAACACCTAAAATCGTAGACTTTATTCTTCTGACGCTTGTCTCGCTAATGTCTAACTTGTTAGCGACTGCTCTACTTGTTCCGAGTTCAATCCACAACGACAAGATATTTCGCTGATTCTCGGTTGTGCAAAATTCTAGCAGAGCCGGGTCTGGTATTTTGCGATTATTACGATTATTGAAAGCCATCAGGATACTTCCCTGTACTAATCATCCCTGCAACAGTTTTAGCTCGTTGACCGACTTGCTCTGCCCAGAGTGAATCTAAAAATTCCAGAGAAGCTATTGTGTATTTACCTTCAGACATCGCAGATAATGCGTTAGTGAATCCCTTTAAACGTGGCATACCGATGTTAAAGCATATATCTATCAATGCGTCTCTACGGGCCTCATTAAGTTCTGAGAACCACGGAAACGCTGTGCCTAGCTCCTTAACAACACGATTAACATCATTAATCAGCAGATAATCAATTTCATCTTCCGATAAACCCAAATCGTCAAGATTTCTCCCGACACCAATAGTGAGCTTTCCGGCGGTGCATTTGTAGGGCTTATTCTTTGACCCTTCATGCAGACGAATTAACTTGTTAATCTTTTCCATTTTGCTGGCTCTGAGAAGCTCCGAAATAAAAACTAATTACAGCAGATACAGTGCCGCCAAGATAGCCAAGTACCAATGAAACAATCGTGTCGCTATTTGAATCTGGAGGCTGAATAGTCACAAGGAATATGTAGCCGAGGAATCCAAGTAAGCTCGTAATACCAATTACTCGCGCTGTCCAGTCTCCAGAAA
>Ga0222715_10001347_pt1 | contig 23623 bp, 17 predicted proteins | sample C33_9DmetaG_FD_165056 | JGI IMG/M metagenome (GOLD analysis project Ga0222715, IMG submission 165056) | Estuarine water microbial communities from San Francisco Bay, California, United States - C33_9D | ecosystem: Environmental > Aquatic > Marine > Unclassified | place: USA: California...
TGAATGTGATATCTATACACACGTTGTTTTAGATAACAATCGTTGGATGTGGCATCAGGAAGTAGACGATCAGATCCTTCCTAAGTCAATGAGTAAATCTCCTCTTGACGCAAACCCCTGGCTTGTACTACGCTTCAACCACGTAGACGGCGAAGTCTACGGACGTGGTAGGGTAGAAGAGTTCATCGGTGATCTAAAGTCACTTGAAGCTCTGTCACAAGCACTGGTTGAAGGCAGCGCTGCAGCTGCTAAGATTGTATTCACTGTCAGTCCAAGCTCCTCCACTAAACCATCGACACTTGCTAAGGCAGGCAACGGTGCTATCATTCAGGGTAGACCTGATGACATTGGTGTAGTACAGGTTGGAAAGACAGCTGACTTTCAGACTGCCTATCAAATGGTAGGTACATTATCACAACGTCTTAGTGAAGCATTCCTTATTCTTAATGTTCGTCAGTCTGAGAGGACTACAGCAGAAGAAGTAAGGATGACACAGATGGAACTAGAGCAACAACTTGGTGGACTATTTAGTTTACTTACTGTTGAGTTCTTAGTACCATATCTAAATCGTAAACTAAACGTTGCACAAAAAACTGGAGAGATTCCACGCTTACCTAAAGGTGGTATTGTTAAACCAACTATTGTTGCTGGTATCAATGCACTTGGTCGTGGTCAGGATCGCGAAAGTCTTGGTCAATTCCTACAAGTTATTGCTCAGACAATGGGTCCAGAAGCTATTCAACAGTTTATTAATCCAGAAGAAGTTGTTAAACGTTTGGCTGCTGCATCTGGTATCGACGTACTCAACCTTGTGAAGAGTATGGATGAGATTCAAGCGGAACAGCAACAAAATATGCAACAACAACAAGCCATGGCTGCACAACAACAAGCACCACAGATGGCTGCTGTTGAACAAAAGCGTGAGCAAGCAGCAATGCAAGCCATGCAACAACAATCACAACAACCACCACAAGTTTAATGAGTGAAACACTAACTTCAACTGATGCACCTGCAGATCAGCCAGAACTAAATGCTGATGAGCAAGAGTCTCTAGCTATTGCTGAGGCTAATGAAGGGGAACAACAGCAGTTGCTAGCAGGTAAGTTTGATAATCCACAGTCTCTTGAACAAGCTTACCTAGAACTACAAAAAAAATTAGGCGAACCACGTGAGGAAGAACCTCAAGCTGATGAGCCAGAAGAAGAATCAGAAGAAGAAGAAGAGTCAGAGGAAAGTAACGAAGGACAACTAACTGAATCACAAGCCCAACAACTATATGAAATGGTTGGTGGTGAAAAATCTTACCAATCTATGATTGAATGGGCAGGTCAATCCCTTTCTAAGGCAGAGATTGAGATGTACGATTCTGTTATGGCATCTGGTAATGCTAACTCTATTTACTTTGCTGTACAAGCATTGAATAATAAGTATTCAGATGCTGTTGGTTCAGAAGGTCAACTTCTTACAGGACGTGGAACAGCAGATTCTAATGCTGTCTTCCGTAGTCAATCAGAACTTATTCAAGCTATGAATGATCCACGTTATGATAACGATCCGGCATATCGGTCGGACGTTATGGCTAAACTTGAAAACTCTGACCTTGGTTTCTGATGATTGACTGCCCACAATGTACTGTACAAGAGCAGTACGTTCTAGAACAACTACAGACTTCTGCGGGTGTAACAGATCGAACTGCACTTGCTGTTATCATGGGTAACATCTATCAGGAGTCTACATTTAAATCAAACGTCTGTGAAGGCGGAGCAATTTTACCATACGACAGGTGTCTTAACCGTGGTTATGGTTTAATTCAATGGACATCTAAACATCGTTATGATGGACTAGGTACTTTCTGTGCTAAACGTAAAGCTAATCCTAGTTCTTTAGAATGTCAAACAGCTTACATGATACATGAGCTAAGATTTAGGGATGACCTTAGCTCATTTCTGACTAACCATCAGACAGTCCCTTACTATATGAATGCTGCTTATCACTGGTTAGGGTGGGGCATTCATGGTAATCGAACAAAACACACTTATTCTTTTTTAAATAAACTAAAATGAAAATTCTTGCTATCCTCCCTGCAGCCCTCTTTGCTGCTGCTCCTGCTTTTGCCGGACCCTATGTAAATGTCGAAGCAAATTCTGGTTATACTGGTAATGATTATACCGGTACTGTTATTGATAACCATGTTGGATACGAAGGTAACAACTGGTATGTACAAGGTGGTCCTGCTGTTGTCCTTAGTGATGGAGCAGAATCTGAACTGGAACTATCGGGTAAGGTAGGTGGTACCACATCTCTTAGCGAGCGCCTCGCTCTTTATGGAGAGGTGTCATTTTTGACAGGAGATAACGATACTTCTTATGGTACCAAAGCTGGTCTTAAGTACAATTTCTGATGAACGATACCCAGATCTGGCCCACCGAACCACGCATGTACATGGAAGAAGTAACTGTGAATCACAACGAAAACGCTGAGAAGCTGAATGGTCGCCTAGCAATGCTGGGTGTCATGGCAGCACTAGGTGCTTATGCACTGACTGGTCAAATTATCCCTGGAGTCTGGTAATGGCAATTAATCCTCGTCTAAAAGATGTTCTTAAAAACACACCTAAAGGTGAAGATCCCAAAAAAGGTGGTCGTCCTTATACAGCGCCTGGAAAAACTAAAATGGACGGTACACCACTGGCAAAAGCATTCAACAAAGGTTTTAACGGAAAGTAATTGTTATGCCACAAGGTAAAGGAACGTACGGAACAAAGAAAGGTCGTCCTAAAAAGGAGCCTAAGAAGTAATGGCTAAACCTGGTCTCTACGCAAACATTAACAAGCGTAAAAAAGCTGGAACTTCACGACCTGCAAGCAAGTCAACAATTAGTGATAGCGCCTACGCAAACATGAAGTCTGGTTTTAAAAAAACTGCTAAGAAAAAATAGCTAAATAGAATAAGGGAGGTGCAATTCCTCCCCTAGCTCTAGACAGCCAAGTCTTTAAACTGGTCTTACTTACTTGCTACAAGAAAAAACAATGCACTACTATTTAAATGATCGCTGTACTTTCAAGACCACAAAAACTAAATACATGGCAGAGCTTCTGCAATTGGGTAACGTCCACTAACAACCGTTTATACGTTGGCTGGTTTGGTATCCTTATGATCCCTACACTGCTAGCCGCTACAACCTGTTTTATTATTGCCTTCGTTGGCGCACCCCCCGTAGACATCGATGGAATCAGAGAACCAGTTGCAGGCTCACTCCTGTACGGAAACAACATCATCAGTGGGGCCGTCGTCCCATCTTCCAACGCAATCGGATTGCATTTCTACCCAATTTGGGAAGCTGCTTCGCTTGACGAATGGCTCTACAACGGTGGCCCGTTCCAACTGGTCGTCTTCCACTTCCTCATTGGTATCTATTCTTACATGGGACGCGAATGGGAACTTAGCTATCGATTAGGGATGAGGCCCTGGATCTTTGTCGCATACTCCGCACCAGTCGCCGCAGCATCAGCGGTCTTCCTTGTCTATCCATTTGGACAAGGTTCTTTTTCAGATGCAATGCCTCTTGGCATATCCGGAACCTTTAATTACATGCTCGTCTTCCAAGCTGAGCATAATATTCTTATGCACCCTTTTCATATGCTTGGTGTTGCCGGCGTATTTGGTGGGGCTCTGTTCAGTGCTATGCATGGTAGTCTTGTCACCAGTTCCCTGGTTAGGGAGACAACCGAAACGGTATCTCAGAACTATGGGTATAAGTTTGGACAAGAAGAAGAAACGTACAACATTGTAGCCGCACATGGTTACTTCGGACGATTGATCTTTCAATATGCATCATTTAATAACTCTCGTAGTCTCCACTTTTTCTTGGCTGCATGGCCTGTGCTTGGCATTTGGTTCACTAGCCTGGGTGTTAGCACTATGGCTTTCAACCTTAACGGATTCAACTTTAATCAATCCATTGTCGATAACGGGAACCGTATTGTCCCTACTTGGGCTGATATTCTTAACCGTGCGGGACTTGGAATGGAAGTAATGCATGAGCGTAATGCTCATAACTTCCCACTTGATCTGGCAGCAGTGTCTACCACTGAGGTAGCATTGACTGCACCATCTATTGGTTAATGTACTTACGTTCATCCATTAGGACGCAGGCCGCCTAGTCATGGAACGGGGGCTAGGTAATTGGAATTAACAATGACTGTTACTCTCACTTATCGCGGCAACAAGTACACAAAAACTGTGAATAAGAAATAGGCTTACTGCCGGGTTCAAGTCCCGGCTTCACTATTGGCATTGGTAATAACCTTTGCTGTCTTTAATTATTAAGATTTTAAAATGGCAAAAAAAAATAAAAGACGTAATTTGGTACAATCTTATTTTAATTCTGTAGCTCCTAAATCGTACCAAACCCAAATAAAAAAAGCTACCAGAATTCTGTCAAATCAGCTTGATATTAAACCAAAGAAGGCAGCAAAACTTGCTGGACTTTTTATTCAACAACCAAAAGCAATGGGTACCGGTAGACCTGGTGGAAGATACTGGAGATAATTAAATAGCAGATGGTGTAGAGGAGGTTCGATTCCTTCTCCTGCTTTTGGCATTGGCCCGTACGCGGATACCCTTTGCCGTCTAGACGGTGGGACAGACCACACATATACAATTAAATAACTCTGAACGTTCAGAGAGTCTATAATAACTCTCTAAAAAATGGCTTTTCAATCTTCTGTAAACCCTGCTCAGCTAACTCAGCTGGGTCAGGCTAATCTAGCTGGCGATAAGCGCGCACTGTACCTTAAGTTGTTCAGTGGCGAAATGTTCAAAGGCTTCCAAAATAACACAATCGCTCGTGACTTGATCATGAAGCGTACACTTAAGAACGGCAAATCATTGCAGTTCATCTTCACTGGTCGTACCAAGTCTGAGTTCCATACTCCTGGTAACAGCATCCTGGGTGATACCAATGGTGCACCTCCAGTGGCTGAGAAGACGATCACGGTTGATGACCTGTTGATCAGCTCTGCTTTCGTCTATGAATTAGACGAGGTACTTTCTCATTATGACCTGCGTAGCGAGATCTCACGTAAGATCGGCTATGCTCTTGCTGAAAAGTATGACCGTCTTGCATTCCGTGCTGTTGCACGTGGTGCACGTCAGGCATCACCTATCACTGCAAGTGGTTATATTGAGCCAGGTGGTACACAGATCCGTGTTGGTTCTACCACCAATGACTCTGATGCATATGTTGCTGCTAACCTGGTGTCTGCATTCTATGATGCAGCCGCTGCCCTTGATGAGAAGGGTGTCTCTAGCGATGGCCGTGTTGCCGTCCTGAACCCACGTCAATACTATGAATTGATCCAAGCTGTTGGATCTAATGGTCTTGTGAACCGTGACGCTCAGGGCACTGCTCTGCAAAGCGGCAACGGCATCATCGAGATTGCTGGTATCAAGATCTACAAGTCCATGAACATTCCGTTCCTGGGTAAGTATGGTACTGCTTATGGCGGAACCACTGGTGTAACCGATCCTGGTAACACTGGTTCTTTCGTTGCTGAAACCATGGAAGATGCCTCTGGTGCTTCTACCGGTATCAACAATGATTATGGTACAGCTGCTGAAGTCGGCGCTAAGTCCTGCGGTCTGATCTTCCAGAAGGAAGCAGCCGGTATGGTCGAAGCAATTGGTCCACAGGTGCAAGTCACCAGTGGAGACGTGTCCGTGGTTTACCAAGGAGACGTGATGCTCGGGCGCTTGGCCTGTGGTGCAGACTATCTGAACCCTGCTGCAGCCGTCGAACTGTATGTTGGTGCTGCTGCTCCTGCTGCATTCTGATCTTTTCTATACGGGAGTCTCTTCGGGGACTCCTTTTTTTTAATTCTTTATTGAGAATAATACTCATTATGGCCTTCCCTACTACTGGCTCCAACACTGAGCTACAAGCTGTTAATCAGATCCTGGCGTCAGTTGGTCAGGCTCCTGTTACAACATTAACTAGTGACGAAACTTTTGTACTAAATGAAGTTTCTAAATTTACTGGTTCTATTTCTGGTACTACTCTAACTACTACAACAGCTGACATTCCAGTCGGTACCTATATTGGTGGTCCCAATGTAACTGTTGGTACATCTATTGCCGTCGCAGGTGTAGAGGTAACTCCAGCTACAGACCCTGTTACATATAACTATACTATCAATATCTCCCAGACTGTTAGTAGTCAAATCTTGACACAATCAATTGTTAAAAGTAGAGTTGAATCACAAACCAACCCGGACGTTGCGATTGCACTCAACACCCTAAGAGAAGTGTCACGAGAAATACAATCAGAAGGATGGTCTTTCAATAAAGAATACGATTATCCTATTACACCAGATTCAAATAACGAAGTAGTTATTCCTAATAATATGCTTCAGATGGATTTGAATTCTACCTATACACAGAACATGGATAGAGACGCTATCAATCGTGAGGGTAAACTTTACGATAAGACTGCTCATTCATTTACCTGGACAGACGAAAAACTATACGTTGATGTTATTTGGTACTTTGATTGGCCTAGTATCCCTACTCCTATCCAAGCATTTATTATTGCCAAGTCTGCCGCTATTGTCTCTAGTAGAATTATTGGTGATCCTAATCAATACCAGATGCTACAACAGAAGGAAGCACTTGCTCGTTCTACAGCTTTAGAATATGAGTGTAACCAAGGAGACTATACATTCTTTGGTAGTCCTAAAGGTAAGAACTTCTATCAAAGCTACCAGCCGTTCCATACTTTGATTCGCTAATGCCAGCTATCACACAACTAGTACCAAATTTTCTTGGTGGTGTGTCTCGCCAAAATGATGACAAAAAATTATTAGGACAAGTAACTGAATGCATTAACGGTTACCCTGATCCTACCTTTGGTCTATTGAAGAGACCAGGGATGCAACATACAAATGTATTAAAGAAAGCTGATGGTACTGCATTTACTAAAGCTGAATTAGATGGTGCTATTTGGTTCTTTATTGAACGTGATGCAGCTGGTTCTTATGTTGGTGCTATCAAAGGTTCTAACATTTATATCTGGACTACAACTGATGGTACCTTTTGTACTGTAACAAATAATGCAGCTTCATATTTAACAGGTACTACACAGAAAGACTATCACTTCCGCAGTGTACAGGACGTTACAGTTATTACAAATAAAACTGTTACAACTGCTATGCAACCTGCTGGTACATTTGTTGCAGGTTCAGTAGCTACGTTACATCTAAAGTCACTTATTGCTACCTACGTTTATTCAGCAATTATTCAAGGTGTAACATTTGCATCTACGGCTCAGAATGCTACAACATTTGATGACATGTTGTTGTATAATTCTGGTAATATTAATGCTTCACATCATCTTGTTGATGCAATTAAAGATGGTATTGAAGCGCAGCACACAGCAGGTAATGCCGATTTTGCAGGTTCATGGTATCTAGAAGGTTACACTACTAGTCTTGTTATTAAACGTACTAATGGTGCTAACCAAGTTGTAACTGATTACAGTACACCAACTGGCACACCAGTAGCATTTACTATTGATGCTAAAGGTGGTCCTACTAACTCAGCTCTTGAAGCATTTGAAGACTCAGTAACAAACGTATCAAAATTACCTGTTGAATCATACCATGGTCACAATGTACAGATTTTAAATAGTGCATCTGCTGATGATGATTACTACGTTAAGTTTGTAGCTTTTGATGGTATAAGAGGTAGAGGTTATTGGCAGGAAACTATAGCACGTAATGCTTCACCTGGTTTAAATGCATCTACTATGCCACACCAGTTAGCAAATACTGGTCCTACTACATTTACATTTGGTCCTCTTAATTATACAGACAGAGAAACTGGTGATGATGTAACAAGTCCTATACCATCTTTTATTGGTTTTCCTATTCAATCTACTTTCTTTTATAGTAATAGATTTGGAATGTTGTCTGAAGATAATGTATTCTTTGGCAGAGCAAATGATTCATTTAACTTCTTTGTAAAGTCTGCTACGGTACAAACTGCATCTGATCCTATTGATTTAAATGTAGCTAGTATTCGTCCCGTTACATTATCTGAAGTTCTACCTTCTCCACAAGGTCTACTGCTATTTAGTGATCGACAGCAGTTCCAAGTATATGCTTCTGACTCTAACATTTTAACACCTACTACATCAGTTATTAAAGACCTTTCAAACTATGAGGTAGATCCTGATATAGCACCTGTTGATGTAGGTACTACAGCAGCGTTTGTTACTAAGGTTCCTGGTTATAGTAAGCTGTTTACTATGCAGCTACGTGATGTTGACCAAGGTCCACTTGTTATTGACATCAGTAAAATTGTACTTGAGTGGATCCCTGAAACTGTAGATAAACTGACAGTTAGTCCACAAAACTCTCTTATCATGCTTGTAGATACGTCTACATCATACCTTTATCTTTTTAGGTATTTTAATACAGGTCAAGAAAACCTGTTCCAAGCATGGACAAAATGGCAACTACCTGGTGTTATCCAAACAACAGACATTATTAATGATTCTGTGTTTGTTATATCTCAGCATGAAGATGAGTACACACTAGGTAAAATTGTTTTAGATGAGATCCCCACAGGAAGCGCTATAGCAACCGCAAATGACATTAAGGGTAATACATGCCTAGACATGGCTACAAGGCCCGTACAGCCTGCTGTAGGTGTCAATGCGGTGGTGTATGATTCAGCGAATGATGTAACTAAAATCTATGTACCTTATACACCCTTCCAACAGACTAAAGGTGTGATGCTTCTTACTGTACCAACAGCAGATGTAGGTACAACTGCAGCAGTAGATGCTGATGCTGGTTTCTATTTAGAGGCAACAGAACGTACAGAGATTGGTACAGGTTACCACTATTTTGAAGTTAAAGGTGACTACTCTAGTTATGCTGATGGTATTGTTGTAGGTTATAACTATGACTTTGAGACAACATTACCTAAGTTATACTATAAACAAGATCCTAACACCTCTGATTATACAGCTACATTAACTATCTCTAGAGTAACATTCTCTGTAGGTAGGACAGGTCCAGTGCTATTTAAAGTAAAAGCAGATGGATCTGATGAGTGGAAGAATGTAGAATATGTAACAGATGCTAATATCTATAAAGCAGATAGTAGTCCTATTACATCAGAACATCTTTTCACTATACCAATCCATCAACGTAATACTAATTTTGAATTAAAAGTGTCAAGTAATTTTCCATACCCTGTGTCGTTGATATCAATGACGTGGGAAGGTAACTATTCCCCACGTTTCTATAGGAGGGCTTAAATATGTTTAATCCAAAAGGTAATAGTCTTTTAGACGAACAGCTAGCTACTTCTGGTTTAGAGATGAACTGGGTTGGCGCTGCAATTGGAGCTGTAACTTCTGTTGTTGGCGGCATCATGGGACATAATGAAGCTAAATCAAGTAACTCCGCTGCTAAAAAAAACGCAAAAAAACAAAAAAAGTATAATAAAAAAGTAGCTAAAAAAACAAATAAATATAATAAAAAGGTTGACGCAAATCAGGAAGCAAACTATTTTGCAATGCGTGACTTTAATCAAAAAGTTGCGTTAGAAAACTGGGAACGTGGTAAAGAAATTCAGGATTATGAATTTGATTCTGCAATGAAGCAATTTGAAAAGAGTCAAGCAATTGGCTCCGCTCAATTAGGATTAAATTCACAGGATGCTGCACTCGCAATTGAGTCAGAACAACGTTCTTTAACTGATGCTTTTTTACAAAGACAATTTGCTGAGACAGATTCAAAGGTAGCTTTACAAGATGAACTTCAAAGAAGAGGTTTAGAACAACAAAGTCTTAACTTAAAAAAAAGCCAAACTATAATAGAATCAAGGCTTAGCAAAAAAGACCTGGTAAATAGGATAGCATCTACATACGATGATGCTGGTTTAAGTATTAATGAACAAGTATCTAATTTAAACCAAACGTATGCTGAGGCAGGTTTGTCTGCTGAAGAACAAACTGGTAGTTTATCAGATACATATACTCAGCAAAATATAAGTAGACAAGAACAATTTGCACAGCTACAAAGTATTAAAAGTCGTAAACAGACTGGTGCTGCATCTATTGAAAATACTATAGAGCAATTAACTGCTCAAGGTAATGTTCAAAAAGAATCTGCTATGATAGAAGGTTTACTTGCTGAAGGTCAAGCTTCTTTGGGTCAAGCTGGTAAATCTACTGCTAAAGCAAGGCAATCTAGTAAAGCAGCATTGCAGCGTAGTCTTATGGCATTGTCTTCAGAAATGTCTGGTAAACGTAAGCAAGCTGGTATTCAACTAGCTGAACTTAATGCAGAAATGAGTCTTGCTGAAACAGGTGTTGGTCTTAATTTACAAAAAATTAGTGGTGCTGTTAGCAGTGCTGAAAGGACTACTGGTCTTAATCTTCGGAAAATTTCTACTGGTCTTAGAGGAGCTGAAGCTGCTACTGATATTAACATGGGAAGAATTAGAGCTGGGGTAACAGCTACTGAACGTAATGTTGAAAATGAACGTAGAAGAATTAATGCAGCCAAACGCTTTGCTTTGGAAGGTGCTGATTTAGAAGGACAATCAATTAATAATGCAATAGATATTGCTAACAGAGATTATCTCCAAAATATGGATATGATCAAAAGAAACTACGAAAGTGCTAAGAGTCAATCAGAATTAAATATCAAAAACATTGGTATTCAAAAGCAATATGCTGATCTTAATACCAAAGCTGGTATGATGTTGAAACCTGAAAGACTTTCTTATAACCCTAAACCTCAAGAACCTCCTGAACATATTTTCTTAAAGAGTCAAAAAGCTATTCCTGGTTTTGTACCTTCACCCGCATTGCAAAACGTTTATGCACCTTTAGTAGAGGGCATTGGCGGTGCTGCTTCTCAGTTAGTTGGTGTTGACTTTACTGGTGGTGATCGTGGCGACGGCGGCGGTAAGTCTATGAACACAGGGTTACCATTGGGTGCTAATTAAAATTAACTACTAATTATGGCAAGAATAAAGTATCAACCATCTACAAAGGTAAGAGGTTTTAATCCCATTCAAATAAGTAAAGAAGGTATTACCCAATTACGAAATGAAAACAACCGAGTTATTCAGGGATTAAAAAATAATTTTGAAGCTGAAAGAGCACAGCAAGCGAGAGATCGCGCAGCAATGGAAGAAAATGCGGATTTAGAACAAGACCGTATTAAAAGAGATCGAGAAATTCAACTAGAGAATTTAAAGAACGAACAAATTTCGTTGTCTAAACAAGCTCAAGTTGAAAGACAACAAGCTAAGTTTGACGCTGAAGCAAAATCTACATTCTATAATACTCTTGTTGATTTTAGTAAAACAGCCATTTCTAAAGCTGCTGAAAATCATGCAAACATGATTACGGATCAAACAGAAATAGCTAATTCTAAGGACATTACTGAGCTGATTGAAAGAGTCAAAAATTATGATAAAGTTGAGCAAACACAAATTCAAGGTGGTATTGCACTTGATACTGAAATTCAATCAGATTCTTTAGAATCAGGTGAAAAACGTTTAGATACCCTACGTGCTCTTATAAGTAATCCTGCTCTAGGTGATGTTCAAAACAGAGTTATTCAAAACAGAGTATTCAAAGAAGCTTTTCCATTAATGGTTGGAGATGCTTTAAAAAGTACAGAAGCTATTTATGATGATGGTGCTGGTAATAAATTTTCTGGTATAGAAGCTCAGAGAGATCCTACTAAAATGGGGATTGTAACTTCTCAGGTAGAAAGAGATTTACGCAAGAGGGTTGGTGTTGATCTTGCTGAACCTGGTCGTTTTACTGATGCATTGAAGTCAATCCAAGAGCAAAAAACTGCACTACAAAATCAAGCAAACAGAAAAGGTATAGTAGATTATGAAGATGTTGTAAGACAACAAGCTGCTGATCTTGCTTCTGATAACACTACTAAAGGTTATACCCTAGGATTCCATAAGATTAAAATGGTTGACGGGAAAGAGGCAGCACATAATTTTATGCAACAACAAGGCGCTAAACTTGGAACTGATCTAGAAGCTATTGATAGGATGGATTTGCTGGGTGATGGTAGACGTTACTCTGAAGTATGGCCGAACCGTTGGAAAGCCATTACATCAGAAAGGCGAATTAATGAAACCAAAGCTATTAAAGCAAACTTGGCTTTTAAAAAAGCACAGCTGCAACAATTTGAAGCAGAAAATGTTGATGTTATTAGGCAGTCTTATGTAGAAAATTTTGAGCAAGCTAGAAAGGCAACACTACAAAGGTCTTACGAATCAGGTCTACCACCATCAGAGCTTATGAAAAGCATTGAGCGGTCTGTTATGGGTGATCTAGAAGATCAAGAAGAAGAAAATTTACTGACAAAGATTAAATTTTCAAGTCTTGACGAAGCTTATGTTAATAGTATTCAAAACCCTACTGTTAAAACCCAAGCTATGCAAGCGTTGGCTAAACAGGAGGAGGAAAAATATGGACCTGCTGCTTTAGGTATTAAAAAAGGTTTCAAAGCTACAGCAAGAACACTGACTGACATTAACCCTAGTGAAGCTACTGGTAGTCCACAGACTTTTCTTGTACAAGCAAGGCTTGAAAGAGAGTTTGCAAAAGAACTAGCAATTACTCAAGATCCAGTAGCTGCACTTGCTAAAGTTAATAAAATGGTTGATGATGCTGCTAAAGGAGATACAAGCAGCCCATTTTATAGTAAAACTGGTGAAAACAATAGACTAGTATTTACTAACATTGAAACAGTTGATAAAGAGCTTGCTGAAAAAAATCTAATGATTGACAAAAACATGAAAACTTTTAATGCAGATGTTGCATCACAAGCTTTTCTTTTGGCAACAGCAGATGAAATGGACGCTACAATTGTATCAGCTCAATCTAATAAAGTTAGTTATCCAAAAGGTGTTTTACGAGTAGCAGCTGCATTCGGTCTTAAGCCATCTGAAGTATTTAATCAGCAACGGAAGGCAAATAATCTAGTAACTGGTGAAAACAAACCACTGCTTACATCTTCTATTGGTACAAAAGTTGTGGATGGTTTAAGTCCTGCTAATAGAGAAGTGTATATGAAATCACAAAAGTTTCGTAGCACTAAAATGGCTAGACGTGTGGCCTCAGGTATTGATGGTACCATACCAAATTATGTACGTGGTAGTATGGGTGGTTTAAATCAAAGTTTTAATTCTGATAGCATACCTTCTGGTTACGGTTCAGTTATTTTTGATGCTGCCTCAAAAAACGGAATACCACCATCTATTCTTGCTGGATTGATTGCTACTGAAAGCGCCTTTAATCCTAATGCTGTATCACCTGCAGGAGCGAGAGGATTAGGACAATTTATGCCACCTACTGCAGCAGAGTTTGATGTTAATGTAAATGATCCTGTTTCTAGTATTGATGGAGCAGCACGTTATCTTAGATATTTAACAGATTACTTTAAAGGTGATTTAGAGAAAGCTATTTATGCTTATAATGGTGGTATGGGAAACATTGAGAAATTTAATGGTCCTATCCCAGGTAATCAAGAAAATCAAGAATATTTTAATAAAGTTATTACAAACTCTAATAGATACAAATGAATGACCCTTTAGACTATTCTAATGTGGGTGCAGATTTTGTGATGGATGAAGAAGAACGGTCACGCCGCCTTACTAATGAACAGATCGAAGAGATCGATCAACGGGCGGCAGCTGCTCAAGAGCAGAACGAGGCTATTCAACAAGAATCTACACAACCTGCTACGGCAGAAAAAACTCAACCACAAGAAACAAAACCTCAACCTACGGGTGAGGACACAAAAGAAGAAGGTTATTTTGAGGGGCTAGGTCAACGTCTTAGTTATTTTGGTCAACCCCTTGATGAAACCAATACACAAGTTAAAGAACGCTTAAGTGCACCAGGTCAAGGTATTATTGATTATGGTGCTGAAGCTTTGAATGCAGCAGCTAAATATTTAATGAGGGGTTTAGAGGTACCTCAAATCCCTACAGCTACTAAATATGAAGATGAAGTAGCAACTGCTGCACGAACAATATCTTCTGTTGTTGCACCAACCATCTTACTACAAGGTGCTGGGATGGCAGCAGGGCAGTCTGCACAGGCTAGAGTTGGCTCTAAGCTAGGTGAAACAGCCTTCATGAAATTCATCGGTGCTAGAGGCGTAGAGGCAGGGGCTAGTGTTGCTGTTGGTTCTATTAGTTCTGAATATGAAGAAGGTGATAACTTTTTAGGTCAAGTTAAGAAAGCATTACCACCTCAATGGGATTATATCCCTGATAATTGGGCTACTCTTGATACTGATGGTTCTGATTTAAAACGTCACAAAAATATTAATGAAGATCTAGCATTAGGTTTTCTTATTCCTTTTGTGGGTTTTGCTGGTAAACTAGGTGCATCTTTAGATGAAGTTGGTAACCTATTTAAGAAACCACCTACACTTGTTGGTGAGTCTGATCAAGCTGTTAAGTACATCGCGGCTAACAAACCTAAGACAAAGAGTACAGTACCTGAAGAAGCTTTGCTAGAATACGCAGCTAAACAGGAAGAGGCATTGGATGAGCTTGGTTATTACAACATGAGTAAAACACCAGAACCTAATGTCGCTCTTAAAGGTGTTCATGATTTGTATGACTTTCGTGAAGTAGGGATTCGTACTGTAGATGACTTTGGTATTGTTGGTGCTAGTATTGATGCAGCACGTATTCAAGCTAATAAAGGTACAGTACATGGGCGTCTCGGTAACTTTATCAGTGGACCAGCACTTAAATATGGTATCAATACACCTGGTGGTGTAGAGGAGATTACTATTGGTCTGACACAACAGCTCAAAGAAGCTGACCGTGTTGGTATGGTTGCTGATGACTTTATTATAACCTCAGATGAAGTAGCAGAAGCTGGTGAAAACCTAGTACTTCAATTGTTTGATCCTACTGCTACTATTGATGACATGCGTCAAGTACTAAACCCATCAATTAATGAGTTTGGTGGGGAAGTACTTAATCAAGATAGTTATGTTGATGCTTTAAGTAGTATTAACACTTTGGTTAAAAACTACACTAGTATGGATGTTGCTAAAGCACAGGCTTATACAGCAACGTCTATGGCTGGTCAAATAGCTGACCTTGCTGAAGGTATGCGCCTAAACCGTGGTTCTATTGCTATTGAAAACGCTCAAGAACAAATACTAGATAAAATCAATTTTCTGCAACAGCTGGTTGGTTCTACTCGTTACTTTACTGTTCAAAAGAAAGGTATTGCTGCTCTTGGTCAGCGTTTTAAAAACTTGTTTAAATCTTCTGAGCAGATTTCTGACGATATTAAAGCAAATTATCCAGTTGCACTTCGTAAATTCCAAACTGATAGTGAAAAGTTTACTGAAAGTTGGATGTATTTACAACAAAATCGTCCTGAAATCCTAGACTCATTCCTTGAGTTGTATGAAATGAGCGATGGTGAAATGAATTCTATTGCTAAAGTAAATGAAGATATTCTTAATACCTTTGTTAGGTGGAGACCAATTATTGATCGTAACCCAGAAGCACCTAATATTCTTGCTCAAGCTGTAAGAGCTAATTATTATAACTCATTATTGTCTTCTGGCGCTACTGGAGCTAAAGCTTTGTTCGGCAACCTTGGCGGTCAAATTGCAGAAACTACTTCTTATTTTGCAGGTGCACTACTACGTGGAGATATGAAGAGCGTTCAACGTGGTTGGATGGCTTATAGCGCTTTTATTGATACACAAAAAAAAGCATTACCATATGCTGCCAAGATGTTTGTAAAAGCATCACAAAATCCTAATTCTGTAAAAGGTCAAACACGTATTGATCTTGTTATTAAACAAGAGGAAAAATTAAATCAATACCGTTATATGGCTGAACAAGAAGCTATTCGTGGTAACAGTGGTTTTAAATTTCTTGTTAAACAGTATGATGAGATGCAGGCAATGGCTGCAGATCCTGTATTTAGACTAATACCTAATGCATTAACAGGTTTTGATAGTTGGAATGGTGCTACCCTAGCTAATGCACAAGCACGTTTTCGTGCAATGAGTGAACTTGAACGGCTTGGTGAAGCTGCAACACCAGCTAGAATTAAAGAACTAGCTGATGCTGAGTACAACAGTATGTTTGATAGTAATGGTATTATTGTAGATGAAGCTGTAAAATACAGTAATGCAGATATTGCTCTTAACTTAGAATCTAAATTTAGTAAAGCATTAGACGGTATTTTAAAAATTGTACCAGGACTTACACCATTTTTAACTTTTCCTACAAACATGACTAACATGGTAAGAGTTATTGATGATTACCTACCAGCACCATTCCCTTCATTCCAAAAAGATATTAATGAGTTAGCATATACTTCTGTCGAAACTTTTATGAGAAACCCAGAACTAATAGAAAACATTCTTGCTAGTAGGGGATATAAAATTAGTCAAATGGATGAAATTGCTAAGTTAAATACTCTTATTGATTTAAAGAATAAAACACTTGGTAGAAAAGCTATTGGTACTTTTATTACTGGAACGGTACTTACTTCTATTTTAAAAGATAGGTTCTTTGGTGATGGTTTTTATAGTGTAACTGGTGATGGTACTCTTGACCGACAACTTAATCGTGCACGTCAAAAAAATAGTAACTGGAAAGCTCGTTCAATTGTTCTTGACGATGGTACACGTGTTGAATATAATGAAGTGCTTGGTCCTGGTTTAAGTAACTGGGTTGCAATGATTGCTAACATTGCAGATAATTTTGACATGCTTGGTGAAGCTTTCACTGAGAAAATGTTTGAAAAAGCAAGCTTTATTTTAGCTGCTGGTGTAACTGATCAAGCTGGTATTTCTGCTTTACGTCCTCTTGTAGAACTTCTTAGTGGAAATAAGTTTACAATGAATCGTTTTGTTGCAGGTCAAATTAACTCACTTGGTCCTCTTGCTGGTATGCGTAATGAGTTTGGCCGAATCCTTGATGGTGGTCTAAAAGAACTTAATAATGATATTATTGAACAACTGGCTAATCGTAACCAAATGGTTGGTCTAATTGATAAGACAAATAGACTACCTACTGTTATTAGTCCTGTTAGTGGTGAAGCACCAAATAAATACAATATGCTTCAACGTATTTTTAATACTTATTCTCCAATTAAAATACATCCTGCAATGTCTAAAGAAGAAAAGTTCTTGTATGACATTGAATATGATGTATCGTCTGCATTTACAACACGTAATGGTGTTGAATTAACAGCTCCTGAACGTGCTGAATTAAATGCTATTATGGGTAGAATGGGTTCATTTAGAGAGTCTATTTCAAATATTATGCGTACTGCTGACGCACGTAATACTATTAAAGAATTACAAGAAGCTCGTAGAAATGGTATAACTTCTGAAACCACCCCTATCGGTAAATATGATCAAATTCATATTTTACTATCTCAAGCTCAAAAACAAGCTGAAGAATTAGCATTTAATGAACTAGATTTTGAGATGCAATCCGACATCCAACAGCGCATTCAGCTCCGTAAAATTAATATGGAACGAGCTGAAATGGGCATTATACCTGGTAATCGTTACTAATGGCAATCACACAAACTACATATACAGGGGATGGTTCAACAACGAACTATTCATTTACATTTGAATATTTAAAACAAGCTGATGTTAAGGTAACACTTGACACAGTTGCTACAACTGCATTTACATTTGCCAATGCAACAACGCTTGCATTTACTACAGCACCCGGTAATGGTGTCGCTATTCGTATCTTTCGTGATACTGCTATCGATACCCTTAGCTCTACTTTCTTTCCCGGTTCCGCCATTAAAGCCGAGGATCTAAACCAGAACTTTACTCAAAACTTATACGTTACACAAGAGTCTGACTTTGAAGTAGATACAGCTAACACAACAGCAAATACTGCAAAGACAACGGCTGATACAGCCTTAACTACCTCAAACACTGCACTTACTACAGCTAACACAGCAATTGTTACCGCTAACACTGCTGACACTAATGCTAGTGCTGCTGTAACGACTGCTAATACAGCATCATCAAATGCTACAGCCGCTGTTACTACAGCTAACACAGCATCAACTAACGCTACTGCAGCTGTTAATACAGCAAATACTGCATCTACTAATGCAAGTGCTGCTGTAGTTACTGCAAACTCTGCAGCTACAGATGCTTCTACAGCACTTACTACTGCTAACAGTGCTACAACTACAGCTAATACAGCACTTACTAATTCATCGACGGCACTTACTACAGCTACTACAGCAGACACAAATGCTTCTGCTGCAGTGACTACTGCTAATACAGCTAACACAAATGCTACGGCTGCTGTGGCTACGGCTAACGCAGCTCAAAGTGCTGTAGCTGGTGCTGCTTTCTATTCACCTGTTGCTAACGTAGCAAGTATTCCAGGATCACCTAGTGATAACGATCGAGTCGAAGTAGCTGATTCTACTGGTATTCAAAGCTTTACCCCGTTGACTGGTTACCCCGTTGGCTTTATTGGTAGTTCTGGTCTTACTGCACGTATTCAATATAGTTCTTCAGGTTCAACCTGGAACTGGGTTGATTACTTTGCTAATGATCCAGAAGATAGGTACTTTACTAAAGCAAATGGTAATACTAACACCACTAACATTGCTACCAAGATGCCACTAGCTGGCGGTACATTTACTGGTGCTGTTAGCTTTGATGATAATGTTATTGTCAAAGGTGATAGTACAAATGGTAGTGGTGAACTAACTCTTAACTGTGAGAATAACTCTCATGGCATTAAGATCAAAGGACCACCACATAGTGCAGCTGCTAGTTATACGCTGACACTGCCTAATACTACTGGTACTAACGGTCAGTTCTTATCTACTGATGGTAGTGGTGCATTGTCTTGGGGTACAGCAGATGTATCTTCTAGACTTGCTCTTGCTGGTGGAACTATGACAGGGTTTGTCACCTTACATGCTGACCCTACAGCAAACCTACACGCATCTACTAAACAATATGTTGACGCTAACAAAGTAATTGCTATTGATGCAGGAAACTTTGATAACGGCTCATCTACTATCTCATCTACTTTGACTATTGACGGAGGATCATTCTAATGCCTACACCTGCTTCTAGGACTCCAGTGCGTGTTGCACGGGGTACTTATTCTAATCTTAATTCCTCCGTATCTGATATTCAGGAAGGAGAAATTGTATATGCAACAGACCAAGACAAACTATACGTTAAAGAGGGTTCAGCCCTTGTAGAGGCAAATGCACTACCAGCTTATACTGCTTACACAAGTGTTGAACAGACGTGGATTGCTGCTCAACGTGGTGAAATTACTACGTTGACATCTGGTGCGACTGTAACGCCTGACTTTGATGCATCTAATAACTATAGTTTAACACTTGATCAGAACTTAACTATTGCTAACCCAACTAACCTAACTGCAGGTCAATCAGGTTCTATCTTTCTTGTCCAGGATGGTACCGGATCACGTACTGCAGCATGGGGATCTTATTGGGATTTTGTTGGAGGTACTGCACCCACACTATCAACCGCGAGTGGAAGTGTTGATCGCGTAGATTACATCGTTCGTAGTGCTACCTCAATTCATACTGTCTTTACTGCATTGTATTCATGAGTGTAGTATCTAATAATATTCTGGCTGGTTCCTCTGGACAAGGAGGAGCTGCAGCCTTCGAGATCGAACGTTCGCTTAGGTTCAATTCAGCAGATTCGGCACACCTTAGTCGTACCCCAAGTTCTGCGGGTAATAGAAAGACGTGGACTTGGAGCGGCTGGGTTAAAAAAAGTCAATTAGGCGTTACGCAAGGTCGCCTTTTTGGAGGAGGAACCTCTGATTATTTTGATCTTTACTTCCCGAGCGGAGATGAATTAAGGGTTATATGGACTGGCAGTAGTTTTACAACTACAACTGCAGTATTCAGAGATCCATCAGCGTGGTATCACATTGTTTTAGCTGTAGACACTACACAATCTACAGCTAACGATCGGATTAAATTGTATGTTAACGGGGTTTTACAGGATCGAGCCTCAACAAACCCTAGTCAAAATTATGATACTGCTGTCAACAATACTGTAGAGCACCATATAGGAAGATATGCAGGGAGTAATAGTTTAAGTTATTTCAACGGCTACCTAGCCGACGTACACTTCATCGATGGTCAAGCATTAGCACCAACAGATTTCGGTTTGACTGATACTAATGGTGTATGGCAGCCAAAGAAATACACTGGCAGTTATGGAACAAATGGTTTTCACCTTGAGTTCAAAAACAACAGTTCAAACGCTGCGATTGGAACGGACACAAGTGGTAATAATAATACTTGGACGGTTAACAACCTTGTTGCAACCGCTGGACTGGAGACATCAAGTCAAGGGTTTGACTGTAGATCTGATTTAACTGCTCAATTTACAGTAAATGATCTTAATTTTCAGCCAGATTTGATTATTGCTAAATCTACCAGTAATGCTGAATATTGGATTTGGACTGATTCAGTTCGAGGTTTTACTAAAAGCCTTAAATCAAACACCACTGATGCTGAAACCACTGATGCAACAGGTGTTGTTACTAATGTCAATGGTACAGGGTTTCAAACTACTAATAATAAATTTTCGACCGGTAGAACATACACTACATGGTGCTGGAAAGCCGGTGGCGCTGCAGTCTCAAACACGGCTGGCACAATCACAAGTTCTGTCTCGGCTAACAATACTTATGGGTTTTCTATAGCAAAATATACGGGAAACGGTTCTTCAAGCGCAAGTATTGGGCATGGGCTAAATAGTACTCCTGAATGGGTCATTGTAAAAAGGACGGATAGTGCGAACGCATGGGTAATTGCTCATGCAGGTATTGGGACTAATAATCTTCAATTTGACACTTCTGCTGCTTATTCACCATCTACCGGTTCAGGCGGTGGCGGCATAAGCCTCGGCAATTCAACAACTATTTCACCTGTCCAAGGTACGTCAAACATTAACAATTCAAATGCTTCGGGTGGAACATACATCGCTTATTGTTGGTCTGAAGTTATTGGATTCAGTAAGTTTGGAACATTTACACATTCTGGTTCAAATAGTGGTGTTAGTGGTTTAGGTTTCAAGCCACGTTATGTTCTTATTAAGCGGACAGATGGTGGTACAGATAATTGGTATCTCTTTGACAGCTCAAGAAACACTAATAATGCACTTTTCCCCAACACAGATGGTGCCAGCAACGCAGGATGGGCTGTTACATTTAATGATTCTGGCTTCTCTTGGGTTGCTGGTAGTTTCAATAGCGGCACGTATATTTACGCAGCCTTTGCGGACAAGCCACCGGGTGAGATCATTGACAGTTTGATCGACACACCGACTGACATTGAAGCAAATAGCGGTAATAACCCAGGGAACTATGCGACGTTGAATCCCTTAGATAATCCATATTCAATCGTCCTCTCAAATGGCAATTTAGACTGGGAAATTGCTGGCGCATCATTTAAATCAATGCGTGGCAATTTCATGATGAGTTCGGGTAAATGGTACTTTGAAACTAAGTGGAATGTTGGTGCCCCAATGATGGGAATTGCGAGACCTTCTGACACTTTAAGTAGCCATCTCGGTTCTACAGCCAATGCTGGAATCGGATCCTCCAGTAACGCTACATACAAGGATGGCTCTCAGATTACCAGCGGAGTTCCAAGTCATTCAACAGGCGACATTTTGATGTGCGCTTTTGATGCTGACGCTGGCAAGGTTTGGTTTGGCGTCAATGGCAGTTGGTACAGTTCAGGCGATCCTGCTGCAGGTACTAATGAACGATATTCAGGATTGACAGACGGTACTTGGATGCCAGCTGTAACTGCTTACAACAGCAGTGGATCTCCTGCTTCAATTAACTTCGGCCAACGACCATTTGCTTACACACCGCCAACAGGCTACAAGTCACTCTGCACATCCAATCTACCTGACCCAACGATTGCCGATGGCAGTCAGTATTTTGATACGAAGTTATACACGGGCAACGCAAGCTCGAATACGATATCTGGTTTGAATTTTGCCCCAGACTTTTTATGGTTAAAAAGCAGAGGGTCTGCTCAGTCACACGCTTTATTCGATTTAGTTAGAGGAAGTGGGCAGCGGTTGCAATCAAACGCTACTTCCGCTGAAGACGACTACTCAAGCTTTTTTACAGGCTTTACTAGCGACGGCTTTACGTTAAACCAAAACTCAGGAATTAATTTAAACAATGACCCTCTAGTTGCATGGGCATGGGACGCTGGAACATCGACGGTAACTAACAACGACGGCAGCATTGCTTCCCAAGTCAGAGCCAACCCAAGTGCTGGGTTCTCGATTTGCAAATACACAGTTGGCAGCAATACTTCTCAAAGTATTGGACACGGGTTGAATAGTGTTCCAGAATTTATCGTTGTCAAAGAAACAGACCAAGCTAACCATTGGCAGTGTTATCATTCAAGCGTAGGTAATACTAAAACTATTTACCTTAACCTCACTAACGCTGCTACTACTAATAATTTATGGGATGATACTTCTCCCACATCATCAGTATTTACAGTTCGTTGCGGTGGTACATCTAATTTTTACGATGGTAAGACACACGTAGCCTACTGCTTCTCACCTGTCGAAGGCTATAGCGCATTTGGTTCGTACACCGGCAACGGTTCTGCTGATGGTCCGTTTGTGTATACCGGGTTTAAACCAAGGTATTTGCTAGTCAAGTGCTCTTCTGCTATTGGAAGATGGATAATTCGTGACACAGCAAGGGATGAATCTAATACAGGAAATTCCGCTAAATTAGCGGCTGAACTTGCTGAAAACGAGAATAACTCGGGTTTGATTGGCCTCGCTACTCAAACGACTGTAGATTTTTTAAGTAATGGGTTTAAAGTGCGTTCTGATGGAGGCAACTCAAATGATAGTAATGTCAATTACATCTACATCGCCTTCGCTGAAAACCCCTTCAAAACTGCACGCGCACGCTAACTAATTAATTATGCTTAAATTAAATGAAAAGCCCCTGTCTTATGACCGGGCATTTACACATGCTGGTATTCAATATCCAGCTAATTGGCTGCGCTTAGCTTCACTTGAAGAGAAGACAGCTATTGGTATTACAGAAGTTGCTGATGATCCCTGGTATGACCAACGGTTCTACTGGGGTGTCGGTAACCCTAAAGATCTAGCTGAATTAAAGACACAGTGGAAAGCAACTCAATCTGAGATCTGCAATTCCTTGCTCTCACCTTCTGATTGGCGCGTTACACGTGCTGCAGAGTTGGGTCAAGCTGTGGCTTCAGCTTGGCTTACATATCGTGGTGCTGTTCGTTCAGCATGTAATACACGTCAAACAGAAATCAATGCTGTAGCTGATGTACCAGCTTTGATTGAATTGTTGTTTGGTCAACCTACTATTACCCAACAGAAGAAAGATGCTGATGGTAATGGTGTAGTTGAACCTGACACTATTACTAACGAAGCTGGAGAAACAGTTGCTAACCCAGTGGCTGGTAATCCAGTCATGGAAACAATCACTAATCCTGCCAT
>Ga0222715_10001348_pt1 | contig 23618 bp, 29 predicted proteins | sample C33_9DmetaG_FD_165056 | JGI IMG/M metagenome (GOLD analysis project Ga0222715, IMG submission 165056) | Estuarine water microbial communities from San Francisco Bay, California, United States - C33_9D | ecosystem: Environmental > Aquatic > Marine > Unclassified | place: USA: California...
TGTTGATGCTCCTATTAAATTCGGTTGTTGAAACATTTTATCTTCTCCTATGTTTTATCTAAATATTTTTTCCATTCTTCAATCGTCATAAAGACTAATTTATCGGGTGAAATTGGTTTATTTGAAATATACCATTGTGTGCCTACTTGATATATTGGTGATTCTGCTCTATCCCAATCAATATTTTCTCCTCTAATGCCTATCATATTTCCATCAATGGTAACAATTTCTTCTTTTATCGCAGGATTAGGTAATAGATTTCCTTTTTCATCAAATAACGAATTGTAATCTACTTTAACTTCTTTTCTTTTCTTCTGTCCGTATTCTAAAGGTAAGCCTTGTTCTTTCCCTGCCGCCCAAATCAATTTTGTTTTTTTGTTTTTTGGAGATACCATCAAATCTGCATGGTGGGGTTTTCCATATCCTGTTTCGTGTTGAATGTATTCGCCTTTAGGTAATAGTCCTTCTTGCATAATTTTTTCTTTCGGTGCTTTACTACCATGAAAATGAGTTATTTTTCCATGAGGATTTTCGGGATAATCTACAAAATTATACAGTTTAGTTTGTATTTTTAATATATCAAACCACATAATAATCTAATCCTTTATCGTAGGAAATCATATTCTTTTTCTTTGTCGTAGTGTCTTTGTTCTAATGGTTTTACTTTTATAATCTTTAGATTTTGAGTATTCCAAATACACCCCGAATCCATATCCCAACCGTTAAATATACGAAAAATAAATTTATCTATCCTTTTTTCAGTATTATACCAAGATTTATACCATGTTTTGTAGTTTAATACCTCTATTCCATCAAAAGTTTGAGAAACTAAATCCCAATCTATTTTTTCGTTTAAATTACCAATTTCCGAACCATGTTTTTTATATGCTTGAATAAATTCTCTTGCTTCTTCTAAATTTTTAATTTGTAAAATATTCAATGCAGAAGTATCTAAGTATAAAATATATTTATATGAGTCTAACCAGCCATAATCTACCATATTTCCTCTCATCCACCCTCTTCCCAAACTAAATGAATACCATAAACCAAGAGGCTTAACATCTGCTTTTTGTTGTGTGTTTTCTCTTATTAACTTATCTTTATCACTAAGAGCGATTCTTTCAAGTTTTTTAAGAATACCAAACCACATACTCATCAGTAGTCCTTTATCATTGTCATAATTCCTCTATACACCATTTCGGGTTGTGATTTTGCCGACACTATATACTTAAAACAAGGTATTCCTTTTTCGTTTAGTTTTTGCATTCCGTATTTGAAAGGTTCAAAGATAGGGTGCTTATCAATTTCGCCTTCATGCTTGTGTTTCTCTCCCCATATATCATGTTTGTTAGCCCAAATACCCACCGCTAAAGGATAATCTTCATTCTTTTTCTTTTTTCCGTTAGGCCAAACGCTTGCACATATTCCATCTACTAAAAATTTCCATGCTAATTGGTGGTCTAAATTAGCGGGGCTATCTAAATGTCTATGGTCTATCATAAAAATAATATATTTTACATTTCTTTTTTGTATATCATCAATCCATGCTCGCCAATACATTGACTCTCCGCCAACATCAGCACTTCGTATAGTGTTTGCATTACCATCAATTTTGATTATTTTTCTAGAAGCCCTTTCGAGTCCAACCGTTCTATGTTTGATTTGAGGCACTTCTCCTCTTGTTCTCATTTGATGGCTAAGTGTAGTTTTACCTACCATAGTTGAACCATAAACACCAAAATTGATTGCATGAACTCTTTTATAAAAGGAATAAACTGCTTCCGTAAGGACTACCGCAAATCCCGTAAGTAACGAAATATCCATTCCTCCTAATGAAACAGACCTACAACTTTACTAATTAACCAACCCATGATATTTATGTCAAAAACGCCTAAAATATTACCAATTAGAAAGGAACCTATAACAAAACAAGAACCCCAAAACCACATTCTCATTTGCATCAACCAAATGTCAGCAGAATGAGCGCGTTGTAAATCATAGGCTATTGTGGTTTCATCGAAGCCTAAAACCATTAAAACACCTATTGTAGTGTTGTTAGGAATTCTGCTCCAATACCATCTTCGTCATATTGTGCTATTCTAGGAGCAGTATTGTATTCTTGTTTAAAAGATTTAATTGAGTCTTTCATACGCTTTCTTTGTTCTTCTTCTTTTTGTTTGAGTTCCCAATAGGCACTAATTCTACGGTCTAATAGCCATGATTCTATCCAATCATTTAGGAGTAAATCATTCAATGCTTTCATAACAAGAATGCCTCCTACGGTAATTAAACCAAAAAGAATACCATGTTCTAATGCTCCATATGGAAAATCTATTCCATAATTTGCATACATGAATACATTTGTTCCGCTAATCGTTCCAACAAATAAGATTGTCATAATCAATCTTGTATCTTTATCTAAAGCCGCCATAAAAAGACCTCAATTAAATTCTACCGAATAGGCAAAGTGAGAACTAGGAGAAGGACTAACAGGAGCCGTTACTTCTGCATAAAGTCCTTCTCTAGCCAATACTCCGTGCATATCCGCTTCTACATTTTGTGCGGAAGTATTTCCATTAAAGACAAAACGGCAAAGTTCTGTATTTCCTGTAAATGTTGCATCGTTAGAATCATATATTTTTAGAATATATTCATCGGGGCCATCTGCTTTACAAGTAATATGAATACTTTTCAAATTACAAGCATTTCCACAAATTAAAGCACTAGTTGTTAATACACCACTTGACCTTGAAGCATCGGGCATTACATCACCTATACAATCCTAAGAATATACCTTTAATGAAACTTTTGTTTCATTCTTCGGTTTTCTTAGGTGTTGTTTTCTTTGTAGGAACTTTTTTAATTTCCTTTGTTGGTAAAAGAATTGAAACAATGGTTTCGATATTCTCTTCACAACCCAAAGAAGTAGCCAACATATTAATTTCTCTTTCGGGAAGAGCCATAAGAGGCTCCCTATCTGCTTCTGTAAAGGTAATGTTTAACTTTGGACTTGAAAGGTAGTGAGAAGCAGTAAAGGTTGAAATTTCTGTTTCTTCTTTACTAACTTCAAACCACCCTTCTTGTCCTTTAAGTTTCATTGAATCTTCTAGAACAATTTCTGTTAATTGAATTGTGGCCAATTAAGACCCTCCTCAATTACCGTATGCAACCCAAATGCCGTCAGTATCGGCAGTAGTAACAATTGTTACATTACCACTAGCCAAAGGAAATGTTTCATTTACTGCGGGTGCATTTGTATCAACGGCTGAACCTCTAACTTGAAGATGAATAAAATCTACACGGTTAAGACCTGTTTCAATATCTCCTCCTGTATCGGAACCGCCATTGGTAAATGTTCCATAAGCAACTCTTTTATTACCGAACACCGTAGTTTCGGTGATTGTTGATGAAAAAGCCATCTTTAATCACCTCAAGCGATGTTAGTAATCTTTGCTTGTCCTCTAAAGAAGGAACAACCTGTTTCAGCAATTGTTCGATACAATGCTTGATTTCCTAGACGGCCTACACCGAATGGGTTTCCGTTGCTAATACCATCTTCAAAGTATTGAGTTGGTTTCAAAACTTGAAGCCACAAGTGGTCTGTATCAAGGAATAGCATATCGCTAATTCCACTATCTGCTGAATTTCGTGTTCCTGTCATTTCCTTAACAGGAATAAGAGGAATGTCGTAGTATGTTGCTACACGGAATCCAACTTCTTGACCCTTTACACCACGAACACCATTAACAGTAGGAATAACTTCCTTTCTATCCATGAATCTTTCTTGTGCTTGGAGCAAATCAGCAATTGCTTGAATGGTGTCATATCCTGTTAGGATAACCTTTGGTGAACCACCTGCTTCTCGGAGTTGTCGAATAACCGAGTTGATAAGAGTCAAGGTTAGAGGTCGAACTGATGATGCGGCATATGATGAGTTGAAATCAACAATTGCATCAAGATAAGAAGCCGCAGTAAATCGCTCTTCACCGTAGATTTTACCGAGATTGTTAGTAGCAGAAGTTGTATCTGTTGCGAGAACTCCGCCATCAAGAGCAAGAAGTTCTGCTCGGCTTGTAACAATCTTAAGGAGTGAAGTATAGTTTCGCTCAATATCTGCTAGTGCGCTTGATTCACCATAGAATTCAAGTGGCATAACCAACATTTTGTTTTGTGCTTCTGCGTGTGCTTTACCCATATCTTCTCGGATAATTGCTCGAATATCGCCTAGTCCATCATCAATTTGAGCCATTTCCATAGCGAGTTCGGAAATATCAAATTGGTGTGCAATTGTCTTAGGCGACATGAAAAGTTGTGCGTAAGTAGGAGCCATAGAACTAAGTCCATCTGCCGTAGTAGAAAGTCCTGCGTTTTCGGGAACACCACCAATCTCGTCTGCTTGTGGGTCATCGGAACCGATACCGCCTCCGCTTCCATCGGATTGTAGAGTCAATGTGTTTCCACTACCACCAAAAGGACGACTCTTAAGAATACGCCATCCACTTGAATTGTATGGCCTCTTAGAAAGCATAGCCAAAGCATTAACCTCTCGGTTAAGCATTGACCATACTTTTTGTCCGTAAAGAACATTGTAAAGTCCTGTTGTTCCTGTAATTCCTGTTACTCCGCTTGCGGAAGCATCTGTAATATCGTGTGCAGTATGTAGTCCTTGAACTACACCTGCTTGCTTAAGGAGAGAATTTCCTCCAAAGGCAGGTAGGCCGTATGTTGATGCTTCCAAATCTCTAATTGTGTTAATATATCCCATGTTTTTCACCTCAATATTCTCCGCTAACCGCTTTATGAATATCGCTCCATGACATATCGGAAATTTCATCTAGTGAAAAGACCTTTACTGTAGAAGCAACTTCTTGGGCTTTGCGAATTTCATTCTTTTCTTCTGTAAGCGACTTTCGGAGTTCGCTAAATTGTGTCTTAAGATTTGTAATTTCTGCTTGTGCATTGTATTCTGCTTTAGCAACCAAATCATTACGAGAAGCAACTTCTTGCTTAAATCGTGTTTCAAATTGCTTTTCTAATCGGCCATAAGCCAATTTTTCAAGTTGTTCTTGTCGAAATTGCTCATAGGCTTTCTCGATGTTTTCGTTTGAAAGGTTGAGCGAAGTAAATTCATTGTTACTGAATGCTTTAGTAACATTGTGTTCCTTAAAAGCCTGTGAATCGCCTGTTGGTCGGCCACCACTAACTACAACATTATCAGCAGGTTCGCCATCTTCAATTGAACCTGCGTCAAGGGTTGGAGTTGGGCCTTTCATTTCACTATCATCGGCTTTATCATATCCCATCATTTCTTCTTCGCCATCAGTTGTGTCCATCATTTCTTCCGATGGATGGCCACTACCATAGCCTTTTTCTTCTTCTTCTTCTTTACGAAGTTGATTTACTTCCTTTAGAAGCATATCAAGTTCGCTTAATGCTTTTTCTAGTTTTGTCATATTTTTCACTTCCTGTTTTAAGATGTCAAATTTCGCTTCGGGGTTAATTCCTTTTTCGCATATGGTAACTTCGTGTAATTCAAGTTTGCTAATCTCATTGTATTCGCCTAACTCTTCATTACGCTTTTTTACTTTTTGTAACGCCTGTCCTCCAATGCTAAAACTTCTTAACGAACCTTTGCGAATGCCTCTATTTATTTCCTTTGCTTTTTCTATATCATCTCGGAGTTTAATTACAACAAAGAAGCCCACATCATCTACTTCTGTTTTCCATAACCTCCCCGATTTATCCCTGTATGAATCTACTACTTCTCCGACTTGAACATTAGAATGATTTGTCATTACATTACGAAATCTATCTTTTTCCATAAATTTCTTTACTGCTCCCTCCAATGCTTTTAATGTAATCAAGTCGTTTTGCTTATCTACCATTTCTATTGAAGCATATCCACCAATCATTAAATCTTCATTTGCCTTTAGTATCATAAAGTCATTGTTTTTATGAAGCATTAGTGTCATCGGCTTCAACTTCCTTTGTTCTATCTTGACTATTTAAGTGCTTCGCTTTATTTTGTAATTTAAGGTCTTTGAACTTGTCATTATAAATATTCCAAATACCTTCATCTGTGCTTTTATCAACGGGTTTTTGTTCATAGCCCGTCCATGCTATCCACATTTTTTCTCCTTTTGTTTCTACAACTCTAAAATGAAGTTTAGTTTCAAACTTATTTCCTTTTAGAATGTATTCATGATAGCCATGTCTTTGAACACCTAATTGAACTTCTCCTTCATCAAGTAATTTAGTTCTATCTATATTTGTAGATATTTCAGCAGGATATTTTACGGCTTTTCCAAAGAAAGCAAAAATATCATCATCAGTAGCAATATCAATATTCCAATTTAGAATTTCTTCTTTATGCTCTACTGCAAAAGAAAGATTGCCGTCCTTTCTAAGATAGACTTTAAATTGAGAAGATTCTTTAACAATTTTATCATGTTCTGCAATTACAATATTATTTTTAACTGTAAGACCATCTCTTAAATTAATCCATTCTCCTAGTTCTTTTTTATTAGATTCTAGTAGAGTTTCATAATCATTAGCATATTCTTTTAAAAGAAAATTATGAACATCTATAACTGTTTGGGGTTTATTTTTATTTTTGATGAAGTTAATTATTGCTACTGTAAGTTTTCCTTGCATCGTTTTGAGAGTTTCTTCTGCTTCTTCTTTCCAAAAATCTAAATCTTGTAGGGCATTCTTAGACATTAGATTGTTTTCTTGAAAACCATAAATAGTAAATCCGTCCATACTTTTAGCAATAATAGTAGCAGTTCCGTGAATATTATCTGTAATCGTTATACCTTTTTTAAGAGCCTCAACATTATATTTTAGAGAAGGCTTAGTATCTTTAGCCAACATCTCTAATGTAACTATTTTATCGGGTTCTTCGACTTCGGGTATTTCTATAACCTTAGCAGAATAAAGTGTATATTTTCCCCCACTTTCTTTTACTTCATCTACTTTGACTCTAATGATTTGGCCAACATCAACAACGGTTTTTGTGTTGAGGGCTTTACCAACATTCATGTAAAATTTACCGTTTATTTCAGTTCCGCCCTCTTCTTCATCAATTGGCCCTGCCCCTAAAGTATAGGAATACATACCCGATTTTGTGCCTTTCTTATCAAGAACAATCAAATCTAAATCTACAAATTTCTTCCATTTTACCCATTTAGGATTTTTCTTTGTTCCTATGAAATATGTGGATTCTATATCCTTGATAACAACTCCTTCGGAAGTAGGCATTTCCATAATTTCTTCTGCGTATTCCTTTACATCTTTTAGATTATCTGCAATCCTAGTATCTTTTTTAGAAGGAAAGAATAAATCTTCCGAAGATTTTGTAGAGTAATTATTGAATAGAATATTGATTCTTTTTCTCAATGGTTCATCTGTTAGTTTTTGATTTTCATGCCTCAAAATATCAAAAACATGGGCTTTGAGTCTAGACTCTTTGTAGGAATTTTTGAAAATATGGGCTATTGTATCGGCCCTATGAAGTGCTTTATCACCATCAAACAGTATCAATTCAGCATCAAGAATACAATCCCCGTATTCCTTTTTCTCTAATTCTTTGACTTGTTCTTTACACTTCTCGGTAATGTCTTTTTCATTATATGAATAGATTGAAACCTTGCCGTCTATTTTGTGTAATTGGATTCTCATTCCGTCATATTTTTCTTGAACTACATATTCTCCGCTAAACCCTTTGAGTTCATTCATATCTTCAATGTCAAAAATTCGATACATTGGTTTATTTGGAACTAAGAAATGAACATTCGCTTTTTGTTCTTTTTGAATTTCTACAAGTTCTTCAAATTCTTCTTCTTCATGTTTTGAGAAATAAAATAATTCTAGAATGTTAAGTGCTTCCTCTACTTTCTTTTCTACTTGTTTTGTATCTTTATCATCACCATAATGTTCAATAATATAGAGGCTAATATCTTCTTCTTGTAAATCAAGACCTTGAAGCCCTTCGGTTAAAGTATCTTCTTCCATATCTTTGATTGAATATATATCTTTAGGTAGGGCTTTATCATCGGAGCGAAGAGCATAATGAACAAATTTAACCATTGTTTCGGGCGAAGATAAAAGAGCCTCTAATACATCTCCCTTAAATTTGTCAGCGAATGGGTCTTCTACTTTTTCGGAATCATATCTCATAAGTTTAATTGCTTCATAAATATCTTTAGCAACATTCGATTCGGGGTTTTTAGCATCTTTATCTTCTATTTTTTCTTCTCCAACATAATTTTCTAATTCGTCTTTTATTTCCGAAGAAAAGGCTCGATTGATTTCTTCAATGATATTTCGCCAACGCCCCCCATATTCTTTGGGGTCTTCTTTTGCTGAAAGATATGCTACTCTTGTTTTCTCAAAGAGTCGAAGGATTACATTAGAAGCGTTATCTTTTTCGATAAGATACGCCATTTTTCATCACTTTATTCATAGCCTAAATCTCGCATAATTGCATCTACAATTCTCGTAAATTCCATTAAATGTTTATCGTAGTCCAATATTTTTTTATCTACTAAAGGGTTAATCAAAGAATAAACATTATCAAATGCACTATTTAATTGATTTTTTAGTTTTGAGTTCAATTCTTGCTTTTTCACACTTTCACCTGCTAAACCATATCCCGAATGTGTATTTTTATTGTTTTCAATTTTAGTATTGTCATTTTCAGCCTTTGGTCTTTTGACTTTGACTTCTTCCATATCATCATCATAAGGCAAATTTACTTCGTTTTCTTGTTGAATAAGTTGTTTTACTAAACGAAGTTGTTCTACTGTCTGTCTAATTATTGCTTCTTCTTTGGTAACTTTTTCGGGCATTTTATCTTCCTCCATTTACAAATTTATCAATGTCTTCCCAACTCATTTTATGGATTGCATCGGAATCGGGAACTCCCATGTTTGTCATTGAAGGTGTTGGTGTTTCAGTAACTACAAATCCCGACTTCATCAATAAGTTGTCTTTATGATAAACGGCTCTTTCTAGTTCTTTTATTCTATCAGTTAGTGCTTTTAGAATTTCTAAAAGTTCAGTATCTTGTTCTACATCATTCATCTCTTAAATCCCCCTTTCTTTTTGGAAATACTACTTCTCTTAATTGACGATATAGTAACTCATACTCTTTACGAAGTCTGCTACTTAACGCTACCATATCAATATTCCTCTCGTCAATAGATTCAAACCTTTTTTTCATTTTATTGTCAGATTTTATTAAATCTAATTCTTTGAGCATATCAATTAGTTCACCTAATCGAGTAAAGTCTTGACCAAAATATTCTGTTGGCTCAACTGATTGTAAGGTTTTCTTGAGTCTTTTTCTTTCTTTATCATCTAAAGTGTCTAGAATTGGGCTGAATTCTTTTTCGATTTCTTGTTTTTTAATGAATGTTTCTAAATATTCATTTACATATTCTTCTAATTCCTTTATGTTAGAATTTAATTCGGACTCATACAGTTCGGCATTTTCTTCTTTTAGTCTATCATTCAAATTCATTAAATCTTCATCGGAAATAGTATCTTCTACATTATCTAAACTAGAAACATATTCTTCAATTATTCTATCTAAATCATCAAGTTCAAAAGCCATTGAATAAGGGTCATCTAGTGTGCTACTAAAAAGAGTAGCCATATCTTCTACAAATCTACCTCTATATCCTGCTATGTTTTCTTCTTTATTCAAACGATAAAATAATACAGTTACTATTTTTGTAGGTCTATTTATTTCTAATAAGCGAGATAAAATATCCTCTTCGTAATTTGCCCTAAGAAATATTTCGTTATCTTCATCATTCAAAGTCGAATTCAAAATCTTATTTATTCTTCTTCCTAAGTTTTTCAGTTCTCTAAACTGTTCTTGTTCTTTATAGGGTTGAGTTGTAATGATAAGTTTTCCCTTATCTTGAATAAAATACATTACATCATTAGAGTCTTTTTCTATTCTTTCTAGAAAATTTCCTAATCCATCAATTTTTTTAGCCCAATCTAAATTAGAAGAAAAAGGGCCATTTTGGAATTTTTCAAGACTAGTTTCAATATTTTTTATAATTTTAATATATGATTCTTGTATTTTTTTATCTTTAAATTCTCCTCTTACGATACCTTCAAAGATTTTAGAGGCTTCTACTATTGTTGTAGGAGGTTTTATTTTTGTTATTCTTTTCAATTCTAACGCAGTTTCATATATTGAAACTAAAAGTGTATTTAAAAATGAAGTGTCTATGTCTTTAGATAAAGATTTTAGATACTTTTTAATTTTGTTAAGGCTATCATCAACAGATTTAGATTCCTCTTCATTTAGATAGTCGTTTTTATATTCATCTGTATTAGCAACATATCTATTCACTTCTTTAATATATTGTTCAAGCCCATCCCCTTTCTCACTATCAAATCTACGCATAGCATCTTCAACAGTAATTCCTTTAGGCATTCTGCCGCTTCTATCTAAAGAGTCCTCTTCATTTTCTGCTTTAAGGATAGAAGTCCAAGACATAATGCTCACCATTTATTTTCTGTTCGTGGTCTTTTCTTGATAGGTAATTGAATAGCATCGGGAGTATCAGCAGAACCAACTTTAGATTTATGGGTTGTATCGGGTGGAAGTCCACCTAAAGAATAATCCCTAGATGGCCTAACTTGATTATCGTTTGACATTTTTTCTGCTCTTACTTTCGCTAATTCTTTTACTAATCTTCTCTCTTTTTGTCCTATATCTTCTGTCATATTAACCAATTCTCCTTTCACTTCTTCTATCTACATTTTGGTTTCCCGCATCTGTCGGCAATCCCGTAAATCTCTTATCGGGGCCTACGCTCATCGAGGGTTTATTTCTTGTGGTTGCAGGATTCTCTTGAGGTTTAGAAGGCATACCTCCACCTTCTGCAAATTGTCTTTGCATTTCATCTAAATCTCTTTGGTCTAAATTTGACCCTGCTAATGAATTACTTTCTATTGCTTTTTCAGTAGGGGCTTCTTGTGTTTCTACGGGTTCGGGCTTCTTAAAAGTAAAGTTTCCATCTTCGTCCATTTCAACTTCAAATCCAAGATTTTTAGTAGAAGCGGCAATATTAACTTCAAGTTCTCTCTTTCTCAATACTGCAATTTCATCTTCTTCTTCACTTGGAGGTAGTTTCAAATTCCAATCTGTAATACCGAATTGCTTAACCAAAAAAGGAAATACATAATTATTATACACATTTTGAGCCATTTGAACTGCTCGGTTAGTAACAAGGATTTGCATACCTTCATTATTCAATCCTCCACTTGTAGTATTGTCAGCCATAAACACTTTACTTACACCATAAAATGCTGAAATCCTATCTCTTAAATCATCTTTAACTGAAACATAATCCATTTCTTTTAGACTATCCATGAACTTAATCCATTCAACAGACCCCTTTCCATTTTCTGCTTCTATTCCCATAACAGGAATATAATGGGGGTCTTGTTCCATTCTTTCTTTGACTCCACGCCAAAAGGCCGCCATTGAATCCATATTTCTTGTTTGAACTGCGAGAATCCCTCTCGGCATACGGCTTTTTGTATAAGACGAATTAACATAAGTTTCCATAGCAATAAGAGTCATAATATGATTGAATAAAGTAAGAATAGGGGATTGACCATAAAGCCTACTAGGATTATATTTACTAAAGTGAAGTATTTCTCCTTCAATATAATATTGCTCTTCTCCATTTGCTCTATTTACATAATGAATGGGGAGCAAATTACCTCCACAATCTTGACAATTTTCATACGGTTCAATAGAAATATAATTTCTATGATTGATACAAGTAAAGCCCTTTGTTCCACGAATACCTACTTCATCAGCATAAATACTCATAGTAACAGGGTCGCCCCTAAATAATTCTTTGATACGGTGCATACGGATTTTACCATTACCGTCTAAATAATATTCTTTTACAAGAACAATATAAGCATCATCCATAATATTCAAATCCTCTTCTAATTCTTTTAGAACATCAATAAAGAGTTGCTCGGATTTATTGATATATCCCTCTAGAAATTTTTCAGCATATTCTAACTGTTTGGGATTTGGTAATGCTAGATTATTAGAACCACATCTAGAACATTCAGTAACAGGTCTTTTATGTGTTTTTTGACATTCGTTACATCGGCTTTCATAGGCTTTTTCCCAAACATACCCTCTTCTAAATATCTCTTGTTTGAGTTGAGTAATACAAGTCCGAACAATAACCGATTGACTTACGACATTATAAATCATAGGGGCGGTCATCATGTAGGAGTTTTCTCTTTCTTGAATCCCTACATTATACACCCTGCGGTCATTTGGCTTAGGGGTGCTTCTACGGAATAAATTCGTAAAGGAAAATCTACTTTTTTCAGCGATAGCATTCCCCTCCTAGTATATCCACGAATCTTTTACTCTTAGTTTTTCGCCTACCAATTGAAGTTACAAGCCCACCAACCCGCAGTTAGTTTGTTTTTCTTGTCCTTACAATTGTGCCTTGATTTGAAATTTTTTCTTCTTTCGGGGTCTTTGTGTTGAAGGAAATCTTCCATTCCTCTAAACCCAAAATTGACAATTTTAATAATGGACTTCCCTCTTTCATAGACTCTAGCCAATACTCGATATTTGCTTTGGCTACCCTTTGGGGCTCTTTTGGGTTTATTAAAAGCAGGAAATGTTTCTCCCCGATATTTAATTTGACCACTTTTTGTTCTTTCAACATCAGCCTTTACAATAGAATGAAATGCTTCATCGGATATGCAATCATCACAACATGATTTCATAAAAATATCATCGGGTATCTCATAATGAATTTCTTCTTTTAGTATTGTTTTCCAACTCATACTCCTTTCCTCCTTTTATATGTTTTACAAGCGGCACAAGTTGGCCTACATCTTTGTTTAGTTCCTTTAGAAGCATCTTCACGACCACAAGATTCTGTTCCCTCTTTATCATCTTCGCAAGATTGACAAGAAATCCAACCCTTTGCTTTACCACTACCGCCTCTTCTTGAAAACCAACCATGAAGACCTTCCTTTTTTTCTCTTGCGAAGTTATCTCCGCCTTTTTCAACTGAATTACCCCAATTCTTAGCACCGACTTTACGACATTGAACTAAAGCCCCACTACCATAAGCAGAAGGCCATTCTTTATATCGGGATTTAACTTTATAGTAGCAAGCATCCTTTTCTTTCTTAAGTATTTCTTGCCAACTTTTCTTAACATACCCGCTAGAATAGGCCGCAGTTCTTACTTCTTCGGCCTTTTTCTTTGTTTCAAATGGCCCCCTTGAACCCCAATACCACCCATCTTTTTTATGAGTAATAGGCATTAAAATCCCCTCTTATTTTGAACCCATGCAGTAATTTCATTTAAGTCTTCTAATTCGATATTAGTTTCATAATTGTTATCATAAGCCCATTGAATGAGTTTATTCGTAGAAAGATTACTACCGCTTTTTGGGATAAAAGGACAACCTCCTAAACCCGCAATACTACTATCGAATTTATCTACTCCCCAATCAACTGCGGATTTTACATTAGAAAAAATATCTCGTTTAATTTCTTTATTTTGGTGAAGATGAAGGGCGATTTCACAATCTGCCTTGCGAGTTAATTCTAAAGTTTGTAGCATTTGTGTGGGATGGGCCACCCCTATTGTGTCGCATAATACTACTTCTTTTCCTAAATTAGAAGCCTTTTCTATTGCATTAACAAGGTCTTTTTCTTTTGGTTTGTTTTCGATAGGACAACCAAAAGCACATGAAATATAAACTCTAACATTTTCTTTATTTATATCTTCTAACATAGAATATAATTCGGAATATATCTCATCTAAATTTTTATTTAAATTTCTTTGATTGAATGAATTCGATGCTGAAAAAAATACATTGAAATTTTTAGCACCGACTTCTTGTGCATTTTGTAATCCTTTTTTATTAGGAATAAGAACATCAAAATCATCAAGGTGTTTTGTTGCTTCAAATATTTCTTTTGCATCGGCCATTTGAGGAACAAGTTTGGGATTTACAAAAGAAGTAATTTCCATTTGTTTTAGTCCTGCGTTGTATAAAGATTCCACCATATACTTTTTTTCTTCTGTTGTTACATGAAAACTACTATTTTGAAGGCCATCTCTAACACCGACTTCGTAGATTTCAAGGGTCATTTCATTCTCCTCTTTTTTCTAATCTTAGTCGGGCATCTATTTCTTCTTGAGTATATCCTCTATTTTTTAATTTTTCAACATCTAAACCTGCTTCAACATAATTCATAATTTGCTCATCTGTAAATCCTAATTCTCTAAGTTTTTTGTAATCAAGATAATAGTGCATTTTCGGATGAGTTGGTAGTCCATAGCGTCTAGTGAGCATATCAAATGTTTCGGGTTTATTTTTATCTAAATAGTAGGCTTGTTTCAAACTTTTAATTTTAGCCTTTAGTGTATCTTCTTTAATAATGACACCAACTTGTTCTAATTCGTCCATTACAGACATTTTACAATTATCTTTATATTTTTGAATATCATCAACATAAATTCCCTCTTTCACAAAATCATATCCTACATGGTCTTTATGATTTTCCCACTTCATTAACTTAAAAAGTTCTTCACATCTTTCTTCATACCAATCAGTATTTTTATGTGCTTTCTTCATTCTTATAAGTTCAATAAGTAATTCAGCATTACTCTTTTTTAATTTAAAATGAGGCATACATTTAGTAAGTAAATTATAGACATCATCTTGAGAATAAAAGTTTAGTCTATTAACGGGTCGAGTATCTTGTGGGGATTTTTGATTAAGATGTAGTTTTCCAAAACCTATGCTTTTGTGCATTTCCTCCATGAATATTTTTCCTCTATCCCCCGTAGCAATAAGTCCGACTCTTGGGTTGTAGTTTCTATCCATAGTAATATATCCATCGGAGTCAATAAATGCCGCAGTATATGACCAAATATTCTTTTTTATTTCGGTATTTATTTTGTAGTATTTTCCTTCAAGAGAAACAATATCTAAACTTTTACTAATTTTAGATATGGAATTCCATGAAGTTCTATCATATAGTTTAGAAGGCATTTTATCATGTATTTGTCTTGAGGTAATGCCTTGATTTTCACAAACGCACTTAATAATAAAATCTTCGACTTCTTCTTTAATTGATTTTCTAACTGAATAATCAGTAATATTAGAAAGACTTTTTCTAAAGTTTGTTTTGGCTAAGTTCATCTGTTTTTGTAAAGTTGAGTATTCTTTACCATACGCCATATTTTTTTGCTCAAGTTCTGCTTCCCAATATTTACAAAGACTTTCGATAATTTCTCTTCTAGGTTCTACATCTTTTAACGAATGCAATTTTCTTAAATCTAATTCGTTATATTTCATTTTTTTAAATGCAGATTGATAAGGAGTTAGCCAATAAATATTATCAATGCACTTTTGTAAATATTCGGAATATCCTTCAATTAAAGAATCAATGCTCTTTGTCATTTTTTCTCTAAGTTCTCCCTTCAAATTTCTTCTTTCTTTTCTCATATCTTTAATAATGTCGGGAACTGTTTCTTCGTAAATTTGAAAAGTGGGTGGATATTCTTCTACAATTCTTTTTGCTTGGCTCATGTTCATATTATATTTTTTACAAATATCAATGCAAATCTCATTATCGGAAACAACATACATTTTTTGTGTAATCATTTCCCGAATATCATCAAGGTCATTCTCGGCTTCTTCTTCAAGTTCAGCCACTTGTTGTAGGCGGCTACTTGCTTCCCTTAATTCTTGTGCGGTAGCCATGTTATCACCTAGAAGTTTAATCCGATGATGCCTTTATATGGATTATAAGGCTTCTCGTTAAATATCCCCAAATCGTCTAATAATAAGAATTTTTCACCCATTGTTTGTGAAGAAGCATTTGCTAAAGCCAAACTCATAACCATATCATCATGCCCCCCTACTCCTTCAAATCTTCCTGTTTCTGTAATAGCAAACATAGATAATTCTTCTACTAAGGCAGTTGTTACTCTTCGACTTTCTTCATTTCCATAGGGCAAATGTATTTTGCCATTTTCAAAATTCATTTGTAGATTAAGAATAATATCTTGTTTCTTTTTGCGTGTAGTATTAAAGTCATGCACATTTACATCGGATATGTTTCTTAACTCTTGAGTAAATGATTTAGCGAAAGCATTCGTTTCAAAGAGAATAACTTCGGGGTTGAATATTTTACTAACAATTCTAACTTTATTTAGATTCTCTCTAAACTCAACATTCTTTGCTCGGTCAATATACACAATAGATTTATTGTCATGCTCATCAACTTCTAAGACTGTAATAACATTGTAGTCGCCATCAGTAGAAATAGCAGGGTCAATTCCTACATAATATTTGTAGCCTTCTCTTCTTGTAGGCTTTAATATCAAATCTTTGTTTTTGGCTCTTTCGATATATTCGGGATTAAATAAAGAAGTTCCCGTAGAAATAGGCACACACATATATTCTCTTGTGAATTTAAGCGAGCCAATTTCAGCCTTTCTATCCATAAGAGAATCATAATCCCATCTTTCTTTCCAAAGAGGTTCATTAAGAGAATTCAAACAAGGATATTTTCTAACAAGGTATAGTGGATTTTCTTCTAATTGAGCATAAATATCTGTGTAAGAAAAAGGAGTTCCAATAATTCTTAATGATGCAGAATGATGTAGTGCGGGTATCATATCCCCAAAAAACCAATCTGTAACTTTTTGTATTCCCGTAAGACTGAATTCTTTTAGAGGGTCGTCAATAATAATTTCTTGTGGGTGAAGTCCACGAATTTGAGAATTTACAGAACGGGCCACAATATTGTTTCCATTGATAAGGTTCATTTCTTCAACCGCCCAACCCTTATTTCCTTCGGGTTTAAATCTTTCAAGAAGGGGGCTATTGAATAATTTAGCAATAGACTTCATGTGCATATTTGTCTGTTTTTGGTTTGAAGACATATATACAATTTGATAGGGGGGAGGTTGAAATATTAAATTCCATACTACCCAACTGTGCATAAATACTGATTTACCATGACCACGACTACAAATGATAACATTTCTGTTGGAGTCTTTCATCAAATCTAACCATTCTAATTGATGATTTGTCATTTGGTATTTCAAAACATATTCAAAGAAATAGGAAAAGGAATTTCTAGAAAGTTCTAAATCCATTTGGTGTTCTAGATTTAATTTATTTATTTCCATTACTGTTCCCTCAAAGAAAATAATATGGCTTTCATTTCGTCCATTATTATTTTGTATATTCTATTAAATTCACTAAGAAAATCTTCAAATTCATCAGCATTTATCATTTTTTCTGTGTGATAATCACGAATAAATTCTTCAATTTCTATAATTATATCTTTAAATTCACCAATTTTTTGAATAAGAATATTGGCTTTTGATGGTTCTTGTCCTATTGGTTTAGCATAAGTATCTTTTTTTAACATAATACTCACCTAAAATTAGCCTTAAGGAAATAAACTACTTCTTCTGTAATTCCTAAAGATTTAGCAATATTGCTAAACGAATCAATTTCACTTACTGCTTTAACAATTTCATTAGCAATAATATCCATACTGTATTTTTCATCCACTTTTCTAATCGCCCAATCAATGTGTTCAACTTCATCTATTGAATTCCGACCATAGAAAGTTTCCATACCCTTCATAATTCTCAAAGAATCATGAACATTCAAAATTTTATCTTGTATTTCTTTTTTCTTTAGTTCATTAAAGATATTGGAAATGTTTTCTCCTAGTGGTATCTTTTGTTTATTATCGTCTATAAATTCTAAAACAGAATAGAGAGTTTCGGAATCCCTCACATCAAAATCTTCTGCTCCTATATCGGTAATAGTAAAAGAACCAAACAGTCGAGTTTTTTCGGAAATATTAGGATTCATTTTTTTCCATATTGAGCCGACTAAAAGAGAAAAGTCTTTGACCACTTGTTTTCTTTTTTCATCCTCGTTTTTGAAGAAAGCCTGTATGACTTTGATTGCTCTTCTTCCTTCTCTTATTACTTTGTTAATATCTATTTCTCCTTCTAAACTCTTTAGGAATTTTAGAATAGTGTTTGCTTGATTTTTCTTAATTGGTATATTCTTTGTGGCTAGATTTTGAACTAAAGCGGAATATGTAGGGGTGGATTTTGGAGTAGGTTGCGATACAAACATAATAAGAGCCTTTGTATTTCTATCATTTTGATATGGGAAACGCAACCCTACATTGTTTGTTCTATCGAAAGAGGGCTTGATATAATATTCATAGAATGCTTTTATGTATTCTATAATTTTCTCATCAAGATTTTCTCTAGCAGAAAAAGGTCTTGGTCGTGTTCTTTGTCCGTATGTTCTAGATACGGCTTCGTCTTCTTGATTTGCTTTGTAGTCCTTTTTTCCTGTTATGAAAGTAACACTACCTCTTGCTCCTTCACGGAATTGAGTTGATTCTACATAATCTGCTATGGATTCAATTGCATCTGTTATTGCTTCTATTGTTTCGTTGGCTTTACTATCTATTGATGATTCTTTAGGCTCTTTGGGTTCTTCACCTTCTTCGGTTTCGGATTCTATCCATTCTAATACTTCCCCCCCATAAAAAATAGGAAAGTAGGAATTCTCAATTTTTTTCATTGAAGTAATATCTTTAGCGGCATCATTAATTGCTTCTATTTCATTTAATGGTAATGTAAGTTTTCTAGAATAGGCTTGTATTAGTTTTTTCATTCTAAGAGTTCTCGCAGGAATAAACGACCCCATATATTTTTCAGCATAGAGTTTCCCTATAATATCCATTTCTGTTGTTTCAACGATATTCTTGTAAGATTCTTGTATAGAATTTGCTAATGCAGTATATTTTTGCCTACCTTCTTCTGTTCTAAATTTAGTTGCTCCTTCTTCAATATCGGCATATTCTTCAAAGGCCTTCTTATCAATATCATAGCCTATTCTTTTTAACATCTCGGTAAAAATAAGTAGGGCTTGTGCTTTTTCATTTGAGGCAGAAGCAGTAATAAGATTTACAGGACTCATTTTTTTAATATATTGGCCTTTTTTTCCTACTGCTAGAACTTTTGCGGTTTTAATGAGTCTATTTCTTCTCTTCTCATCATCAATTTCTTCTTGTGTTATTCCGCTTTTTGTTTCTTTCAATCCATTGATTATTTCTACTAACGAATCAAATTCTTTACTCTTATCTTCCCAAAATTTATAAATTTCTTCTCTCTCTTTTAGTCCTCTTTTTAGAGTATTTCCTAACTTAGACCGAATTTCGTCCTTTACATCTATGGCCTTACCCTTCTTTGTTTTTTGAGTAGAAGTAATGCCCTTATAGTATTCATCAATGCCCTCTAATAATTTTTTAAAACTAGGCATGGCTTCTATTGTCTTAAACATATTAGTGCTTATTGAGTCAGTTCTTGCTTTCATTCTTTCAAGAATTTTTTCGGACTTAAAACGGGGAAGGTTTTGCTTTTCACTAAATGGGTCTTTGATGTTAATTTTAGAAGAAGAAATATCGCCCGATAATGTATTCATAGTAATGGGTTTATCATTATAGGTAATGTTTGAGAAAAACTTATTTAAAAAATTATTTAACTCTTCGGCTTCATCAACTTCACTTCCTGCTCCCTTTTCTGTCATTAAAATTGCTAAATTCTTTTTAGATAAGGGGCCATCTTCTCTTGTTTTTTCTGTGATTAAATCTCTTAATTCTTTACCGTCTTCATTTTCTTCTAAAATAGAAGAAAAATGTTGTTCCATAATATTGATTATTTCTCTTTTAAGCCCCGAATAATTATCCTTATATTTTATTCTCAAATCAAATAGTTCTTCACTTGGAGGCAAAACCCCTACTAAATCTGTCGAAGCAAATCTACTCTCAAAATTTTCTTCATTAACTTTCATCTTCTACCTCTCCTTGAATCACATTATTTTTCTTTAACAAATAAAATAAAGCATCTACATTCTGTGTATATTTTTCGGGATTATTCACTAGGTCTTCTACCTTTTGCTCAATGTTGTTTGGCAATTCTTGTTTAAATTGATAAATTGCCTTTGATAATTCTTGTTCATATTTATCCCAATCTTTCTCATCAAAAGAATTTAATTCATCATAATACCTAGCCGCCATGTGAATAGAACCTAGCCCTCTTCTTATTTTTTCTTCTAAGTCGCTAGTTTCTTGAGCATTCTCTAAAGAAAAAGAAAAGTCGGAATAGGTTTTCAAAATATTTTTAACAGTAGGTAAATCCATTGTAAGTTTTTCTAAAAGTTCTTCTTTAGTTTCTTCATCAACCAATTCCGAAATAGATTCTTTTAGGCGTTCTACTTCATTGGGTATAAGTAGGGCTTTCCCATCACGAATTTCAATTTCCTCAAACATTAAAATATCTATATCATTATCATCTAATTCTTCTTTTATATTGTTTAAATCCCTCTCGGATAATACTACATCTTGTTGTTGTTTAGGGGCAAATTCCAAAAAGTAATTATTGAGAATGTTTCCTTCTGTTGTTTCTATACTCAATAGTCTTTTCAAATAAGGGTTCATAATATAGCCCCCTCCATACGATTGAAAAACAATATTGTTTTTTCCTAGTAGTTTATTGTTTATGCTAGGTAAAAAGTTAGGAGTTAATTTTTGTAGTTTAATTTTACCTATTGTTCTATTTTCTAAGAAGTTGATGTAGCCGCTTATTAAATTTTCCATAGGTTCTACTTCTGTGGTTTCTTCTATGTCTTTTTCTTCTCCAATTTCTCTTTTTACATCTATTTTTTTATCCATTTTTATTTTATCAAGAAGAGGAGAAAGAGTAGATTCTACAAAAACACGAACACCTGCTCCTTCTCTTTTTTCAATCTCTTTTATCTTTTGTTGGGCTTTTTTTGAGGCTTCTTCATATCCTACTATCATCTGTTCTTTCTGTGTTCCCTTGACTCCCATTTTACCAAAAGTAAATGTCAAAAGAATAGAAGTGTTGGGAGTAGTTTCAAAATTTTCCAATGTGGTTTTTTCTTCTACTGATTTAAAGGCGTTAAGAAGAGCCTCTCTATTTTTGAGGTTGGCTATTTGTCTTCTTATACCTATTTCCCCTCTTGACAAAATATCCTCAAAAAGTTCCTTTGCTTTTTCCTTTGTTGGATTCTCAATAAAAGATTCAAGTTGATTTTCAGTAACCATTTTTGGCCTCTTTTTATTCAATTGAACCAACGCATTACTAATCTCTTTTCTTTCTTGAGCAGAAAGATTTTCAGTCAAACGAAGAAAAGATGGATTCGTGCGTATTTCTTTATTTGTTGAACCCAATTCTTGAAGAATACGAATAAGATTTTGGTATTGGCTAGCCTTTGTATTAAGAATACCCTCATAGTATGGTAGTCTTTTTGGTAAATCTTGAAGAAGATTTTCCAAAGTAATAGTAGGGTTTCTTCTAGCCATAATATCAACCTAATCTTCTTGCTTCATCGGGCATAACTGTTCTTTGTTGTTGTTGTTCTTGTTGTGAAGATAGGGCTTTTTGTTCAGCAGAAGAAATATCTACATTGTCTAATTGAATAACTCCTCCATAGTTTTGTCCTTGTATGGCCACATTAAAAATAAAACTATCAGCGATTCTTTGCCCTTTTGGAATTAACTCATTGTATTTGTTTTGTATTTGATTAAGAATATCTTTGGAGGCTCTAAATTTTGTTTGGCCAATTTGTGTGGGTTTGGTAAATGGCCAACCCTTTTCTAAATCGTCTTCTTTTAGTATTTCTTTCCAAGTCATTGTAGCATCTCCTATGGCCTATATCCTGTGGAGGAGGCTTTAGTAGGTTTAGATTCGGGGTCTTTAGGAATCCAATCAACGCCACCTTCACCAAGATATTCTAAAGACATACCCGATTCATCTAACTGCATTTCTTCGGGCGTTCTATCTATCATTTTAATAAATTCCAATAAAAAGTCATAAACTTTCTTTGGGTTTTTCTCCATAGTTTCATAATCTTGACTTTGAAAAGCAAACATATAATCATCGGAAGAGAAATCAATAAAAATACCATCGTCAATATAAACACTTACTTCTGTTCCATTTCTTTCATCCTCTATTTGATTAAAGGGCGTTCTTCTCCCGTTCTTTAACAAATACAGAATATCCGAAGCAACTTCTTTTGTCAATTCTCCGTAAATATAAGGTTGGCTTGAATCTCTAGTAAGAAGACTCCTATTAGATTTAATAAAATCAATAATCTTCTCAACCTCAATAACATCTTGCTTTAGTATTTCTTTCCAAGTCATTGTAGCATCTCCTTTTGTCTTTTACAATGTGTGCATCTTTCACTTTTTTTTGTTCCTGCTAATCCTCGACCACAATTGATACAATAATTTTTACTCATTGTAATCTCTCCTTAAAATTTACCTGCTGAAACTAAATCTTCCCATTGTTTTCTAAGACCATGCTTTTTAGTAACATATTTTTTAAAATTCATCAAATAATCTTTTTGTTTGTCTTTCTTTATTTTTTCGGATTTAACATTATCATAGATTACATTAAGCGATTTAGCGTTCATAGTTTTGTTTTCTAGCATGGCTTCTATCAATTCCTCTAAATTGTCAAATGTCATAAATAGCGTATCTTCATTATATTTTTTACTAATGACATTTTTCCAACTCATTGTAATCTCTCCTTAATATTCAGGTGGGCTTCTATCTACTGATTCATATGACCTTTCATAAAATGGTATTGAATATCTTTCAGTTTCATCGGGAGTCCAACTTAAAGAAGCAATCCATTTAGGGTCATCTACATATTTATGCCAATCTTTCTTTAGAATTTCAACTATTTCTTCTCTATCATACATACCAAATTGACTTCTTGACCTTACTCTTTTTTTCATTCCTTCAACTGCTTTTTTTGCTTGGGGGTCTTGTTTAAAAATTTCTATAAGAAAATCCTCCCAATTATTAGGGCTTAATTCCACTAACTCGTCTTCGGTATATCCTTCTTCTTGTTTTATTATATCTTTCCAACTCATTGTAATCTCTCCTGCATTTAATAAAAATTTCTTCTTTCAATATTTCTTCTTTCGGGGGAAAAATTATAGTCATCATCATCTTCGGGAATCAAGGCAAAATAAATATCTTTTACTTTAGTGGTCGGGCCTGAAAAATCAACAACAAACCCTCCTTCATCTTCTTCGGAAACACCCGATAGCATGAAATAAGCCTCATTTTCACCCATACCCCGATAAAGACTACTATGATAAGCAAAAAGAGGGCCAATTGTTGCACTTGGCGACATAAAAGAATTTTCATTTATGTCCTCTTTAGTGTATTTTTCAAATTCTTCTTTACTTAGTCCTTCAAATTTACTTCTAATAATTCTTTCAAGTTGTGCTTCTTTTTCATTTTTTGCTTTAATTATATCTTTCCAACTCATTGTAATCTCTCCTGCATCTTCTGTTTAATATCTAGCCAAATTTCGGGATTATTCTGTGCAAGCACTTCTTGAACAATCTGCATTTGGGCGACTATAATTGTATCTTGCCTCTTGTGAATCAATTTACCTTTGAACTCCATCATATACTTTAGCGACTCTC
>Ga0222715_10001352_pt1 | contig 23592 bp, 35 predicted proteins | sample C33_9DmetaG_FD_165056 | JGI IMG/M metagenome (GOLD analysis project Ga0222715, IMG submission 165056) | Estuarine water microbial communities from San Francisco Bay, California, United States - C33_9D | ecosystem: Environmental > Aquatic > Marine > Unclassified | place: USA: California...
CATTGTACAGATTAGAATAGCTCAGATCGGCCCCGCTCAGATTGGCCCCGCTCAGATTGGCCCCGCTCAGATCGGCATTGTACAGATTAGAATAGCTCAGATTGTCGGCATCGACAGTTTTTATAACTTTGCCGGTAAACCGGTGTTTGATTTCAACAGTCATTCCGCCGCCTCCAAATGCAGGCCGCAATCGGTAAAGGTCGCCACCGCTGCCGCCTCAATCCGAAGCACCAGCTCCTTGCCGATCATGTCGATCAGCATTTCGCGTGTGATGGTCAGGCCGCCCAGCGGGGCTGAGAAAAACTCAGCGCCGACTTCCTGGTCGGGGTCGCCCGTCTCTGAAAGATACGACACAACATCAACATAGAACGTCGCCTCGGTTTCGAGGTAGCCCTCATCAAGGTCAAGGTCGATTGATTTGGTGAATGTGGTCATGTCATACTCCCGTTTGTGTTGCTGAACATTTACATACTGCGAATTTACATGCAAGTCAAAAATGCGCTTGACGTGAATATTTATTTGCCCCATATTCGCCCCATGAAAAAACTTAACGAATACCTCGAAGGCCGAAAGGCCAAGGCGCTGGCCCAGAAATGCGGGATCAGCCAGTCCTTTATGTGCGAGCTGCGCAAGGGGACGCGAAAACCATCGTTCGCAACAATGCGGGCGATCCAGGACGCCACTGACGGCGCTGTGTCTTTTGCCGATTGGGCAGATGATGTTTAAATTCATCCGCCGCCGAAGGCTCGCCTGATGGCGGTTGCAAACGAAATGTTGAGGGCTGAGAGATGACTGCAAAAAACGGCGGCATAATTCGTGAAGAACGCATCGGCGACTGCCGGTTGATCCAAGGGGATTGCTTGGAGGTCATGCCGATGCTTGGCAAGGTGGACGCAGTGGTTACATCACCGCCATACGACGATTTGCGCGATTATGGCGCGGACTTCGCAGGAGTAGACTTGTTTCGTTGCATTGCTTTGATATCTGATTGTCTTGATTTAGGCGGTGTTTGTATGTGGAACGTAGCAGACGCGACTGTGAGCGGGTCCGAAACTGGCAGTTCGTTCCGGCAGGCGCTTTACGCAATTGATTGCGGGCTGAACCTGCATGACACGATGATTTACATAAAAGACAATGTGAATTTCCCAGAAAGCGTTAGATACTTTTCCGGCCATGAATACATGTTTATTTTTTCGAAAGGTCCGCCAAAAACCTTCAATCCTATCAAAGACCGCCAGAACAAGTGGCGAGGCACTGTAATGCACGGGACAGACCGCCACCGGGACGGAACGACGAAGGCAATAAGCGGGAAAGGCAAGACAATCAAGCCCTTAGGTTCTCGCTTTAATTGGTGGCGGTTAACAAACAATAACCCTTCAACGGGACACCCTGCGCCGATGCCTTATGCGATGGCGCACGACCACATTCTGAGTTGGTCAAAGGATGGCGAAACCATCCTCGATCCTTTCATGGGCAGCGGCACAACGCTTGTCGCTTGCGCCAAGATGGGCCGTAAGGGCATCGGGATCGAACTGGACCCGGATTATTTTGACATAACTTGTCGCCGCGTCGAGGAATCCTATCGCCAGCCAGATTTGTTTATCCCACCATTCACGAAGCCAGAGCAGGGAGCGATGGATATATGACCGAGGACGACATTCAGGCCACTACAGGCCCGCTGGATGAGGCCTTTGCAATATTTGCGGGGTGTTCGGCGTGATTATTGGAATTGACCCAGGCTTCAACAAGGGCGCGGTTGCGTTGGTGAATGGATCATTTGCCGAGGTGCATGACCTGCCCGTCATTGAAGGCTTCGGGCCGGACGTTCACGCGCTGGCAGACCTTCTGAGCGGCGACGGCATCACTCATGCCTTTGTTGAGCGCGTCGGCCCAATGCCCAAACAAGGCGTGTCAAGCGTGTGGAAATTCGCCCAGGCGGTCGGCGCAATTCACGCTGCCGTCGCTTTGTCGGGCGTTCCAATGACGCTTGTGACCCCTCAGGCATGGAAAAAGCACCACAAGCTAATGGCGGACAAGGAAGCGGCACGGCAACGCGCCTTGCAGCTATTCCCTGCACTGGCCGCGCATCTGGCGCTGAAGAAACACGCCGACAGGGCGGAAGCGCTTTTGATCGCACAATTCGGACTGGAGGCTCAAAATGTTCGCGTTTGATGACGGGTCAAAACAAACAAGCATAAAGCCGCTTTCTGCCGAGGTTGAACAGGGGATGGCGCTGAAGGTCGTGAACCATCAGCGGGCCACCAGCATGTTTAACAAGATCAAAGAAAACATTGAAGGCCACGAAACCGCCAGCGCGTTGGAAGAATATTGGGAACGCGAAAGCCTCGCAGTTGATGCTCTCGCTTTGTTTGACCCGCTTGTTTCCGCCGAATTGCACCAAATCTATAGCGATTGCCTTGCGTACCTGAACGCGGGCGAGGCGCTCGAAATGCGGCAGTTCTAACTGCCAATTCCGGCGCGGCGGTTCCGCGCGTTCCAAATGCCCTCAAAACGGCAAAACGACACGAAAGGTTACACAATGGGATTTGATTTTGACAGTGGCGGCGGTGGCGCAGAAGGCCCGTGGATTTCATGGTCGGCTCGCGGCACACAAGACGGGGAAATCCCCGCAAAGTCTTTCTATTTGCGCGATGAAGGCAAAAAGACTGTGCTGGACGCCTTCAATACCGGCGTTGTTCTTGATCTGGACAACATGAAAACCGGCTGGCAGCAGTCTGAAGGCGTCGTGGGTCAGGCACCGGACTGGAAATGGAACCAGACCATCGCCCACATGATGCCAGCCCCAGGCGATGACTACAAGAAAGGCTTCGAAATCCGCTGCGCAATCGGCGGCGGGCAAGCCGCAACATGGCAACAGGCGGGGGCGGCTGTTTGGAATTCCTTTGCCAATCTGGTGCCGTCCTTGCAGCAACAGCCCGCTGGCAAGCTGCCGCTGGTGCGCATGACAAGCACGAAATTCGTGCAGTTCAAGCGCGGCAGCACAGTCGAGCCGGTGCTTGAGGTGGTCAAGTGGGTGGATCGTCCCGACTGCCTGAAAGCCGACGCAGTAACAATCGCCACAGAGTCCGCGCCAGCGCAACAGGCACAACAGGCTCAAGCTGCACCGCAGCCCGCACCTGTTCCGACTGACACTGACTTCTAAGCAAAACCATCATTGCCCCGCTTAACGGCGGGGCAGTTCCAACAAAAGCACAGGCAGGGCAGGCGTGAAATTGGAATCTGAAACCCCCCTTTTGCCAGACGCAGCGGAAATCCGGCGCGATCTGGAGCATATGACGGCCCGCTGGGGTGAACTTTCCGAACCTGCAAAGTTCGAAATTCGCGCTTTCAAGGAAGGCGCGCAGCCGCAAACAGCCACATTCTCGCCCGATCCTGAATGGATGCAAGAGGCTGTTGACTGGGCCGAAAACATGAACGGCCTAGGCTACAATATTTACGCCGTCAGAAACCCGATCCGCGCCACCAAATCCGGCAGCGCGTCCGATCAGGACATTATTGCCTCATTCTTTCTTTGGGCGGATTGCGATGACGATGCCAGCGCTGGCAACATCAAGAAATTCAGCGGCCCGCAATACACCTCGGCAGTGGTCACAGGCCGCACACCAACCGCCCGCGTTCATACATATTGGGCGCTTAAAGAGCCTTGCACAGACTTGGCGGCATGGCGCGACATGCAAATGCAGATCGCAAGGCATTTCGGGTCAGACAAGACCGTTATCAATCCGTCGCGCATCATGCGGGTGGGCGGCACGGTGTCTTACCCTGATAAAAAGAAACAGCAGCGCGGATATTCTAAAGAGTTTGTTACCATCCGCACGGAATACCCTGAAGCCCGCGAGCCGGTCACACTGGACCAAATGCGCCGCGTCTTTGGCGCATCCGCACCGGCCACAAAGGCGCTTGACATTGACACCGGCCCGCAGCCGCTGGATCGCGAGCGGCTGTCCATTCAGGCTATGGCAGGGCAGGAGTGGCATCACGCGGTAATAAGGCTGGTCGCAAGTTATGTGTCCAAAGGCCTGTCAGACGGCGAAATCCACGCGCTTACAGACCCGCTGACGCTGGCGGGCTATACGGTTGAGGAAACCCGCCGCGAGGTGCAGACAGCCATAGACGGGGCGCGGCGCAAGGGCTGGACGCCTGAAGCGGATTACCAGCCGCACTTTGACCATTCCCCTGCATCCCCGCAAGCGGCCCCAGAATCCCCCACAGACGGCCAAGCCGTGGCGTCGTGGCGGGTACAGAAGGCAGACGCCTTCACCGCTGATTTTGTCGCGCCTGAGTACCTTATAGAGGGCGTTATCCAGCGCGGCAGGCTCTACACATTCACCGCGCCAACTGGCAGCGGCAAAACCGCCGTCATGCTTTACGCCGCAACCGCAATCAGCACCGGCAACACATTCTGCGAGCGCGAAGTCGAGCATGGCGACGTTCTATTCCTGGCCGGTGAAAACCCCGACGATGTGCGGGCGCGTGTCATTGCCACGATGGACTTTTACGGCATAGACCCAAAGAACTGCCGCCTGCACTTTATCGCCGGTACCTTTTCAATCCGGCAGGACATTGAACGCCTTAAGACAGAGGCGGCAAAACTGCCCAATCTGGTCATGGTCGTGGTGGATACGTTCGCCGCATACTTTGACGGCGAGGATGAAAACAGCAACGCGCAGGCGCTGGATTTCGCGCGAGTGGTCAGAAAACTGACAGCCTTGCCCAGCAAGCCCGCGGTTGTCATGCCCGCCCATCCCGTCAAGAATGCCTCACGCGACAACCTCGCCCCAAAGGGCGGCAGCAGCCTTGTCAACGAGGTGGACGGCAATCTGACGCTCTGGAATAGCGACGGGGCGCTGGCCATGCACTGGCAGGTCAAGCACCGTGGCGCTGACTTTGAGCCGCTCAAGATGGAACTCGAATTGCGCGAATGCGACCTGCTGAAGGACCGCAAAGGCCGCTTGATGCCGACCATCCTTGCCAAGCCATTGCTCGAAATCAGGGCCATTCAGATCGCCCGCGAAACCCTCAAAATTGAGGATCAGTTACTCCTGAACATCGCGGACGGCCCTGACCTTTCAGCCCGCGAGCGGCAAACATCGCTGGCCATTTCAAGCGGTACATACACCCGCACGATTGACCGGCTGTGCAACGACAAACTGATCCGCAAATTCCGGCGCAAGTGGGAACTGACCAAGAACGGCGAGCGGGCAGTTGACGAGATTTCGGGCGGCGAAAAGCAGCCGCTGGAGGCCGCAGAATGACCCTTTGTCCCGCCCAAAACAGCCCAAAAACACCTGGGACAAGTTTGTCCCGCCCCATTGATTTCATTGGATTTTTTGCGGGACAAAATACCCCCTTTGTCCCGCGTTTTGTCCCGCGTTTTGTCCCGCTTTTGTCCCGCCTGGGACAATGTGGGACAAAGTTGCTTAACCTTTTGAAAAGCAAAGAAAATAAGCGGGACAAAAAGTGGGACAAAATGACCCCTAAATTGGGACAAATACAAGAACGTCCCAGCACCCCCCCTCCCTTTAGGGAGGGGGGGCTGGCGATGTATCGGGACAAACAGCGGGACAAAAGGAGTTTTCGAAATGACAAATAAAACGCAGAGACCAAAACGCCAGCGCATGGGGGATCGTCTGGTCAACCCGGATGCTGTTGCGGCGGAAATTCGAATTGATCACGCGGTCGCGCCGTTTGACCGCAAGAGCCGCGAGATGGACCGCAAGTGGGGAATAGATCGGTTGCCGGAACTGGTATCGCCGGAAACGGCGGGGAAGTTTGGCAATGCCATTGGCAAGCTGAACGCCGCGATTTCCAGCGCGGATTATGAGGAGTGCATCAAGCAAGTCGGCTCATGCATTCGCGGTCTGGAATTCATGGATCGTGAAGCCGAGGCGGCGGGCTGCGAAAAAAGCAAACCGGAAGTCTGGGAATACGACCTTGATGATTTCCACTTTGCAATCATACCCGACAATGCCCACTGGCAAGTGCTGGCAGATCAAAGGCCTGGCCTTCGGTTTTTTACGATGCGCGAAGCGGCGGTCGCGCTGAGGGCATACGCGGACAATCCGCACGTCGCAGCCGTCAAGAAATTCTTTCCTGATGCCGAGGTGGTGAAAGTCTCGCCGCGCATCGACACCAAAGAACCAATTCCATTCTAGGAGGCACAAGATGAAAAACCAGAACAAATACACACCAACACAAAGAGCCGAAATTCTGTCAAAGTGGCGGGCCATGTGCAATCGCGGCATGGTGCAGGAGGCCGCTGCGCATGAATTGGGCGTTCCGCTATCGACCGTCAATAACTGGGCGGTGCGCGGCGTAGGCGACCGACTGAAGCCCAGCGCCCTTCGCGCCGAGATTATTGACTGGCTAGAAAAGTATAAGACCAAACGAAAAGTGATTGCGCGGTTCAGCGGCCAGATTGGCGCAAATGAAATGCGGGCAATTGAGGCCGCGAAGGAGTTGCGGGACAAGGGGCTTGTCGGCATGGACGCGGCAATGCGGGGCGATGAAATTGTCGTGTGCGTGGTGCGAACATGATCGACATTACTCAAAAAACAATCGCGGATGAATTGGCGGATGATGAAATTCTCTCCAAAGCGGCCATGTCTTCCCGCCTGGGTCTGCTGACCGAAGCCGCGAGACTAACGGCAGGCGACAGAAATAAGGACTATGGCAGTCCTGTTGAAAACCACCGGCACATTGCAGAAATATTCAATGCGATAACGGGCATTCAGATCAGCGCTAGAAACGTGGCCATGCTGCACGTTGCCACCAAGTTGGCGCGCATGAAAACCAGCCCGCTAAAATCTGACAGCTACGTCGATGCGATGGCGTATCTCGGAATCGCCTACGAATGCGAGGAAGCTGAAAAATGAGCCTGTTTGAATTATGGCGGTCCGGCCTTGTTCGCCGCTGGCACTGCAATCCTGATCTGGCACACACCGGCCAAAGTAACGCTGCGCATCAATGGGGCGTTGCGATGATAATTCTCGCCCAACACCCAAACCCAAGCGCAGCGTTGATTAGGGCGGCACTGTGCCACGATGTAGGCGAGATGGTTGTTGGAGACCTGCCGTATCCGTTCAAAAAGGCAAACCCTGATTTTGCCGCGCGACACAGGGATTTTGAGGATATGGCCCGCGTAAATTTGGTTGGTGCATTTGATCTAACGGAAACAGATTGGCGCTGGTTGAAATACGCTGATGCACATGAGGCAATTCTATGGATGCGACAGCACCGCCCTGAACTTGAAAGCCGCGCCGATTGGGCAGAGCAGGTTAAGCAGACCAGATACGAATTGACCCTGCTGGAGGCCGAACAATGACCAAGCTGCGCGTCCTCGATCTTTTCAGCGGAATCGGCGGATTCAGCCTTGGGCTTGAGCGGACAGGCGGATTTGAAACAGTGGCCTTTTGCGAGATTGAAGAATTCCCGCGAAAGGTTTTGGCGAAACATTGGCCAGGAGTGCCGTGCTATGAAGATGTTACCAAGCTCACAGGAGACATTCTTGAACGAGACGGAATTTCCGTTGATGTCATCACCGGCGGGTTCCCGTGTCAGGACATATCAACCGCAGGGAAACGGGCCGGGATGGGCGAAGGAACGCGCAGCGGATTGTGGTCTGAAATCGTCAGACTTATTGGCGAGTTACGACCGCGCTACGTCATCGTGGAGAACGTCGCAAACCTGCTTTCTGGCCCAAGCGAAAAACGAGGGGGATGGTTTGGCCGAATACTCGGAGACTTGGCCGAGTGCGGGTATGATGCGGAATGGGAAAACATACCAGCGGGAGCCGTGGGCGCTCCCCATCGTAGAGAGCGCGTTTGGATTGTGGCCAACGCCGAGGAAAAGTATGTCCTGCACCCCAACAAAAAAAGAAGTTGGGGAAATATCGAAAGGGCAAGTTCCGAATGTCCTGCGTTTAGAGGCGTGGGTATTCGGGGTATCTGGAATGCACCCGGAATTGCCTTGGGTGGTGAACCCCCAATTTGTAAACTTGATGAGCGGTTATCCCGCGTCATGGTGCAAAATCAGCTAGCAGCATTTGGCAACACGGTTTATCCGAAAATCCCTGAAATGATAGGCCGCGCTATTCTGGAGGCCGAACAATGACAGACGCCGAAACAATCACGCGGCTACAACAGCAAATCGAAACGCAGGCCGCGACGTTCACGCGCCAGAGCCTGCAAATCTCGCGGCTTCGGCGGCGCATCGAAAACATGCAGCGCATACTGGATGCCAAGCCCGCGCGGTTAAGCAAATTCGACAGGGCGGAATTGGCATTGCAACGGGAAATCGCGGCGGCAGCAGAGGAGTGGGCATTTGAGTGACGAACTATCCCCCGAGGAAATGCAAGACCTCGCCGATAGTGGCGACCCGTTTTTCATTGTCGCGTTGGCGGTACAGCGGGTTCTTAACCTGCACGGCCCCGCAATCGCGGCAGATGCAACGCAGCAGGTCATGGACATGATCCCCGACGACCAAAAACCGGAAAGGCTCAATTGATGGCAAGGTCAAAAGACAAACAGCCAGACGCATGGCAGGACATTCCAGGGCAGCACAGGCCAACGCCTGAGCGTATGGCGCGTGGCAATTACCGGCTGGGCCTGGCTGACCGTCAAGGCGTCAAGGTGGCAATCGACGACGCATCGACGCCATTGCGGCAAGCGCTATCGCGTAAGGCTCTGACACTCCGGCAAGTTGAGGCGGGCGAGCGGTACGAGGAACTGCACCGCGCGGTTTGGGGCGGGTCCGGCAGCAAGGATAGTCTGGATATGTCACCGCGCGGTGGTGTCATTCACGAGACTGAACCGCAGGCCATGCGCAATATAGCCAACAGCCGCAAGCTGGAAGGCCTGATGACGATGATGGACGCCAAGACAGCGCTGGTGCTGCATCAGATCGCAGTGGGGATGGAGCCTATCGGGGATTGCCGCCCGACCTACAAGCGGTTTCGGCATTTGGTGCTGGCGCTGGATATTTGCGCCGATTTTTTCAGGCTGTAGGGGGGTGACTGGCCGAAAGGATGACCTGTCTTGACATTACGAGTTGAGGCGTGTATTCACGGCATAATCGCCAGAGGCGCGGGGGCAGGGGTTAAATCCTGCCCTTTTTTGTTGCAATGGCATGAAATATGAGAAATCCCTAATCGGGGAGCCGTTAACATGAGCAAAGTCGGCTACAAAAGCCCGCCGGTCGAAAGGCAATTCGGCCAGCCAAACGGCAACCCGACGGGCAAAACTTCGGCACAGAAAAAGATTGAAATGGAAAGCGCCGAGGTGGCTGCCCGCGTCCAGCATAGAATGCTCAAAGCCCTTGAGGGCTTGATGAACGAGAACCCCGAAAAAGAAAAGATCGTTGAAATGATCAAGGGCGACCCGCTGCGGCTCCTGAAGGACGCAATGGATCGCGGCTATGGGACTGCCGTGCAAAAGATCGATGCCACATCAAGCGACGGCAGCATGACGCCGCCCAGCCGCGTGGAATTGGTCGCGGTTCCGGTGCCGGATGCAAACGGCAAGGATTGAGCTACCGCCTAAAATGGTTGCCAACTTCAGCCAGCCCGCGCGACACCGCGTATTCAAGGGCGGGCGCGGCTCAGGCAAAACAAGGGGCTTGGCCCTTATGTCTGCGGTCAAGGTGTTTCAGAAGGCCCAGGCTGGGGAAAGCGGCATTTGGCTTTGTTCGCGTGAACACCTTAACAGCCTTGACGAAAGCAGCCTGGAGGAAATCAAAGCGGCAATTCGCGGCGTCGATTGGCTGAACGATTATTTCGAGATCGGCGAAAAGTACGTTCGCACGAAGAACCGGCGCATTTCGTTTGCGTTTGCGGGACTGCGGCACAATCTTGATAGCATCAAATCCAAGGCCCGCATTTTAGGCAATTGGACAGATGAGGCGGAAAGCGTTTCCGAAGTTGCTTGGCGCAAGCTAATACCAACGATCCGCGAGGAAGGGTCGGAGAATTGGATCAGCTACAATCCTGAAAGCGAGGACAGCGCCACACACAGCCGGTTCATAGCGCAAAGCCCGACAGATTGCGTTGTCACGGACCTGAATTACCGCGACAACCCGTGGTTTCCGAGCGTTCTGAACCAAGAGCGCCTTGACGACATGCGGTTGCGGGCCGACACCTATGAGCATGTATGGGAAGGCGCGTTTCTAACGCTAACAGATGCCCAGGTATTCAAGGGCAAGTTTCGGGTTGAGGAATTTGAGCCGCTTGACGAAAGCGGCAACTTGCGGGCCGGATGGTCCGGGCCATATCAGGGCGTTGACTTCGGTTTCCGGCCTGATCCGCTGGCCGCTGGTCAGCTATACATCGGCGATGACAAAATATGGATCAGGCGCGAGGCTTACAAATCCGGTATTGAGATTGATCAGACGGTTAATTTCATCAAGCGGCATATGCCAGACTTTGAGCGATACGCCAGCAGGGCGGACAGCGCAGAGCCTAAGACGATCAGTTATTTGCAGCGGACCGGCTTCCCGCGCATGGAGCCGGTCAAGAAATGGCCCAACTCTGTTGAGGAAGGCGTTCGGTTCATTCGTGGCTACGAATGCGTGGTCATTCATCCTGACTGCCCCGGTACAGCGCGGGATTTCAGGCTCTATTCGCATAAGGTGGACCGGCTGACCGGCGATATTCTGCCGGACCTGATCGACGCCAACAATCACGGCCCGGATTGGGTCAGATACGCAATCGCGCCGATCATCAAGGCCAATTCATCCCGAAAGGTGAATGTGAAACTATGAGCGATTCGGTAGCTAAACCATCAGGCGAGATTGAGGCGATCCGCGCCGCTTCCTTGCCGATCCGCGATTTGACGCGCGGCGGGGCGCATATGCGGACGCGCGGTCGGGCTTACCTGCCAAAGTTTGCCGCCGAGGATGACGAGGACTACAACGCCAGACTAGCCAGCACGTGGCTGTTTGACGGAGTGGGCAAGACGATTGAGGACATGAATAGCAAGGTCTTTGCCAAGCCGGTGACGGCTGAAAGCGCGACTGACGGCGATCTGTCTGAGGACGTGACGGCTTGGACTGAGAACGTGGACATGGAGGGCCGCGACCTTGCGCGGTTTGCCAAGGATGTTTTTCACGAAGCGCAGCGGGCTGGAACGTCTTACATCATGGCCGACGCACCGCCACGACCTGCGGGCCTGACGCGGGCGCAAGTGGCGGCTCTGAATATTCGGCCTTATTTGGTGCTGTTGACTGTTGATGACGTTCTGGGCTGGAAGTGGGCCAACATCGGCAACGCGCCGAGGCTGACGCAATTCCGCATTGCCGAAACGGTTTCTGAACCTGACCCGAAAGACGAGTTTGCCGAGGTGTCGGTTGAACAGGTGCGGGTTCTGGACCTGCCGCACGAAAACGGGGCGGTAACAGGGACCGTCAATGTCCGCATATTCCGCAAGACGAAGGTCGGCAACAAGGAAAACTGGACGCTGTTCGAGGAATACGGCACCGACATGCAGGAAATCATGGTCGCGCCGGTTGATTTGGGCCGCACCGGGTTTTTCATGGCCGAGCCTGTCCATTTGCGGCTGGCGGAAATCAATCTAGCGCACTGGCGGGTGCAGTCTGACAAGGCCAACTGCCTGCATAAGGCGCTTGCCCCGCTGTTGTTTATGAAACAATTGGACGTTGATGCGGACGGCGACTTGGTAAAATCCGCTGGTTATGGATTCCTTGCCAACAGCGAAGCCGCAGACATGAAATATGTCGAGATTGCCGGACAAGGCATTGCGGCGGCGCGGGATGAACTGAAAGACCTGGAATTTCAAATGCAGGCGATGGGGTTGCAGTTGTTGGTATCCAAGACCGGCAACAACACGGCAACGGGCGATGCGATTGACGAGGGCAAGCAAAACAGCCGCCTAGGCATGTGGGCTGATATTCTGCAAGACGCGCTTGAACTGGCGTTTTCATGGATGGTTGATCTTGCCGGACTTGGCGAGGCTGTCAACATCGTGGTGAACAAGGATTTTGCGGCAGACGCGCTTTCGCATCTCGATATGGACGCGCTTTCAAAGATGCACCTTTCCGGCGTTATTTCCGCGCGGACTTACATTAACGAGGCCAAGCGGCGCGGCGTTCTGAGTGAAAACGTCAACCCAGATGATGAGGAGGAACTAGTCGCGTCTGGCGCTATGGATCAGCCCATACAATGAGCATTGCGGACGACATTCTTGATGCAACCTTGCGCCACTCGATTTATTTGGAGCGGCACAAGGCAAAGACTGTCAGGGACATTCTGGCCCTGTTGCGTGATGTTGAGGGCGCAATTCAGGCCGATCTTTTGCGGGTTGACCTTGACGCAATGTCGCGGCGCGATCTGGACAGGCTTCTAGGCCGATTGCGGAAAAGCATTGCGGACGGATACGAGCCTATCATTGCCCTGCTGGATAGTGAAATCAAAGGGCTGGGTGAATACGAAGGGCAATGGCAAGTCGGCATGTTCCGCAATACGGTTCCTGTGCGGCTGGATTTCATCGCGCCAGCAGCGGAGCAGATTTACGCGGCGGCAGTTGCCAGACCGTTTCAGGGGCTATTACTGCGGGAATGGTATCAGGGACTTCCTGACGGGCAGTTTCGCCGCTTGCGGGCGGCAATCAGGAACGGCTTTGTAGAGGGCCGGACAACACAGCAGATCGTGCGCGAGATTATCGGCACAAAAAAACAGGCTGGCATCATTGAGCAATCGCGGCGCGGCGCAGAGGCGGCGACAAGAACGGCGCTTGCCCACACGGCCAATGTGGCGCGGAATGAAGTTTACCGGGCAAACAAGGTACTGATCAAGGGTGTTGAGTGGGTCAGCACGCTAGACGGGCGAACGACATTTCAGTGCATGGCGCTAGATGGTAAGATGTTTCCCGCCGATAGCGGCCCGCGCCCGCCTGTACACGTAAACTGTCGGTCCAGCACAATCCCCGTGCTGAAATCGGCCAAACAGCTAGGACTAAAGAATATCCCGAAATCAACCCGCGCAAGCATGAACGGGCAGGTATCGGGCGAACTGAATTACGACGCATGGTTGCGCACGCAGGGCAATGCATTTCAAGACGAGGTGCTGGGGCCGACGCGGGCGGACTTGTTTCGGGCCGGGTTGAAGATGGATCGTTTTGTCGACCAGTCCGGTAAAGAATTAACACTGAACCAGTTGCGCGAAACCGAAGCCGCGTTCTGGGCAAAAGCAAAGGCAACCGACTAATGGCTATACAATTTCAAGTGGATAAACTGGACGGCGTAGATGAGGCGCTGAAGTCGCTTTACAAGGAAACAGACGGCGGTTTTGTGCTGGACGTTGATGGCGCGGTTCCGCAAAGCAAGTTCGCCGAGGTCAACCAAAAGGCAGTTGACGCAGCCACAGAGGCGGCGCGGCGGCGCAAGACGCTGGAGCGCGTGACGGGCAAGCTTGGGCTTGAAACGGCCGACGGTCTGGATGATGCCTTGGACGCTCTTATCGCTGGCAAAGGAGGCAAGAAGGACGCCGACCAAGAGGCAGTTATCGCGCAAATCAAGGCGGCTTCAACTGCCAAGGAAACCGAGTTGCTGGGCCGTTTGAAAGCTATTCAAATGGACGGCGCGGCGGCTCAATCACAAGCGGCGCTTATGGCCGCTGGCTTTTCGGACAAGGTTGCAAAGATGCTTGCTACAAGCAACCTCAATCGCGTTCAACTTGATGATGACGGGAAAATCCGCATCATGTCAGAAAAAGGCACCCCACTAGCCGGTTCGGGTGCCGATGGATTTGCCACTTTTGGCGACCTTGCAAAAGAACTGGCTGCGGCTATGCCTGAACTGTTGACAGATACAGGCAAAGGGGGCGGCGGAAAGCCCCCAGCGTCCGGCAACGGAAACCCCAAGACAAAAACCGTGACGCGAAGCCAATTTGACAGCATGTCACATTCGGAACGCGCCACTTTCGCAAAAGAAGGCGGAAAGGTTGTTGACGGCTAGTCACGCCCCGCCGATATAAGGAACTAAGCTTATGGCTGAGAATACTCTCACAAACCTGGCTGCGGACATTTACGTCGCCGCAGACCGCGTTGGTCGTGAACTGGTGGGGATGATCCCCGCTGTTACACGCAACACAGGCTCGGAAGCTGCCGCTAAAGGCGACACCATCCGCGCCGCGTTCACCCCGTCGGTTTCGCCGACAACCCTGACCCCGGCAATGACCATCCCCGAGGGGACTGGGCAAACAGTTGCCAACAAGACCATGACGCTGTCGACAATGGAAACTGTCGAAATCCCGTGGACCGGTGAAGGTATCCGAAGCGTGAATAACGGCGCTGGGTATGAAACCATCTACGGCGACATGATCTTTCACGCCATGCGGGCGCATGTCAACGCGATTGAGTCGGACCTTGTGGCCGCTGCCCGTGCTGGCGCATCTCGCGCTTACGGTACGGCTGGGACAACCCCGTTCGGCACTGCCAACGACTACACCGCTGCAACCAATGTGCTGAAAATCCTGAAGGACAACGGCGCTGGGTCATTTGACAACCAACTGGTGATCAACACGACCTCAGGCGCAAACTTCCTCGGCAAGCAGTCGGCGGTCAATGCCGCTGGCACTGACAGCATGTTGCGTCAGGGCGTTTTGCTTGACCTGGCGGGGATGCCGATTCGTGAAAGTGGCCAGCTTGGCTCGCACACTGCCGGGACTGCATCGTCGGCCACAACCGACAACGCTGGTTACGCGGTCGGCGATACCGTGATCACGCTGGCTTCTGCTGGCACTGGCACAATTCTAGCCGGTGACGTTATCACCTTTGCGGGCGATGCGAACCAGTATGTTGTTGTTTCTGGCGATGCAGACGTATCGGGCGGCGGCACCATCACCCTGCAAGAGCCGGGCCTGCGCGTTGCCATGTCGGCAGCGACCAAGGCAATCACGATGGTCGCAACCCACAGCGACAACCTGGCGTTTGCCCGGTCGGCTGTTGAGTTGGCCATGCGGGCGCCTGCTGATCCGTTCGGCGGTGACGCGGCTGTTGACATGATGACCGTGCAAGATCCGCATTCGGGGCTGGCGTTCGGCATCTCGGTCTACAAAGGCCGCAAGAAGGCTATGATTGCGGTTGATGCCCTGTATGGCGTCAAGTGCTGGAAGCCGGAACACGTCGCCCTGCTTCTGGGCTAAGGCTCTTTGACAATGGGGCATCCTTTGCGGGGTGCCTCACTTCAAGCAGCTTTTGGAGGTAATGATGGCTGACACATGCAAAACGGTTGTTATTGCGACCGCCAACGGCCCAGTTGAAATCAACGAAAGCGATTTCGACCCGAAGGTTCACAAACTGCAAGGCGATGATACCGCCAAGCCTAAAGGCCGCAAGAAATGACCCTGACGACCACAGTTGGCGGAGCGGCGTCTGACAGTTATGTCACGCTAGCTGAGTGGACAACCTATATCGGGCTAAACATCACGCAAACGAGCATGGACGGTCATGGGCATGATGAAAGCCATGAAATGAACCTTCGCCGCGCCGCGCAATGGCTGGACAGCCTAAACTGGGTCGGTATCAGGCAATACGAAACCCAGGCGTTGACATGGCCGCGCCTTACGTCGAAATATATTGACGGCTGGGCGATTAACTCGGACACGGTTCCGCAGCTTATCAAGGATGCGCAATGCGAACTGGCCTATCTGTTGCACGAGGGGGCTGACCCGTGGGCAACCGTGACGGGCGGCGCAGTCAAAGCCACAGAGGTTAGCGCAGGGCCGGTATCGACCAAGACGGAATATGCCAATTTCCGCGAGACGCCGCGTTATGTTGGGGTTATGGCCATGCTGAAGCCCTATCTTAAAGCGGGCGCTGGGCAGGTTCGGACGGTGCGCGGATGACGACTGTTGCGGCCATTGCCGACGCGGCATTTGACGCGGTTGCCTTGGCAATCACGGATGCTGTGCAGACCGTGACGGTCACGCGAGTAACGCAAGGGGCATACAACTACACAACGGGCGCTTATGCCGAAACAACCTCGGCAGCGTCTGGGCGTGGGGTGCTTGATACGGTAAAGCCGGTCAAGGACATTTTCCCCAGCCACATCATCGGCCCAAAAGATCAGCTTTGGCTGTTGGAGGGTTTTGCGTCCGTGCTTGAGGGCGACAAGGTAACAATTGGCGGCACCAATTACAAAGTCGGGGCGGTGCAAGATATTGTCGGCGCTGGCAAGCTATTCTACGCGGTGCTGCAATGAGTGAGGCGAATGAGTTTTCGCTGCAACTCTCAAAGGAATGGCAATTGGCGGTGGACGATATAACCGAAGCCGTCGCGGGGATTGGGTTGCTTGTGTTGCGGGGGGTTGTTCTGAAATCGCCTGTCGATACTGGCCGGTTTAAGGGCAACTGGATTGTGTCGTCGGGCAGTCCATCAGACGAAACAACAGAAAAGACCGATAAGGCTGGTGGCGTCACAATTGAGCAAGGCGCAGCGGTCTTGAATGGATACCCAGACACTTTGCCGCCGATCTATGTTCAGAACAACCTGCCTTATGCAAACCGGCTGGAAAACGGACATTCAAAGCAGGCCCCTAACGGCATGGCGGCTTTGACGGTGGCAGAAATAACCGCGCAACTGGATCATGGCTAATGACCTATCAAACAGAACGTGCGGCGATTGAAACCTACCTGAACACCCAATGGGCGGGTGCAACGGCAATCGGCTTTGACCGGCAGTCATTCACGCCAGCGGCAAATACAATCGCGCTGTTTATCCAGAACGGCCAAACGGTTCAGGGGTCAATCGGGCGGGCATCTAACCGGATTGAATATGTCGGGCTGGCCCAAATTCTCATATTCACGGAAGCGGGCAAAGGCTCGGCGGCGTGGCGCGGTTACGCTGAAACCCTTGAAGGCATATTTCGCAATGCCCGGATCACATCGGCAGGCGTTGCAATCACTGATCCAGCGGATGAGTTTGTCAGGTTCTCGCCGCGCGACCAGCACCCCTATATCGCGGGTCACTCGGACGAAATCAGCCTGACAACCACAACCCTAAATATGCCGTTTGCGCGGTATGAGTTCAGATAAGGAGGCTTAAATGGCCGGTTCTTCTTCAAGCGAACTGCGTTCCGCTTACATCGCAGAAACCACGGCAGGAACAACACCATCAACCCCGGCATTCATCACGCTTGATGCCCCGGCGCTGTTGAAGGCAACGCCTAAAATTGTCGAAAGCAAGTCCCTCGTTGTGCAGGGCGCGCGGGCAAGCCAAGCGGTCGGCGGAATTGCGGTCAGCGGAACGCTTGCGGGGCCGATGATCTACGGAAATTACGATGCGCTGTTTGAAACCCTGCTGCAAGGCGCTTGGTCAACCAACGTTCTGAAAGACGCCAAGACTGTCAAGACTGTCACAATCGAAAACACCATTCCGGCAGGCGCGGGCGGCACAGCAACAATGCTGCGGTATCGCGGCGTTCAGGCGGTCGGCGGAACCATTACGGCAGCGGCTGGCGAGGAAATCGGCATTTCGCTTGACCTGCGCGGCATGGGGTCAGATACCGGCACAACCACGGCAATCACAGGGGCGACATATTCAGACCCGTCTGATGTTATCCCGCTGACGGCTGGCGTCGATGTTGGCACGATAACAGCGGCTGGCTACACACTTGATTGTTTTTCGCGGGTTGAAGTGCAGTTTACCTTTGATGGCCGCGAGGATCAGCCGAAAATCGCAAGCAATGACTTGTGCGGCATTACGCGCGGTGCGCTGGTTCCGGTCATCAACGCGCGGGTGTTTGTCGAAAGCAACTTCCTTGCAATCTACAACGCCGCGCGGGCGAACCACACCGCATTCGCGGTGTCGATCCCTCTCGGATCTGTGTCCGGCTCGAAATATACGCTTGATTTCCCGCAATGCGCTTTCGCTGCGGGTGACTTGGATTTCAGCGGGGCCAACGCGATGCAGGATGTCGTGATTTATCCGCAATACGACCAAACGACAAACAATTGCGTGGTTAAGATTACGCGGGCTGTTGCCTGATGGCCTGGATCGTAATCAAGGCGTTCACTAATGGCGCGGGCTTGCGTTTTAACGTGGGCGATAAAATCACAAGCGAAGATGCCAAGGAAATGAACCTTGCCAGCAAACCAGACCTGGCAAGGGACGACAGGGCAAAAACCGGCAAAGAATAACGCGCGTTAGCGGCTGGCTGGTGTCGGTTCTGGCCAGCCGCACAACCGACAAGGAACAACATGAAACTGAAACAACCGGAAACGGCAACGGCGGTTTTCCACCGCGATTTGTCGCCCGACATGGCCTATCTTGCTGACGGCGCAATCCCGTATATCACGATTTCAAGCAAGGTTGGCGGCTACCTCAACCCCGACTTGATGAACGCCCGCGACAAACTGGACTTGCGGCGGCGCGTTGCGGCGATGGAATTAGCCGATAAGGCCAAACTTGACTACGTTGCAGCGATGGACAAGACCACGCGCACAGATGGCGAAGATCGGTTTGCGGCTATATATGATTTCTGCGTTACCGAATGGAAAACAAACATCATCGACGACGCCAGCGGTGAGGCAATCGAAGCGAATAAGGACAATTTTCTCGGCCTGGCCGGTGTCAGGGTGCCGGAAATCGCGGCGGCGTTTACAGCCTTTGCGCGATATGTTGATGACGTTGCAAACTACGTTCGCAAGGCTGACGAGGAAACGGAAAAAAACTAACTGCCGCGCTTTTGTGGAGCCTTAGATATACCGCTGCCGACGAGCGGTTTCTAATGGCCAAAGGCGCGGATGTTCTAAGCGAAAGAGTGCTGCCGGAAAATATTTGGGCTTGGTCGGCGTTCCAAGCTCTGCGCGGTTCGCGGCAAGTTGGGTTTTCAACCGGCCCGATACCAATCACTGAAATCACAGCTTACTGCGACCTGATCGGGTTAGCCGATCCAGTGCAGAAAATCAGACTTGCGCGATTTGTCATGGCGCTGGATCGTGTCGAAAGGCAGTTTTATGGTAGCAACGCTAAGGGTCAAGGTTGACCCGAAAGAGGCTGTTACGGGCGCTGCCCAGGCTGAAAACGCCTTGGAGCAAGTTGAGCGGCAGGCTTACAAGACAGAGGCCGCGACGGGCAAACTCGGCAGCGGGTTGCGTTCCGCCGGTGGTGGTGCTGTCGCGGCTGGTTCCGCAATGGCCGCTGCGGGCAAGACTTCAAGCCGCCTTGGCTTTCAGGTCCAGAACGCTTCCTATCAAATCGGCGACTTTGCGGTTCAGGTGGCCAGCGGCACAAGCGCTGTCCGCGCCATGACGCAGCAGTTGCCGCAGTTGCTCGGCGGTTTCGGCATTATGGGTGCCGTTCTGGGCGCGGCAGCAGCTATCGGTGGTGCGCTGGTGCCGGTGCTGTTTAATATCGGCGAAGAGGCTGACAGCCTTAGTGACCATTTGAAGGATGTGAACGACGAGTTGGCTGATTTGTCGGCCAAACGTGACTTGCTGGTTTATGGGGCTGGATCAACCGGCGAGTTGGGGCTTACCAAGCAAATCGAAAGCCTGAACGCCGAATTATTGACGCTGACGCAGCGGCGCGAAAAAATCATGTTGTCGGCGGCGCAAGGGTTCGGTGCAGCCGGTTCAATATTCACAAGCGTGCAGCTTGAGGAAATGGCAACCAGCGCGATCAAGGAGCAAACAGCGGCCCTCAATGAACGTATTGGTAGCATAACCGAAACAATCGGCAAGCTGAAGGCGCAGCGCGATGAATTGCGGGCGATCAGTTCGGCAGAGGTTGAGCTGCAAGGCTACGTTTCGGCGCAACTACAAACAACGATTGCGGAAAACCTCCAGAAGGCCAAGGACGCAGCAGACGAAAAGGCTGGATACGAGGCCGCTTGGGAGTGGTGGGCGGTTGATGAGTTCAAGCGGGCGCAAGATGCCAAGCGGGCAGAATTGGACGCGGCACAAAAGGAAATGACGGCGCTTGTTCGCGCTGGTGCTGAAGAAAGGGCCGGATGGGAAGCAGCCTTTATGAAAGGCGGCGCTGATGGAACGCTTGGCCCTGACTTCACAGCGCCGAAGCCTGTTGGTGGCGGGGGAAAGTCTGCGGCCGAACGCCTCGCTGATGAATATTCACGACTGCGAAGTTCGCTTGACGATGTTTACAAAGCAACCGCTGATTACGAGGATGCGCAAACGCTCCTTAATCGGGCGCTGGCGGCTGGCCAAATCACACAGACACAATATAACGAAACGCTGGCAATGGCGCGGCAGCGGATGGATGAGGCATTAGCCGGTGCGGGCGATCTGCAAGGGGCATTCGACACGGCGGGCAATGCGTTTGCGGATGCGTTTTCGTCTATGGTTGATGGTACAAAATCCGCCGGTGACGCATTCCGAGACATGGCAAAGGTCATAATCAAGGAACTGTACGACGTTCTGGTTGTTCAGCGGCTTGTCGGCTCTTTTGATGGCGCGAAAGGCACGGGGTCGGGGATTGTCGGCTTTCTTGGCCGTGCGCTGACCGGTGCAAGGGCTGACGGCGGGGCGGTTAGCCGGGGCGAGCCTTATCTTGTGGGGGAGCGCGGGCCTGAGTTGTTTGTTCCTTCCAATTCTGGCCGCGTTTCGACCGGAACAACATCCGCGCCGGTTGTCAATATGACCTACAATTTCCAAGGCGGCGTTACGCAAGCCGATCTGGCGGGTGCATTGCCGCGCATGGTCGAGGCAACAAAGCGGGCTGTTGTGGATAACTTCCAGCGCGGCGGGGCAATGGCGAGGACGGTTCGATGACCCATATTACCCCGCCTTCAAACATCGGCGCGGCTCGCGCAACCATTCGCCAGGTCACCAAAGATGCGGCTTCGCAAAGCCCGTTTACGGGATCGACACAGGTCTTGTCGTATGACGGCCAGTGGTGGGAAATGGATGTAACCTTGCCGCCCATGACCGCCAGCGAGGCCGCAGAATGGCTTGCATTCGGTTCTCTGCTGCGCGGGCGGTATAATACGTTCTCAATGGGCATTCCCGGCAAGGCGACTGCACGCGGCTCGGTTGGCGGCACCCCGCTTGTAAATGGCTCCAGCCAAACCGGATCGTCGTTGATTATCGACGGCGCGACAACATCACAAACCGGCTGGATCAAGGCCGCTGACTTCTTCCAACTCGGCGTTGATGAAAACGCGCGGCTATACATGGCCACAGCGGATGCCAATTCTGACGGTTCGGGCAACGTCACAATGACAATCTGGCCTGATCTTGTCACGCCTTTGGATAACGCGACAGTGACCGTTTCGTCACCTGTTGGCGCATGGCGCATGGCATCGCCTGATCGTGTTTGGGATATTGAAACGGCTGAGATTTATGGCCTGTCATTTACGGCGGTGAGTGTCGTAGGATGAGCCGTGATCTAGGAACAACAATCAGCGCGGCGATTGAGAAACGGCAGTTGCGGCCTTTCTGGGCCGTTGACTTGCTGTTTGATAGCCCGAACGACCTTTACTTTTGGTCCGGCCTTGGAAGCCTGACTGTTGACAGCCTGACATATACCGGCGCGGGCAACCTGCTGCAAATTTCGGACATGCGCGAAAGTTCCGACATCGCTGCATATGGTGCTACGCTAACGCTTTCAGGCATCCCTACAAGCCTGATCACGCTTGCCAAGTCTGAGCCGTACCACGGGCGCAAGGCGCGGGTCAAATTCGGCGTTATGGGGTTCACGGAATCAAAGGCCATTGCGGCCGGGACGGGCTTCCCGATCACGATTGGCGACGGCACGTATATCGAGGCATCCGTTCCGCCGTATGACACCGCTGTTGTCAGCGTGTTCAGCGGCGAAATGGATCAAATGAACATTTCGCAAGGGCCGGAAACCGCGACCATATCGCTGAACATTGAAAGCCGGATGATCGATCTGCGCCGCCCGCGCATTCTGCGCTACAGCGATTCTGACCAGAAAAGCCGGTTTCCGAATGACCGCGCGTTTGAATTCATGAACCGCCTTCAGACCGAGAGCCTGGAGTGGAATGGATGACCCTTGCGACCTATATGTTCAACAATCGTGAAACCAGGTTCGCATGGGGCCGGAATGATTGCCTGACATTCGTTTCCGGGGCGCTGGAGGCGCAAGGACTGGCACCTTTGCCCCGCGAATGGGTCGGCACATACACAACGCCTGAAGGCGCTCTGAGGCACTACAAGCGGCTCCTGATAAGGACCGGCAACACCAGCATCATCAGCGCGATGGATGGGCTTTATGACCGGCCCGCCACGTTGCACCCCGCAGACGGGATGATTGCCGCGCGGTCGGTTGCCGGTGATGTTCTGGGCTGGGCTTTCGGCGTGGTGTTCAGGGGCGGCTTTGCGGCGCTGCACGAGGGCGGCTTGGTCAACATGCCATTGCGGGCGGGTGATTTGTTTTGGGTGGCAGAATGAAGCGGCTTTTACTGGCAACAGCCTCGGTTTTGGCGATAAGCTCGCCCGCAAAGGCTGATCCATTCAGCCTTGCCGTTGCGGCATTAGGCACGGCCCAAGCGGCGGCGACGGGTTCGCTTTTGTCGCTCGGCGCGTTTTCCGGCCTCGGCGTTGATTTCGCAATTCGCGCTGGCCTTGGCGCAGCGCTGAACGCGATGACAACAAAGCCGACTGGCACCGTTTCCAGCGGCTACAGGGTCAACACAATCGGCGCGGCCTTGCCGCATCAAATCATCTACGGCGAAACCGTCATCGGCGGGGTTTGCTTTTACCAATCGCTGACGACAGCATCCACGGCAGGCGATCTGCTGCACCGCGTTGTCGCATTTGCTGGCCATGAGGTTGACAGCTTCCAGGCGATTTACGTCAACGGCGAGGAGGTTACGCTAGACGTTGATGGAAATGTTACGGCACCGGCTAAATGGGTCGGCCTGATCCGCATCAAGCAATGGCTCGGCACCAGCACACAGACTGCCGACCCTGACCTTGTCGCAGAGGTCACAGAATGGACGGTTGACCATAGGGCGCAGGGCATCGCCGCTCTATATGCACGCTTTAAGGGGGCGTCAAACTTCCCGAACGGTGTTCCGGTCGTCACGGTTAAAATTCGGGGCCGCAAGATTGAGGACAGCCGCACATCAACGACCGCTTGGTCGGACAGTCCCGCAATGTGCTTGCGGGATTATGTGCTTGCATCCTTCGGGCTGGATGAAACAGCGGCCAATGTCAACGATACGCTTTTCGGCGCGGCGGCTGATATTTGCGAGGAAACCGTCAGCGGCAGCGACCGCTACACATGTAATGGCGCTTTTACCGTTGACGCGGCACCAGAGGACATAATCCGCGCCATATCTTCCAGCATGGGCGGCACGTTCTGGAATTATGCGGGCCAATGGGCGGCGCTTGCGGCGGCTTATGTCGAGCCGACTTTAACGCTGACCGATGATGATCTGCGCACAGAAATAAATGTTGCAACGCGGCATTCACGCCGCGACACGTTCAACGGCGTTCAGGGCGTCTACAGGGGCGCTGAAACGGAATGGCAAGATGACGGATACCCCAAGATTCACCCCGGCCTGTTTAGGGTTGAGGATAAAAACATTGAGGCGATAACAGACCTTTCCTTGCCGTTCACAGACACAAGCGCGATG